>Ga0187878_1003240_pt1 | contig 13635 bp, 11 predicted proteins | sample June2016WEW_17_1_FD_132979 | JGI IMG/M metagenome (GOLD analysis project Ga0187878, IMG submission 132979) | Peatland microbial communities from SPRUCE experiment site at the Marcell Experimental Forest, Minnesota, USA - June2016WEW_17_150 | ecosystem: Environmental > Terrestrial > Soil >...
CTTACTTCGTTTTCTCTTCCGGCTTGGCTTCCTTTAACACATTGCCGACAGAACCACGGTCGACTTTTACCTTCACGTTGTCGGCGATCTGCACAAGGACAACCTTTTCTTCGATTCCAATGACTGTCCCGTAGATTCCACCTGAAGTGAGGATCTTGTCCCCTTTCTCCAATGCGTCGAGCATCTTCTGGCGTTCTTTCTGTCGCTTCTGTTGTGGACGAATAATCATAAAATAGAAGATGACAAAGATCAGACCGAACATGACAATCGTTCCGATCATTCCTCCGCCGCCGTCCGGCGATGCTTGGGCAAGAATGGGATAGTATTGCAAAATGACCTCCATGAAACAAGTTTTGAGTTTCGGGTTGTGAGTTTAGAGTTTTGGGATCACAGGTTCGAGTTCAACGTTTCAAGTTTCTCGGTTCACTATTCACTGTTTACTATTTACTACCTATATGTCTACTCCCTTATCTTCGCATTTAAGCTGATCGACCATCTTCTTCCTCCATTCCTCGAACCGATGCTCCCTAATTGCCGCTCGGGTCTCTCGCATCAACCAAAGATAGAACGAGAGATTATGGATTGTGGCCAGCTGGAGGGCCAGAATCTCTCTCACGAGGAACAGGTGACGAAGATACGCGCGGCTGAAATTGCTGCAAGTGTAACAGTTACATTCCGGATCCAGAGCCGTGAAATCCGTCTTGTATTTCGCATTCCGAATGTTGATTTGGCCATCACGCGTAAAGAAGTTGGCGTTCCGTCCATTCCGGGTGGGGAGAACACAATCGAACATATCCACTCCTCTTGCAACCGCTTCAAGCAGATTTATCGGAGTGCCTACACCCATCAGGTAACGAGGTTGATTCGACGGCAGAATAGGCTCGCACACCTCAATGATCGAGTACATGACATCAGCAGGTTCACCAACCGCAAGACCACCGATCGCGTACCCGTCAAAGCTGGTTTTCACAAGGGCCTGAGCACTTTGTTGCCTGATCTCCGGATAGACGCTCCCTTGCACGATGCCAAAGAGCGCCTGTGAATAGCCATACAGCTCCGTTCCCAACTCGAAAGCCCGCTTGCACCGTTCAGCCCATCGAATGGTCAGAGCGTTCGATTGTTTCACATATTCCAAATCACTGGGATACGGCGCGCATTCATCAAGCACCATCATGATGTCCGAGCCCAGCTGTCGCTGAATCTGCACGACAGATTCTGGTGTGAACTCGTGCGAGGATCCATCCAGGTGCGACTTGAAAGTGACCCCCTCCTCGTTAATCTCGCGGAGATCATTCAGGCTGAATACCTGATATCCACCGCTGTCCGTTAGAATCGGTTTATTCCAGCCTATGAAGCGATGCAGGCCCCCGGCGGACTGTATGATCTCGGTGCCCGGACGAAGATACAGATGGTACGTATTGCCCAGAATGATCTGCGCCCCAACTTCGATGAGCTCACGCTGTTCGATTGCCTTGACGCTTCCCTGGGTCCCGACGGGCATGAAGGCGGGAGTCTCAATTGTGCCATGTGCAGTCTCCAGCACTCCGGCTCTCGCCTTCCCGTCCGATGTCTGCAGTTCAAACTTCAATCGACCTCAAGTCGCATATATTCCCGACTTCTACCGCCTGAGAACAAAAAACCGCCGGCACAAAAAGCTAGCGGCGGAATTGACTTCTTTCTCAATCAATATACTGAGAAAAGGGGCACGTGTCAACTCTCAGGTCTTTCTTTGTCTTCCTTATGATGGCGACGCGTCAATGAAGCAATGACAATGAACAGAAGGACTCCGCCGATATCAGCAACGACATCAAAGAAGTTCGAATCACGTCCCGGGACGAACGACCGATGGTACTCATCAAGGAAGCCGTAGACGACACAGAATATGAACGCGCCAAGAAATGCACTGTTTCTTACCACCGGGAGAGTATCCTGATGATAGAACGCCCGCCACACGAGCCAGCACAGGATGAAATAGAGGGCCGCGTGGACGATCTTGTCCACTCCGGGAGATGTCTTGAAGATCAAGTGCACGTTGGGGATCGCAGAAAGGAAGTAGATGACAATGGCCCAGATCACAGGAGGGACCTGGTATTTCACGCGACTCCTCAAGTTCCCTCGATCCGCCGGAATGCCGGCGGAAGTTGATCGATCAGGTCTTGGGCGATGACACTGCGCTCGCCGTGCAGTTCCTTGGCGATGTCGCCTGACAAGCCGTGGACATAAACTCCGGAAAATGCCGCCTCCTCCTCGGAGGCTCCCTGGGCCCAAAGAGAAGCGATTATCCCGGTCAGAACATCTCCCGCACCCACTGTAGCCATGCCGGGATTTCCAGTGGAATTCACGTACACCACTCCGCCGCTCGTCCCAATGGCAGTCGGTCCGCCTTTGAGGACCAGCGTGACCCTCCCTCTAATCGCCCCCTTTCGGGCCATCTCAATCCTGTTGACCTCAATCTCCTTTGCCGGAGCCCCGACTATTCTCGAGTACTCACCGGCATGGGGAGTGAGAACAAATCTGCTCTTTGACCGGCCCAACTTCTGGAGACCAATATCACCCACGACACGAAGTGCGTCTGCATCCACTACGAATTTACCCGGGTGACCAGCTAGGATTTTGTGGATGACCTTCTGAGTCTCGGCATTCGTAGAAAGGCCGGGTCCGACGACCACGACATCAGCCCATTTCAGTTTCTCCTGGATTTCCTCAAGCGCGTTCATGGCAATCGTCCCTTCGCTCGTCGAGGGAAGTGGCTTGACGATTGCTTCGGTGAGACGCCGGCCGAGAATCGAATAGACCGCATCCGGAGTTCCAAGCATCACTGCACCGGCACCTGCACGTAGAACAGCCATCGAACAAAGATAGGCCGCACCGGTGAAACCCCTGGAACCGGCCAGCACGAATACCTTTCCTACAGAGTACTTATGCGCGGTCGAACTTCGTTTCGGCAAAGCGATCCGCACATCCTCGGCATCAAGCAGAAATGTCTTGAGGGATTTGGATCCGCTGACGACGCCTGGAATTCCGATATCGAGGACACTCACATTACCCACATAGTCTTGCCCCTGATTACACAGAAGCCCGGTTTTCTTCAGCCCAAATGTAGCGGTGCACGTCGCACGAACCGCAAGATTCTGGACAACGCCGGTTGTCCCATCAACTCCTGACGGAATGTCTACCGAAAGAACCGGGACCCCCTGCTCATTTATCCATTCGATGGCACCAGCGAAGGGCTGAGAGACTTTTCCCGTGAACCCCGTTCCGAACATCGCATCGATGATGAGCGCCGGCTTTGGCAGTCTGCCCAGGAGAGCGCGAGAATAGGATTTGAAAACGAGAGAACTGGATTTCGACCGGCGAAGTTGATCGAGGGACTTGAAATTAGCTTGTGCATCACCTGTGAGCTTTCGGGCGGAGGCCATCAGGACAACAGTGATTCTTGCACCGGCGTTCAGCAGGTGCCTGGCGGCCACGAATCCATCGCCACCGTTGTTGCCTTTGCCGCAAAAAATCAGGAGGTCTTTATCTTTGAGAGGTCCGAAGCATCGTTGGGCGATTTCAGCAACTCCACGGCCCGCGTTTTCCATCAACATCAGACCGGGAATGCCAAACTTGTGGATGGTGGTCTCATCGCACCACCGCATTTCTTTCGCTGATACGATAGTCCGCATAGATCGATCGTCAGATCTTGAAGAAGCCCCGCGTGATCTCCACGATCAGCGAGGGATACACACCGAGAGCCAGCACCATGAGTGCGGCTACGGAAACAGCTATCAACGCAGCAAGCGGAACCGGCTTGTCAATATCTGCGTCGCCTTCACGGAAGTACATCAGCACTACAAGTCGAAGATAGTAGTAAACCGAAATAAGGCTCGTCAGCACGCCAACGATGGCAAGCCATGTCATATTGGCTTCCACGGCGGCAAGGAAGACATAGTATTTTCCAAAGAACCCTGCAAACGGCGGAATCCCTGCAAGCGAGAACATGAAGACCGACATAAGCGCCGCGAGCACTGGCTGCCGTGCACTGAGACCCGCATAGTCGTCGAATGTCAGTTTCTTGTCATCCTGCTGCTCAACCCACGAGACAATTCCAAACGCACCGATATTCATGAACGTATACGCGATCAGATAGAAAAGGATACCGGTTTGACCTTCGTTGTTCGCAGCGGCGATGCCGCTGAGCATGTAGCCGGCGTGCGCTATGCTTGAGTACGCCAGCATACGCTTGACGCTGTTCTGGGCGACGGCGGATATGTTGCCAATGATCATCGACGCCGCGGCAATGACTGCGATGACCTGGCTGATACTTGTCCCCGAGATCTCAAAGATCCTGATAAAGACCAGGACAAACGTTGCGAAAGCCGCGGCCTTTGCCCCGGTAGACATAAACCCTGTAACCGGCGTGGGCGCTCCCTCGTACACATCTGGTGCCCACATGTGGAATGGAACGGCAGCGACCTTGAATGAGAATGCAACGATCAGCATCCCGGCGCCGATAATGAAGAGCGGATTGTGCGAGATTTGCGGGATGAGCGCCTTAATCTGGAGGAGGTCAGTCGTACCGGCGGCACCGTAGATCAAAGCGATACCGTAGAGAAGAAACCCCGTCGCGAACGCACCCAGCAGGAAATACTTAAGAGCCGATTCGTTTGCTTTTTGTTTCTTTCTCATAAACCCGGCGAGCACGTAAAGCGGGACAGACATCAGCTCAATGCCGAGAAAGATCGTGATCAGGTTCAGTGCACCTGCCATGAGCATCATGCCGGAAGTGGCGAACATGATGAGAACATAGAACTCACCGCGATGGTACTCCATTCGCTCGAGGTAACCGCGGGCCAGAACGATTGAGAGCAAGGCCGAACTCAGGAATATCAAATTGCAGTAGCCAGCAAAGCCTCCCTGGAACAGCATTCCGCCGAACACCGGGACTCCCTCACCAAGATGGAAAAAGGAAAGTACGAGAGAAACGGCGATTCCGACCAGGCTCATCCAGTACGATGAGACCGGCTTGTCCTTTCCCGCCCCTTCAACGATAAGCGTCAACAACGCAAAGCCGACAAGGGCAATCAGCGGTGAGCTGTTGTAGAAGTCATTGTACGATATACCCATGGCACTGTCGAGTTAGAAAGGGAAATTGTCCAGACTTTGAAGCGACTGCGTTGTGCTGCTGGCAACCCGCTCGAAACAAAATCTTAGAAAAGCAGAAGCCAAACAATGATGAATATCGGGATCAGTATAGGGACGCTGTATTTCCAAATATACTCAAGGAAAGACGGCGACTCGATCCCAGTCTGATCCGCAATGGATTTCACCATGAAATTCGGACCGTTCCCGATGTACGTCATTGCGCCAAAGAACACAGCCCCCAGCGATATTGCCTGAACATATCTCCATGAATCGGCTGTGACTGCGATTGCCCCCGGTATAATCGGATTTGCCAGGCCGATCGAGCCAAGCTGAATCTGACCAAGAATTGCGTGCACATGCACGGCGTTGTCGATGCTTGCTCCGTGCAGACCGAATGCTGCGCTCATGAAACCAAGATACGTCGGTGCGTTATCCAACACACTTGAGAGAATGCCTGTGCACCAGTAAAACTGACCGGGAGTCCTGATCCCTAATGAGCCTGCGTTCAATTGCAGCCAATCGAGCGCGGGGATCATCGTCGCAAAGATACCTACGAAGAGCACCGCCACTTCCTTCAGAGGAACGAAACTGAATTCATTCCTCCCGTGCACCTCTTTTCGGGTCGTGTAGTACGATCCCGTCGCTGCGCTCCACATGATCACCTCGCGCAGCATCAAGGGACGCTCAATGAACACAGCGGCGATAATAGCCCCAAGGAACCAGAGATTATGCAAGCCTGAGACACGTGCTTCGTCCGGGCTCAATGCTTCCTCCCGGACATTGCGAGGGACTCGCCTGAAGTGTATCCGATCGATGCCGTAGAAGATAAGCAGCAACAAACCGAGAACGATCCCCCATGCAAACCAGGCTTTCGAGATCACCCAGAAAAACGGGACCCCTTTCAGGTAACCCAGGAACAGGGGCGGATCTCCAATAGGCGTCAGCGCACCACCGGTGTTGCTGACGATAAAAATGAAGAAGATCACGTGATATCCCCTGATCCGGTACCTGTTGTTTCTCAGATACGGACGGATCAGAAGCATCGAAGCTCCCGTGGTCCCGAGCACGTTCGAAAGCAGGGCTCCGGCGCCAAGAAGAGCCACATTCTCCCATGGAGCTGCCTTCCCCCGCAAGTTGAAGTGAATCCCTCCCGCCACTACGAACAGCGACCCGATGAGCGAGATGAAGCCGATATAATCATACATCGTCAGCACGATGCGGGGGACATTTCTGAGCGGGTAGACGTAATAGCTGATCACCACGGCGCCCAGCACCGCAACAACTGTCGGATAGTTGCTTTCCCACCACGACCTGTTGAGGAACGGTCCTACTGCAATCGCAAGAAGTAAGACAACAAACGGCATGACGAGCCAGAACGGTACAGCCGAGACAACTGCCGATTCGAGCATCCGCCCGAAATAATTGAAAAAGACGAACGCCGCTGCCGCCAGCACCACCACTATGACAACCTGCTTGGTCCGCCGTTCATTCATGAGGCGCTGTTCAGCTCAGGCTCCTGACTATCGACTGGACGGGAGGTTATTCGACGGGAGTTCTGCGGTCCGAATCTGTCCTCCCGCTCGGACGTACTCCAGTCCCTGAACCAGTTGTTTGGCAACAGGAGCCGACTTGCTCAGAAACGTTCCAGGATAAACACCGATCCAGACAATGAACACCAGAATAGCTCCGAGCGAAATGACTTCCTTCGCGTTCAGGTCAGTGAGATGGTGACCACCGTACAGTCCCCCTTCCCTCACCTTTCCGAAGATCACGCGTTGATACGCCCAGAGAAGGTACACGGCCGAGAGAACAACGCCCGACGCAGCAACGATGGCATACGCCTGCGTCCCCAGAAAAGTCGATTTGAAACTTCCAAGGAGGATGAGGAACTCTCCGACAAAACCATTCAAGCCGGGCAGGCCGATCGACGAGAGCGAAACAATCATAAAGATTGTCGCAAAGACAGGCATCACCTTTGCCACTCCACCGAAATCAGCGATCAACCTGGTATGGGCACGATCATAAAGCATACCAACGATCAAGAAGAGCGCTCCTGTCGATAAGCCGTGGTTGATCATCTGGATGACGGCACCCTGGATCCCCTCCTCCGTCATCGCGAAGATACCGAGCACGACGAATCCAAGATGAGAGACCGAAGAGTAGGCAACGAGTTTCTTCAGGTCAGTCTGAACCATCGCAACGAGTGCGCCATAGACAATACCAATCACGGCAAGCACTCCGAGGAGCGGCACAAACTTGAAAGCTGCATTCGGGAAGAGAGGAAGACAGAAACGGATCAGCCCATACGTCCCCATCTTCAGGAGCACACCTGCAAGAAGGACACTACCGGCCGTCGGTGCCTGCACGTGGGCATCCGGAAGCCACGTGTGCAACGGAAATAACGGGACCTTGATGGCAAAACTTAGTGTAAACGCAAGGAACATCCATGTCTGCAAGGTCAACGCCATTCGAGGAGCAACGCCGTAGAGCTGCAGGAGATTCGTGGTAAAGTAACCGCCTGGCAACGTTGAGGCATAGACCCCCAGCGCAATAATTGCGACGAGCATCAGGAGGCTGCCAAACAGCGTGAAGAGGAAGAATTTGACTGCCGCGTACACCCTGTCCTGACCGCCCCAGATCCCGATGATAAAGTACATCGGTATGAGCATCGCTTCCCAGAAGATGTAGAAGAGGAAGAGGTCCAGGGATGCGAACACTCCAATCATACCGATTTCAAGGAGCAGAATCATCATCGTGTATCCACGGAGCTGCTTCTGGACAGAGTTCCAGGTACCCAACAACGCGAGCGGGGTCAGGAACGTCGTGAGGACGATCAGAAGAAGAGAGATGCCATCTATTCCGACGAAGTAACTGATGTTGAGCCCGGCGATCCAGACCGCATACTCCCGGAACTGGAATCCCGTCACTGACGCATCAAACCTAAAGTAGAGGAAGAGAGAGACCGCGAACGTCGCGACCGTCGTCAGAAATCCGACAAGCTTGATCGCTGCGCCGTTCTCCTTGTTCACGAAGAACAGGGCCAGAACCCCGAACAGCGGAAGGAAAATCGTAAGTGTCAGAAGATGTTGAGAAACCATGGAATGTTCTTCACCGGCTAGTCTATTTTAGGATCAACCACATCAGGATGAGCAGAATACCACCTACGAAAACCGTCGCATATTGCTGGGCGATGCCCGTTTGAATGAGTCTCACCCTCTGCGCAATCGCTGCGATCAACCTGGCAGAACCGTCAACAATCCCATCGATCACTCTGACATCGACCACCTTCCAAAGAAATCGTTCTGATATCTTCACCGTGGGCGTCACGATTATAGCGTCATACGTTTCATCGACGTAATACTTGTTGAACAGCCACTTGTATGCAAGCGCAAACCTCTTCTTCCATTCATCCGCAAGTTCAGTCCTCTGCAAGTAGACCCTGCGCGCCGCGTAGATTCCGATGGCAGCGACCCCAACCGAGAGAACCATTAAAAGGTATTCCGTAATCTCAACGGGATGGGTACCCATGCTCAGCTTATCGTACGCAGGGGCGAAGATCGGCTCGAGCCAGTGCTCGAGTGCATTTCCACCGAAGAGGCTCTCCGGAACTCCGAGGAATCCGCCGACAATTGAAAGGAAGGCGAGGATGATCAAAGGGACCGTCATCGTCTTCGGCGCTTCGTGAGGATGGATATCCGCACTATATCGCTTCTCCCCTTCAAAGGTGAGACAGACGAGCCTGAACATATAGAACGCCGTCAACGCCGCTCCAATCACTCCAATAGCCCACAGAACGACAGAGCCATGTTCACTGCTGAATGCCTTCCAGAGTATCTCATCCTTGCTGAAGAATCCCGCGAACGGAGGAATGCCGGCGATCGCGATGGCGCCAATGAGAAACGTCTTGTACGTCGTCGGCAAGTAATGCTTCAATCCACCCATCTTCTGAATATCCTGCTCGTCGTGCATCGCATGAATCACGGCGCCTGAGCCAAGGAAGAGCAGAGCCTTGAAAAATGCGTGAGTGAGGACATGAAAGATACCGGCTGAGAATGCGGCAACACCCATGGCAAGAAACATATAGCCAAGCTGGCTGACAGTCGAATACGCCAGAACTTTCTTGATGTCGTTTTGCACAAGCCCGATTGTGGCAGCCATGAGGGCAGTTAACGCTCCAACAACAGCCATGACCTGCAGTGCCGCAGGTGCGAGAGCATAGAGGATAGAACACCTGGCGACCATATAGACGCCTGCGGTGACCATCGTGGCAGCGTGAATCAGAGCGCTGACGGGAGTTGGGCCCGCCATGGCATCAGGCAGCCAGACAAACAGCGGGATCTGCGCCGATTTTCCCGTGGCACCGAGAAACAGGAGCAACCCGATCCAGAGCATCGCATTGTTCCCTTCACTCAGGACTGCGGCTCTCCCAAAGACGGCATCAAAATTCAGGCTGCCAAAGTTCACAAAGATCAGAAACATCGCGAGGAGGAATCCGAAATCGCCGATCCGGTTGACAATGAACGCTTTCTTTGCCGCGTCAGACGTCGTCGCGGTGCCGGGTTTGTATCCTCCGGTGTCGAACTTTTTATCGTGCCAGAATCCGATGAGCAGATACGAGCAAAGTCCCACCCCCTCCCATCCAAGGAACATCAGGAGGAAATTATCGGCAAGAACGAGATTGAGCATCGCGAATATGAAGAGGTTCATGTACGCGAAGAATCGCCAGAACCCAGGATCGCCATGCATGTAGCCTATCGAATACACGTGGATGAGGAATCCCACGCCGGTGACAATCAGCGTCATCAGAATAGAAAGCTGGTCCACCTGGAACGCCACTGAGACAGAGAACGAGGATGAAGTTCCGGTAAACGTAGAGATCCACGTGAAGAGCTCGATGGCATGTTTGCGCTCGTCGGGATGGAGCCCCAGCATTGTCGCAAAAAGAACAGCAGCAAGGGCAAACGACAAGCCCACCGTTCCGCTACCGATGATACCGAGGAGTTTTTCGTTCTTCACCTTCGAGCCAAACAATCCGAGGAAAACGAACCCAGCGAAAGGAAAAAGAACTATAAGAGGAGTGTATGCAAACATTGATTTTTATTCTGTGATTGAACAAAACCTGGCAATCGGGTGATCTAACCATCGGGCCATCTGACCATCGGGTCATCTGACCATCTGGACATCTAACCATCTGGTCATCGGGTCATCGAGCCATCTAATCATCGGCTCATCTATGCTTGCAGAAGCTATCTGCAAACCGCCTTCAGATCACCCGATGACCCGATCATCAGATGATCCGATTTCACCATCACCACTTCAGTATGTTCAAGTCGTCCAGATTTACGGTCTGTTTGTTCCGGAACATCGAGATGATAATCGCCAAACCTACAGCCGCTTCAGCAGCGGCCACGGTCATGGAGAAGAAGACAATCATCTGACCTGTCACATCCCCCATAAACGCCGAGAATGCCACGAGCGTGAGGTTGACGGAGTTCAGCATCAACTCAATCGACATAAACACGATGATGGCATTGCGGCGTGAGATAACGCCCACCACTCCAATGATGAATGTGGTTGCGCTCAGGAGGAGGTATGACTGAAGGTCCATAACGATTATCTGAGTTTTTTCTTCGCCAGGATGACAGCTCCAACGATTGCGGCCAGCAACAAGATTGATGTGACCTCAAACGGGAACAAGAACTTCGTGAAGAGCTGCATGCCAATATTTTCGACGGTCCCTATCTCCGTGGCCTTTTCAAACTGCGATGGCGGCATGGTCGCCCTGGAAAACCCGAGGACATAGATCAGCTCCATCAGTACTCCGAAACTCAGTCCCGCTCCGATGATCTTCTTGTAAGAGATTTTTTCCTGCAATTTTTTCTCGTCACCAAGGTTCAAGAGCATGATGACGAACAGGAAGAGTACCATGATCGCGCCCGCATACACAAGTATCTGGATGAAAGCGATGAATTGCGCGTGGAGCGACAGGTACAAACCACCAAGAGCGAAGAAGTTGAGTATGAGATAGAGCGCAGCGATCACGGGGCTGCGGCGCGTTACCATCATCAGCGCAGAGCCTACGGAGATGGCGCCAAGGAAGTAGAACAGAAATGTCTCGATGGTCACAGACAACCTTGCAGAAGTGAATAGGAACCAGGACAAACTTCGCGTCGAATCGAATCCATGAGCGCCCGTACTTCAGACCGGGCGAAGAGCCTCGCTACGGCGTCCGAATCCAGCGTATCAGTTCAGGAATCGACGGCCGTTTGCCATAGACAAGAATAGCGACCCTGAATATCTTTCCGGCTACCCACATCATGAGCACGCTTGAAAGGATAAGTATGCCGAGCGTCGTCAGAATCTCCCACAACGGCGGCATTTGAATCGAGACCCTCAAGACCATGAACGCCGGAGTGAGCAACGGGATGAACGACAATATCCTAATCAGCGATGAATCGGGGTTCTGCATCGCAGGCACCATCAGAACCATCGGGAACACCAGCACAAGGCTGACATAGCTTGTGATCTGCTGTGCTTCCTGCTCGGTTGTTACCGGTGAGCCTGCAGCGACGAATATCGCGGAATAGAAGAAATAACCGAAGATAATATACACAACCGCAACGAGGACCGGCTCCATCTCGAAAATATTCGCCCCGCTCTTGAGCGCAATCCCCAAACCGATAGCACCCCAAATCAGCATCTGCAAGACTCCGAGTCCGCTCAACCCAAGAATCTTCCCGACCATCAGATCACGAGCAGAACAGGATGATAGGAGCACCTCGATGACGCGGTTCGATTTCTCTTCGACGACGCTTCGGATCAAGAGCTGTCCGGAGGTCAGGACGAGGAACATCAGCATCAGGATGACGATGTAAGCGCTCGCAAACGTTTCCAGGAAGCCCGATTCTTTCTCCCCGCCACGCTCCGAAACTTTGAGCGATTTCACATCAATATTCGCCATGAGTTTCTTGATTTCGGCTGGATCGAGTCCCCGACCCGTCAGCCGATGCTCGACGATGACCTCCTCCATAGTTCGTGAGAACCGCTCCGAAATTCGGATGTTCCCAACGTTCTCTGCGCGATACTCGACTTTGCCGCTGTCATACACAGTGGCCGGAATCGAAAAATACCCTTCCATCTCCTTGTTCGAGATCATCTTGATCGCCCGCGCCTTGAGATCTTCCGGCGATCCCTCTTCCTTCAGATTGCGAAGGATGTAGTTTGGACGCCCACCGGGAAGCTTGTATTTTTCATCCAGCTTCGCAGCGAGCGGTTTCAGGATCTGCCCGGTTTCATCGATCACACCCAACGTTAGTGGCTTATCATCAGGCTTGGATGCGAGCAAGCCAGGCAACACGCCGAATACAACCATGATCAAAGGCATCAGGACAAGCGAAATAATGAACGCTTTCGATTTCACCTTCTCCATGAATTCCCATCGGGCGACGTCGAGGTATTTCATTCGATCGGCCCTCCTTCCGGGACTTTCTGTTCGGCGGCGACCTTCTTCTTGACACTCAAATACCTGAAGACGGACAACCCCACGCCGGCAATAAACAACGCAACCATCGTCATGTTAGGGTCGGTGCTCATGAAGTTAACAACCAGAAGCCCTGAAAACACCACGACCCCTAAGATCATCGAAATGAGCTCCTTCTTGAGCCGCTTGTCGAGCGGCTTCTTGGCAGGAGTCACGGCAGCAGGCTTCGCTACGACCACCTCCGGTTGGCTTGCCGGAACACCGACGACATTGATGAATATCGAGTTCAGCGACGGTTCAACGATCTCAAACTTCCTCAGGTTTAGCTTGTCATCGAGTTTCGACAGCAATTCGCGGCTCTTCTTGATGTCGACGAGCTCCAGCTCTGCGTAATTCTGGTATACGTCAGCCCGCTTCACCATCGGCAATTTCTTCAGGAATTCTCCATCCCCTTCAAACTCGAGTCGCAACGAATTCGTCCCATACCTCTGCTTGACGTCCCTCAAGGATCCGCTCAATACCGGCTTCCCTTTGTTGATCAGGCAGATGTTGTCGCACATCTTTTCCACCTGCTCCATCTGATGTGTCGAGAAGACGATTGCCACGTTTTGCTGGCGGAGTTCCATCAGAATATCTTTGAGGAGAATCTGGTTAACGGGATCGAGACCGGAGAACGGCTCGTCAAGAATCAAGAGCTGTGGATTGTGCAGGATGGAAATGATAAGCTGGACTTTTTGCTGATTACCTTTTGATAGTTCTTCCACCTTCCGGAAGGCGCTGTCCTTGAGCCCGAATCGATCCAGCCATTTGAAAGCAGCTGCTTTCGCTTCGGCGGCATGCATTCCTTTGAGCGAAGCGAAGTACAGAATCGTATTGAGGATCTTGCTCTTCCGGTACAACCCGCGTTCTTCAGGAAGATAGCCGATGACATTCCACATCGCCGGAGTGAATGGTTTGTCGTCGAATGTAATCGTGCCGCTGTCAGGCGCGATGATGTTCAGGATGATTCGGATTGCCGTCGTTTTTCC
>Ga0187878_1003249_pt1 | contig 13622 bp, 9 predicted proteins | sample June2016WEW_17_1_FD_132979 | JGI IMG/M metagenome (GOLD analysis project Ga0187878, IMG submission 132979) | Peatland microbial communities from SPRUCE experiment site at the Marcell Experimental Forest, Minnesota, USA - June2016WEW_17_150 | ecosystem: Environmental > Terrestrial > Soil >...
AACCTCACTTCGCCCGTCGAATCCGTGCCCTTCCCGTAACTCGATACCCCGAGAAAATCGAAAGACACCTCGCCACCCAGCTTCCTCGCCAGATCCGCGAGAAAAAAGATCGACCCTTTCAGCACGCCGATCAGATGCAACGTGTCATTCGGAAAGTCCCGCCGAATTTCCTGCGCCATCTCGGAGACTCGCTTTTGGATGCGGGCGTGGGAAATCAGCACGTGCAGCGCCTCGCCGGGGCGGTGGCCGTCCCGCTCCTTCGCGGCCGTCTTGTTACGGATTTTGCTCACAGCCCGCTGCTCCCTAAAGCTGACGCTACTCCACCCAATCCGCAAGGAACAGATTAGTCTCATGCGGCATTTTGCCGTTGCGGTTCGATGCCCACACCAGCCTCTTCCCATCCGACGAGAACATTGGGAAGCTGTCAAAGTCCGGATGATACGTCACTCGCTCCTGACCCGTGCCATCCTCGTTGATCAAATAGAGGTCGAAATCACGCCCGCTTTTTGGATCCGCTTGATTCGACGCAAAAATAATGCGCTTGCCGTCCGGCAGCCAGTATGGCGCAAAGTTCGCCGCGCCATTGTGCGTCACCTGGTGCTTGTTCGAGCCATCCGCGTTCATCACCCAGATCTCCAGGTTTCCCGGGCGGATCAGTCCCTGCGCAAACAGTTCCTTGTAATCTTCTATCTCTTCAGCCGTTTTCGGGTGCTCCGCGCGATAGACGATCTTCTTCCCGTCGTACGACCAGAATGGCCCGCCATCGTATCCCAGCTCATTCGTCAATTGCCTGACGTTGCTGCCGTCCGCATCCATGGTGTAGATATCCAGGTCGCCATTGCGCGTGGACGTGAACACAATGTGCTTGCCATTGCGCGTGATCGTGGATTCCGCGTTGTAGCCCGGTGCGTCCGTCAATAGTTTCAACTCGGAGCCGTTTGTCCTCGCCGTGTAAATCTTATAGGTGCTGTAGACTGGCCAGACGTAGCCGTGCGAGTAGTCAGGTTTCGGCAGGCAGTCGGCGCTCGCCCCGTGCGTCGAAGAAAACAGAATTTTGTCTCCCGCTGGAAAGAAGTAGCTGCACGTCGCCCGGCCCTTGCCTGTGCTCACAAGCTTGGGCGTGGCCGGCTTCCCGTCAGGCGTGTCCACGGGCATTGTGTAGATCTGATCGCACGGCACGCCTTCACCCTGGTGTTGAAAAATCAGTTGCTTGTCATCCGCGGAAAAATAGGCCTCGGTGTTTTGGCCGCCGAGGGTCAGTTGCCGGGCATTTTTCAAATGCCTTTGTTCTTGCGGCAGCAAAATGTCCGTCTCCGCCTTCTGCTGTGCTTTCACCAGGATCCAGCCAGGTCCATACAAGCACGCCGCCGCCACCGCGCCGCTCACCGCCCATCCAAATAGCTTTGAAGCTCGCACCACCCGGCCCTTCATTGTTCCCGGCAACTCCTTCTGACCCCCTACTTCCTCTGCTCCAATTTCACATCCACCTTCAATTCCTTCCCATCACGCAACACTGTCACCGCCACCACTTCGCCGATCTTGCTTCGCCTCAGCGCGTCCGTGAAGTCATACAGGTTCTTGATGGGCTTGTCGCCAAATTGGATCAGTACATCGCCACCTCTCAAACCCGCTTTCGCTGCCGGCGACCCAGGCTTCACGTCCGAAAACTTCACGCCATTTTCCGTCTGCCCAAAATCCGGAATTGACCCGAAGTACGGCCCGTAACCCCCTCCGCCGCCCGTGACTCCGCTGTGAGGATTGCTCTCCACTACGGTCACGAACTGCGGCCGCTCCGGCGCATCCGCGATTGCCACGGCCGCGCTCGCCACCACATTCAACAGGCGCGCCGCCGCCTCGCCGTTAATCTTTTCCCAAGTGTCCGAGGGCTTATGATAATCCGAGTGCAGCCCGGAAAAGAAAAACAACACGGGAATTTTCTTGGTCACAAACGAAGTGTGATCGCTCGAAGAATATCCGCCCTGCGAATACTCAAACTTAAGCTGCGAATCGTCGTGCGCCTGCTCTAGTATTTTCTGGAACGTTGAGCCCGTCCCCACGCCGCCGATGTACACCTTGCTGTCTTTGATTCGCCCGATCATGTCCATATTCAACATGGCCACGGCTTTATCCAGCGGTTTCGTCGGCGCCTTCACCCACGCCGCCGACCCCAGCAATCCCAGTTCTTCCCCGGCAAACGACGCAAACAAGATCCCACGCTTAAGTTGACCTTTCAGCGGCGCCAGCAGCCTCGCCAATTCCAGCAGACCCGCTGTCCCCGAGGCATTGTCATCCGCGCCGGGATGAATCTGCCCGATTTGCGAGGGCGCCAGCGACTCGAAATTGCCGCGTCCCAGATGATCGTAGTGCGCGCCGAGAATCACATATTCATCCGTTTCTCCCGGCAAATACGCCAGCACATTGTCCACCGTCGCGTGGGTATTCTCGATTCCCATCGCCAAGCTCCCACGCAGCGTTTCTGGGAACACAAACGATGCCGGCTTGTTCCCCGCATTGATTTGCTCCTGCACATCTTTCAGCGATTTCCCAGCGGCGTGGAACCACTCCTCGGCAACCGTGTTCTTCACCTGCGCGAACAGAATCCCCACATTCTCTGGACCGTTCACGCTCCCAAACCGCGTCAGCAAATCCTCTTCTCCATCGCCCAGCTTGCCGTTCGCCAGGATCAGGCCCTTCGCCCCATGATTGCGCGCGTTGATCGCCTTGGTGATGAACTGCGCGTGCGTGGTCAGTCCTTGATTGCCGCTCTTCGCCGCGAACCCGCTCGGTTCATAGCGCAGCACCACCGCAATCTTGTCCTTCACGTCGATTCCGGCGTAGTCGTCGTAGCCGAATTCCTCCGCCGTCGCCCCATATCCCGCAAACACCAGCGGTCCGCTGGTTTCTCCTGAGGACGAAAAACTGAAGGGCACGTAATCCTGATCCAGTTTCACCTCCATCTTCGATTCGCCGTTCTGTACCATCAGATGGTTCTTCCCCTTTAACTTCGCGCCGGTGGTTACCGTGAACGCTTCCAGGAAGCCTTTTTGCCCCGCGGGCTCCAACCCCACGCTCTTGTAGCGCTCGGCAAGCATGTGCTCAGCCCGCACCAATCCTTTTGTACCTTCTCCGCGTCCTTCCATTTTCGGCTGCGTGAGCGTCTTGATGTCGTTCACATAACGCTGCGCATCCGCGGGCCCCACGGTTGTTGGTGCCGGTGTCGCGGTCGCCAGGCAAACCGCCAACAGCAACACACCCAACGCGCGCCACACTGCCGATCGGTCTTTCATGAAAAGTGAATTCCCTTCCTTGAAGTCAATCTTTCTGCTCCAAATTTCCATCAATCGTATGTTCTGCCCACGATGCTGTCAATTCAGTTGCTTTCTTACCGCCGGGTATCTCGCGCATTTCCGTCCTTCGTCGGCTATACTTCTTCTTTGGCAATTCATGTTTCCCATCGCCAAATCCAGTATCCTGGTTGTTTCGGCGCTCTTCCCCATCGTCAACCCGCTCGGTGGCGCGCCGATTTTCCTTTCCCTCACTCACTACTACTCCACTATCCAGCGCAAGCTCCTCTCCCGCAACATCGCCATTAACAGCTTCCTGCTTCTCATCGGTTCTTACTTCATCGGCACGCACATTCTCGCGTTCTTCGGAATTTCCCTGCCCGTAGTGCAGGCCGGCGGCGGCCTGGTCGTCATGGCCGCGGGTTGGAATATGCTCAAGCAAAAGGAAGGAGACGAAACTCGCGGCAATGTCCAACAGACGGTGGATCCCCGCGATCTCTCCACCCGCGCTTTCTACCCTTTGACCCTTCCGTTGACCGTTGGCCCTGGTTCCATTTCCGTGGCCATCACGCTCGGCGCCAACGAACCCCATCATGGCGCCAGCATTCTCTTTTCCATCATTGGCGCTGTCATCGGCTCGCTGCTCATTGCCTTCAGTGTCTATTTCTGCTATGCCTTTGCGGACCGGCTTGCGCAAATTCTCGGCCCCACAGCCATGGCGGTGATCATGCGGCTCACATCATTCCTGCTCGTTTGCATCGGCGTGCAAATATTCTGGAACGGCTTTTCCGCGCTCTTGAGCTCCCTCCCCGCAATCGCCCGCTGACTTCCGTGCACCGTCTTTTCATTACTTCCAATTCGGCAGCGCTTTTCTTCCCAAAATCGCCTCTGCCGCCCAGCATCCCAAATATACCGATTGCGCCACGCCATGCCCCGAGTACGCCCCCAGCACAATCGCGTTTTCGCTTGCCGGATGCCGCTCAAACACGGGTTTCCATTCCCACGTCATGCAGATCGGTCCGCCCCAGCGGTGCGTGATCTCCACGTCTTTCAACGCCGGATGCAGCCGATGCACGCGCCTCTCAAGCAGCTCAAAAAGTTCCGCTGCCTCGCCCCGCTCAATATCCAACGTGCTCAATTCACGCCAATCTTGCAGGAACACCAGTCCGCTCCCGAAAACCACCTCATTTCCAGCCAGCAGCCGTCCCCACAGGTATGGCAGGTCCACCGTGTAAAACGGTTTCCTCTCCGCCAGCCCAATCTCTCGCAACTGCGCGTCCGGCAGGGGCTCTGTCGCCACCGCGAGCGTAAATGCCGATCCCGCTCTCTCCTGCAGTCCGCTCATTTCTAGCGCAAATGCATTCGTTGCGAACAGGATTTTTCCTGCCTGCACCGCGCCGTTTTTCGTTCGTAGCTGCACTTGGCTGGCAAGTTGCGCGTCCTCCACGCCGCAGTCCTCGAACAGCATCACCCCGGCGCGTTCCGCCGCGCGCGCCAACCCGCTCAACACTTTTCCCGGATTGATCATGCCGCCGGGCACTTCCTTCACCGCGCAGAGGTCCCCCGAATCCTTCCACCGTATCGGCGTGTTCGCCAGGGGTGCGCTTCTCCCCAATTCGTAAGCGCCCGGCAACGATACTTCTCCATCCACTTCCAACTCGCGCAGAATTTTCTGATATCCCCCCAGCACATCTCCCAATCCCGGCAACTCCCCGGCTGCACTTTCCGCGAGCGCCACGCCTCCCGTGTACCCGCTCGATCCCGAGCCAAACTGCCCCGCCTCAAACAGCGCCACGCTTTTCTCGGGCGCCAGGCGCTTCAACCATGCCGCCGCCGCCAATCCCGTGAAGCCACCGCCCACTACCGCAAAATCCACCGCCGCCGGTAGCCCCCGTGGCATTGCGTGAAACTCCACCGTCCACGGGCGCTTTCCCCAATTCTTGTTTCCGCTCATGCTGCCCTCTCTCGCTCTTCTCCACTCTATACCCGCCACTCTCCGCGCTCTCTCCTCTTGCAGTGGCCGATCTTTAGATCGGCTCGACTCCTTCCCCTCTTCTTCGCGCAGGTCTATAATCCGCCTGTAGGTCTTGGGCGAAAGGAGTACGCCCATGGGTGTTTCCTCGCGTTTGAAGTCTTTTCTGGATAGCAAGCAGATCCCTTACGAATCGCTCTCTCACTCGACTTCGTACACCGCTCAGGGTGTGGCTGCGGTCATGCAAATCTCCGGCAAAGAGATGGCCAAGACCGTCGTGTTGCGCGCTGGCGAGCGAGCCGATGAAACGATTCTGGCGGTTCTGCCGGGCCCTCGGCATGTGAAACTCGACAAACTGTCCGCGGCCATCGGCAAGCCGGTGCGCCTGGCCACTGAGTTAGAGTTCAGCACTCTCTTCCCCGATTGCGAACTCGGTGCCATGCCGCCATTCGGCTCGTTGTACGATTTGCCCGTCTACGTGGATGAGTCGTTGGCCCAGGACGTCGAAATCGTCTTTAACGCTGGTACGCACCACGATGCCGTGCGTCTGCGCTACGACGACTTCCTGCGTCTCGCGAATCCGACCGTCTGCTCCTTCGCATGACGCTCGCTCGCCGCTCCGTGCCTCCGCCTGTGCGACGCTCATTGTGTGTCCGCTCGCATGATCCCATTCGTCCCTGACTTCTGTCCGCCCTTCCGGCCACATTAAAGCCGCGGAATGCGGCCCCACGTCCCCAAACAAAAAAGGAGGGGACCGCCCCTCTCCTTCTTGCCGTTTCTCTCAATTCCGTGCTCCCTAAATGTGGCAGCTTTCCTGCCCTCTTTTCTCCAAATACCGCTGGTGGTACTCTTCCGCCCGCCAGAAAGTTCCCGCCGGTGTGATCTCCGTCGCCACCGGCCGGTGCAACTTCCCGCTCGCGTCCAGCGCTTGTTTGGATTTCAGCGCTTTTGCCTGCTGCTCCGGCGTGTGGAAGAAAATCGCCGTTCTGTACTGCTTCCCGAAGTCAGGCCCTTGCCGATTCACCTGCGTGGGATCGTGTACCTTCCAGAACACCTCCAGCAATTGTTCGTAGCTGACCTTCGCCGGATCAAACGTCACCTGCACAACCTCGGCATGGCCGGTCTGATCCGTGCACACGTCCTTGTACGTGGGGTTCTCCGTCCGCCCGCCGCTGTAGCCCGACACCGCATCCACCACCCCCGGCACGCGCCGGAAGGCCGCCTCCACTCCCCAGAAACATCCCGCTCCAAATGTGGCAATCTCAGTCATGCTCCTCCCTCCGAATCGTCGTCACACACTTGTATCCGCTCTCTTGGATGCGCCAGTCGTGTTTTTCGATTCGCCGCGTAGTTATTCAGGCTTCCGCCTTGGCGCGGGCTTTAAGGCACTTAGTTCCCTCGCCTTTTCCGCGGCTGTTTCCTTGTACGGGGAATCCACGGAAGCGGCATCCGTGAACGCCTGAATCGCTTCCGGCTTCTTCTTCAGGTTCACGTAGGCATACCCCAGCCGGTACTGATTTCGCGCATAGCTCGTGGCGTCGGCCTTCAGCAGGGGCGCCGCACTCAACAGATTCTTCACCGCCGCGGCGCTGTCCTTTTTCTGCAGGCTCACTTGCCCGAGCGCGCTTAGCGCCAGCCCTTTCTGCAGGTCATTTTGCTTCTTCCACTCTTCCTCGCTCACATTTTCCGGCTTCTTCGCCGCATCGCAAAGCGCTCCCACTTTCTTCGCGTACTCCTCCGCTTTGTCTAATTGCGTGCCGGCCTCGCTATAGATATCTGCCAGGGCCAGAACCATCCCAACGTTGTTCGGGTCTTTGGCCAGAACGCCATTCGCCAGCTCCTGCATCTTCTGCGGGTCCTGTGCCTGTTGGTAGGAATAGGCGGCGCCAATCAGCGCGCGCTGGGCATTCGGCGAATCGGGAAAGATCTTCGCAAAACGTGCCAGCAGATCCGCCTTCTTCGCCGACTCCTTCACCTGGTACGCCGCGCTCAGCAGCGACTGTTCGATGTAGTCCTGGTTCTCTTTCGCCTGTTCCAGATTCCGCACCTTCCGCTCGTCCCAATCCTTCGCCGGCGTTCCCTCCGGTGCGGGCGCTGCTTTGTACCGCTGCAGGATCCCGGCCGTCTTTTCGCCGTAGGCGAACACGCGTTCCGGGTCTCCCTGCTCATTCGCCGCGCGCACCATGTTCACCCCATTGGCATAGTTCTCCGGGTCGCGCGCCCACAGCTTGTCACCATACTCGAAGGCCTTGTCGTATTGCTTCGCGTTGATGTAATAGTTCACGTACTGCTCATCCGCGATAATCTGAAAATCATCGTCGGGATGCGCTTGGGAAAATTCGTCAATCAGCTTCAGCTTCTCTACGGGGTCGGTCGCCGCGCTGATCGCCGTGAGCTGGTGGGCCTCATCCGAACCTAAAGGAATCGGAACACTTTTGCCGAGTTGTGCCACGCTGGCGGGAGCGAAAATCGCCAGGAGCAATAACAGGCCAGTAAGAAATCGTGTGCGTGCCATGCTGACCTCCTGTGTCTTTGGAATGCTTTCATCCGCGTCCTGTGGTACTTCGCATCTTAGTTCCCTGCGGGCGTCCGCGCAAACCCTTTTGCTTTCCTCCCCATCTGCGCCCGTATGGTCGGAGTTATTCCCCCGGTGCCTCAGGACTTGAGTAGCGGTGTCCAAACGACCATAGGAGTGGGCGCGCGGTTTGCCCATGCGTAATACGGGATGAAGGTGAGTGGGACTTTGTAAGTGCTGCCTGCAGCGGCAGATGAAGCGAAATAGAGCGCGCGGCGGGCCTCGGAAGCGTTCACGGCGGCTCCCTCGTGATGCAGTACGACAACTCCGTCGAGCAGGCCCTTCTCAAACGAATCAGAAAAGCCCTTCTCCGGTTTGGCATCGTCCGCTAACAGGGCCACGTCGGCGAGAGCCACGCCAGCCGGCTGATCCAGTTGCTCCAGGCAATAAACCAATGGACCGCGCTGGATGGCCACGCGCCCGTTGTCTTCAACCACGCGCGCGTTTGCTTCCAGAATTTGCGGCGTCATTTCGAGATCGAGATGAATCACATCGCCCGAGGCCCAGCGCCGGCGCAGCGGAAGATAGCGGCCGGGCTCGCCTCCTTGAACTGTCTTACCGTTGACGGTAACCGAACACCGCTCGCTCCAACCGGGGATCCGAAGATAAATCGTGAATTCGGCGGGCGAGGAAGGACGCACCTCGATCTCCACCGCGCCCTGCCATGGATAGTTCGTCTTCTGAACAACTTTCAGCGATGTCCCGTTTTCCAGGTGCCAGTTCATTTCGGAATTGTGGAAGAGGTGAACGTAGAGGCCGTCCCGGCTCGTGCTGTAGAAATAACCGGGCAGCGAAGCAAAGGTGCGCTCAAGGTTCGGCGGGCAGCACGTCGTGTCGTACCACTCGTTGCGGATTTTATCGCCGTTTTCCGGATCGAACGCCAGCGGATTCCGGTAACAATACAGCGTCCCGCTCAGAGACATCCCGGAATTGATGCCGTTGTAGAGCGCGCGCTCGATGACGTCGGTGTAACGCGCATCCCCGGCGGCCGCCAGCATGCGCCAATTCCACATCATGTTGCCGATGGCAGCGCAGCTTTCGCCATAGGCCTGAGCATTCGGGAGTTCGTAATGTTCGCCGAAGGCCTCGCCGTCGCTGCGCGCGCCCACGCCCCCGGTGATGTACATCTGCCTGGAAACGAGATCGTTCCAGAGCGTATTCAGCGTTTTCCAGTAGGAGTCATCGCCGGTTTCCAGATAGTAGTCCGCAGCGCCGCAGCACGCGTACATCGCGCGGACGGCGTGGCCTTCCAAATGGGTTCGCGAGGTGAAGGGCTTGCCACAGAAGTGATAGACATAATCTCGTTTCTCGAGGGCGATGCGGTCGTCACTGTTAAGAATGTACCCAGCGAGTTGGAGTTGGCGCTTATCGCCAGTCATGCGATAGAGCTCCACAAGGGCGAGCTCGATCTCCGGGTGGCCGGAAAAAATCGCCTTCTTATCCGGGCCGGGGCCGTACGCGGGCAGAAGAAAATCGTTCACAAAGCGAATCCCGGTGTCCAGCAATGTACGCTCCCCCGTAGCGCGGTAGTACGCCGTAGCTCCCTGGAGCAGATGCCCGATGTCGTAGAGTTCGTGGCCCCATTGCTGCGTCTTCGGTTCCATGCGCTGGGAAGCGAGCTTGCCGGCAAAATAGGTGTTGAGATAGCCGCCGTGCTCTTGCGCTGCAACCACATCTTTGATCATCGATTCGGCAACGGCGCGAAGCTCCGGGCGATCGCCAGACTGCAACGTGAAGCCAACCGCCTCCAGCCATTTGTAAACATCCGAATCGGAATAGACCGGGCCGCGCTGGGGGGCGTTGCTTTTACCTGTAAGCCGGCGGAAGTTGTCCATGCGGCCGTTGACTTCCAGCAATTTCCCCATGGAAGGAATGCTGTTTTCGACGTTGGCCGCGCGGCGCAATGACCAGAAACCCGTGTCGATTCTCACCGCGTGAACAGGGATATTTTTCAATTTAGCATAGGGCGAATTTGCCAGATTCAAGATGCCCTGTTCGTTCCACGGAGGATTGGCCGTCAGTGCGACGCCAGCCGTTTGGTTCGGGAAAAATGAGGATAGGGGCTGGGGCAGATTTGAGAGGACAGCAACCGACGTGGCGGCCGACACAAATTGCCGGCGGCTTACTCTTGCGGACATGGCTATGCACTCCTCCGACCTGGAACTGGGGTCGATACTAACGTGAGGAGACTCCCCATACAACTGAATCGACCGTTCTCTGGCAGATCGCCCAGGCCGACATCCCTGGAATCGCCCGCCCCCACTGCATTTGACGCAACCCTCCCTTTCGCGAGAAAATTGAGAATTTGAAAAGCATCCCCAATCAAGACTGTGGGCCACTGAGCAGCGGCAGCAGCCGTAGCCCTCGTCCAATTGATCTGAGCGTTTTCATGAATCAAGGAGACTGTGAAATGACAAACCGAATCATCGGAGGGACATCCAAGCGCGCTGGTTTCATCCCTTTGCTGGGCCTTTTTCTCGCATCATTGGGTGCAACACCTCTTCTGCATGCCGATGAGCCTTTCGCGCGGAGCAAAGATTACCACCTGGAGCACTCCCGCATCGCTCTGCGCTTTGACCTGGAACAGAAAAAGGTCATTGGGGACGTCATCCACACGCTCACGATTCTCCGCGACACCGAACGCATCACCTTCGATTCCGCCGGCCTCCAGATCCAGAGCGTCACCCTGAATAAAGCCGTGGCCACCTTTGAGATCTCCGAAGACAAGCTCCGTGTCGCGCTACTCAAACCCGCCAAACCAGGCGACAAATTCTCCGTCGAGATCAAGTACGAAGCCAAACCCACCAAGGGCCTTTACTTCATTCTTCCCGACAAAGACTATCCCAATCGCCCCAGACAGGTTTGGACGCAAGGCGAATCGGAAGACACGCGCTACTACTTGCCTACTTACGACTACCCGAATGATCGTCTGACCACGGAAACGATTCTCACCGTTCCCGCCGAGTGGCTCACCGTCTCCAATGGAAAACTCATCAGCGTTACCGATGCGGGCAGCGGTCTGAAGAACTGGACGTGGCGCGAATCGCAGCCCAGTTCCACCTATCTCATCACTGTCGTTGCCGGCGAGTTCGCCGAAGCCAAGGATACCTGGCGGAACATCCCCGTCAACTACTATGCCCCCAAGGATCGCGGCGACCGCCTCACCGTCAACTACGGCCGCACCCCTGCGATGATTGACCTCTTCAGCAAAAAACTTGGCGTGGATTATCCGTGGGAAAAATACGCGCAATCGATGGTTGATGACTTCGTCGCTGGCGGCATGGAAAACTCCAGCGCCACCACCAACACTTCCAATTCGCTCCGTCATCCGAAACTGGTTCCAGAATATCCCGAAGACGAAGATCCCCTCATCTCGCACGAATTGGCCCACCAGTGGTTCGGCGACCTGGTTACCTGCAAGGACTGGGGCAACATCTGGCTGAATGAAGGCTTCGCCACTTTCATGGAATCTGTCTGGATCGAATCGCATTTCGGAAAGGATGACGCGGACTACGATCGCTGGGAAACTACGCGCCGCTGGTTTTCCATGCAGGGGCTCTACAGCAAGCCTATCGTGCGCCACGATTTTGACGATTCCAGCGAATTTGACGGCAACGCCTACGCCAAAGGGGCCTGGGCCCTCTATATGCTCCGCCATCAACTCGGCGAGGCCTCCTTCTACGCCGGCCTGAAACACTATCTGGAGGTCAACCGCGGCAAAAATGTTGTCACCGCGGACCTGACCAAGGCCATCGAAGAGGCCACGCACACGAACGTCGACCAGTTCTTCAGCCAGTGGATTTACGGAGCCGGCGCCCCCAAGCTCGATGTCAGCTACACCTACGATGAAACCAAGCAGCAGGTCGTGCTTACTGTCAAGCAAACCCAGAAGCGCGAGGGCTACGTGGGCCTCTTCCGCTTTCCCGTGGACCTCGAAATCACCAACGCCGCCGGCCCCAAGCTCTACAACATCCTCGTGTCCAAGGAGTCGGAGAGCTTCTCTCTGCCCTCGGATACAGCCCCGCGCCTGGTGCTCTTTGACAAGGGCACGCAAATCTTGAAGTCCGTCGACTTCAAGAAAGACAAGAAGGAATGGCTCTACCAATTGAAGAACGCCCCGGAGCTGGCCGATCGCGCGGATGCCGTCGTGGCGCTTGGCAAGATCAAGAACGATGACGAAGCTGCCGCCGCCCTGGGCGAGGCTCTGCGCACGGACAAAACTGACGGCGTGCGTATCACCGCGGCCAAGGCACTGGGTGAACTCAGCAACTCTGCTGCTTCCAAGCAACTCCTCGACTCGCTTTCCTCCATCACCCAGCCAGGGGTCCGCAGCCGCATTGTCGAGGCTCTCGGTAATTTTAAGGAAGATGCCGCAATCAAAACAAAGCTGGAGGCCGTCGCCCGCGAGGATAGTTCCTATCGCACCCGTGCTGCCGCTTTGCAGGCCATTGGCCGCATGAAAACTCCCAATGCGTATGACACCCTCATCGCTGCGGTGAACGGCGATTCCCCCGATGGATTCCTCCGCGATGCGGCTCTGCGGGCCTTCGGTCCCCTGGGCGACGACAAGGCTGTGCCGCTACTCCGCGATTGGGCCGCCCCAGGCAAATACATGGAATCCCGCGAAGCCGCCATCAGCAGCCTGGCCCACTTGCAGAAGGACAACAAGGAAATCACCAATCAAATTGCCGGATATCTCTCGGATCCCCACTTCCCCATCCGCCTTTCGGCGATCTTCGCTCTTGGCTCCCGCGGCGATGTCTCCGCGATTCCCGCGCTCGAAGCACTTCTGAAGGGCAACGACCTGAGCATCGAAGTGGCCCCGATGATCAAAGGCCAGATCGAGCGCCTGAAAAACCCCAAGGCCAAGGGCAGGCCCTACGGCCAGGTGGAAGAAGAGGAAGGCGGCGCCGATGCTGAAGAACCGACCGCGAAACCCACGGAAGACCAGCGGCTAAGCCATCTCGAACAATTGATCCAGGAAATGAACGAGCGCCTGAAGTCCATGGAAAGCCGGTTGCCTCCGCCTCCACCAAACAAATAACCCGTCGCAGCTCGTGGCACAGTCCCTTCTCTGTAGGGGTCGAGCACCGCTCGACCCCATTTCGGCAAAGCGTAAGTGCTACGGCGTAGACACTTTTGTCATTCCGAGCGGAGCGGGGAATCTGCTTTCCCCCGCGCACATTGTGTGTGACCGATCTTTACGCCGGTTCCCCGGCAGTTACTCCTCCGCCAACAAAATCCGCAAATCGCGCAAATTGTTCCCCGTCGGGCCGGTCACAATGGCATCGCCCAGCTTCGCGAAAAACGTGTACGCATCGCTCTCGCGCAACGCCACCGCGGCATCCAGTCCCGCCGCTCTGCCCCGCTTCACCGTCTCCCCGTCGGCCACCGCTCCCGCCGCCGGGCTATTGCCGTCAATCCCGTCAGTGCCCGCGCTCAGCACTGTGCTTCGGCGTCCCGCAATTTTCCCCGCGACGTCCAGCACAAACGCGGAATTCCTTCCGCCCACACCGTTGCCGGTCACCGGTGAACTCAATTCCCCATCCGCAATAATCGCCACGCGCTTCCCGGCATTGATTCGCTGCCATTCTTCAAGTTGCAGGAGAAGCGCATCCGCTGCCTTGGCCACTGGCCAGTCGTCTGTGGAATTGTCGCAGCGCGTCGCATAGCCGCAAGCCTCCGCGGCGTGATGCGCCGCGTGAAACAAATCGTCCATCCCCAGCAAAAGATGAAAGTGCGCATTGGCAAACGCGGGATCGCCGGCCTTGGGCGTCTCCGGCATTTTCCC
>Ga0187878_1003250_pt1 | contig 13620 bp, 11 predicted proteins | sample June2016WEW_17_1_FD_132979 | JGI IMG/M metagenome (GOLD analysis project Ga0187878, IMG submission 132979) | Peatland microbial communities from SPRUCE experiment site at the Marcell Experimental Forest, Minnesota, USA - June2016WEW_17_150 | ecosystem: Environmental > Terrestrial > Soil >...
AATTACCTATTGGAATCCTGCTGCTGAACGAATTTTTGGTTACACAGAAAAAGAAATAGTCGGCGAAAAAGTGGGCGCTACAATCGTGCCTCCTCGCTTTCACAAGGATCACCTTAAACTTACCTCAGAACTTGGCAAAGTCGAAAACATGAAGAAAAATGCGGGTGAAATTCTGGAATTTCCTGCCTTTAGAAAGGATGGAACAGAATTTTCAATGGAGCTTTCAATGGCTCCACTGCAACTAGAAGGCAAACTGTACATCGTAGCAATAGCCAGAGACATTACTGACCGCAAGAAAGCTGAAGGAGCGTTGGATAGGACGATGAATGAGTTGGTGTTGGTTAATGAAAAATTGGGGGTTGTGGGCAGCTTGACCAGGCATGATGTTCGAAACAAACTTTCAGCAGTGACTGGATATGCGTATTTGCTTAAGAAGAAACATGCGGACCAAGCCGACGTTCTTGATGGGGTTAGCAAGATGGAGCAGGCTGTTAAGGAGATTGCAGCAATTTTTGACTTCGCCAAAATGTATGAGCAGTTGGGAGTTGAAGAGTTAAAATACATCAACGCCGAGAAAGCGCTAAACGGGGCAATAGCGCTTTTTTCAGGTTCATCTAGTTTAGAATTCATCAATGATTGCCATGGACTAAGCTTGCTGGCGGACTCGCTATTGACGCAATTATTCTACAACTTGATTGATAACTCGTTGAAACATGGCGAAAAAGTCACAAAGATACGAGTACATTATGAGAAAGCGGATCAAGATGAGCTGATTGTGGTTTATGAGGATGATGGCGTGGGGGTTTCGGCTGAGAACAAGCCAAAACTCTTCAAGGAAGGATTCAGCACCAGCGGCACATCTGGGTACGGCTTATTTCTGATGCGGAAAATGATGAGCGTCTATGGCTGGACGATCCAGGAGAATGGTGAACCCGGCAAAGGAGCAAAATTCACCATAACAATTCCACGGATTAACCAAAACGGAAAAGTGAACTTTCAAATTGCCAAATAAAATGTCTCCTGTACACGGCGCAGTTACGCTTTTCTTAAACATTAGTTTCTTTAATGTCTAGACTGCGTTTGGTTTCTTCATGCAGAGTGCTCTTTCTCTTTGTTTACGGGCTTAACTGCTCCATCCTACTTGTTTTCTGTTTGATTATTTCCTCTTCTGGGGCTATGCTTACGGGTTGTTTTGTTGGCCTGCAATAAAGCCCCAGAATTGGCGGTTTTTGGGTTTGGGGCTTGTTTTGGGGCACAGCAAATCTTATAAGATGGCTGCGGTGATAGGTTTTACTCATGCATAGGCAGTCCTGGGAAAAGCGCTAAGCTTCGTGCTCTACCCGGGGCTGCCAGAAGTTTGCTGTTTTTCTCAGGGTTTGACCTCCTCTTCTTGTAGCCGCCGTTTGAGTGGCGTTACGGAAAAGTATGGAAGAGATTTTTATGGTGCATAAACGGAGCAGGGATAAGTTGTTGCGGAGGCAGATTCGCAGAGTAATCTATTTGCGAAGTTATGATGATAGGATCGCCTGTGAAACTGTCAGTAAGGTTTCTCGGGAAGATGTTCTATCGCTCTTGGCTCAACCTGTTTGTCTAGGCGATGCGCCTAATGTGGAGAAGGGCGAGATTTTGGTTGATTCTCGAGGGACAGGGAGTTTTCAGCGGTAAAAAGGCTGGTTACTTTTTGCCGTTGATATTTGTCAATAATTGAGGTTTTTCCATGCTTTTGTCGATTTTTGATTAGGTAATCATTCAAAAAGTGACTGAGTTAGTTGGTGAAAAATATGCAAGTTACGCTGAGGAAACGGGTTTCTAACAGGATTTGTGCGTCTCGCAGGATTTTGCCTGTCGATACTCAGCGGACGCGTAAGAAGTTGATTGAGCAGTTAGAGGTAGTTTTTGAGACTGCGAGTAATTATGCTCGGGGCAATTTTACCTAGGTGACTGGTGAGGATGGCAAAAAGCGTCCTTTAACGGTTCTTGAGCGCCAGTGGTAGGCTAAGATTGCTGCGCAGACTGCTCAGACTGTAAATAACATTGCCAGGGGTTTTGATGAGCGTCAGATTGATGATCAGCTGAATTTGTTGGAGATGATGTTGAATAAAACTTCGCCAGCGAACCCGGTTCAAGCAGCTGCAGGAAAAGCAGAGGGAAAGCCAGCAGGCACAGGCGGCGGCCAAGACTCAAGCGTTAGTGCTTCTTAAAGATCCAGTTGTCTTTGTGAAAGAGTTTTTGGCTCAAACAACGACTTGATCAAGAAGCCGATCGAGCGCTAACCACCATCTGCTTGTATCTTAGTTTTCACTTTAGCTTCACTCTCTCCAGAGAGCAGGCTTGTCGCTGCAACACCTTCCTTTTTAGCAGCTACACCATAAACTCAAGTCCCGAGTGATTGCAAATGCGAAAGAAAGCACAGGTCTTAGCTGCAGAAAACGCGATCCTTGTGGATTTGACATTTCACAGCATTCCAACCTCTTTACTGGTCAAGTTCGCCGAGAGAATCGTGCAACCGTATTACCGAAGTAATATGAACGTTGCCATCCAAGACCGAATCCACAAAGTACTCGCAGAACAAGAATCCGTCCTTTCTCACATAACACACGTCCGAAATTGCGTGGAGACTTAGCTCATGGGCAAAACTGTTCCTTCGTATAGAATGGCCCTGGAAATGGAAATTCGAAGATGGGATGGATTCGCAAAAGCACTGCGCAAAGACGACAGGGAAACCTTCGATGAACTCATGGATATGTGCGGGGGCTTCGTTTCGGCAGGCAGCAACGCCACTAGCCCTGTAATCTTTGAGCCAATGGCCATGTCTATTCCCCTTTTACAGCAAGAACGCATAAACAAACTTGAAAAAAACTAGAAGAGGGTGTGAAGCGCGCTAAAGATTTTGCGCTTTAGAACTGATAGGGTCTTTGGTTTCTTGCTTCGTTTCCTGTTTCTACAATTATGGGAAGCACTTCTTTGAGTTCTCTGAACTGCTCGAACACTGTCACGCCGAGCTGCGTAATCGCATAGACTCTTCTTCCTTTTCCAACGATCTTCACTTCAACCAGCCCCTGCTTAGTCAAGAAGTCAAGGCACTCCCTCAGCACACTACAGTTGACGTTAACCTTGTACATGACATGCGTCAGCTTCAACGGACCCCCGTGAGCCAAGACCCCCAGGATATCCACATACATTTCCAGTTGAGACCGCCTCATCGTTTCAGCCTTCTCTTCTGCCAGGCAAACTCAAGTTTACCTCGGCACGCTCGAAAACGATGAGCCTGCTCTCAAACGCGGTAACCATGTCGTCTAACAGTATTTTTTGCAGTTCCACAGAAAATCCTTTGATTTTTTCGCCGAAAACCATGTCCATCTTAGCTTCCAACTCTTTCCTACCTTTAACTGCCAACTGTTGGTTCAAACTATTTTTCGCCAATCCTGTTGCTTAGCAGGTAAGATTCAAGTTACTTAACTCACTTATGAAAGCCAAAATAATATTCAAGATATGAATGCGAATACACTTTCCAAGCGTCCGTCTTACCGCTTACGAATGTAGAATTTGTTTAGTCACTATTTAACAAAGTAGTGTTAGACTGAGAGCATTTGGCTAGGGGTTAGGCATCGTTTGATTCTGTGATTAGCCTTCTGAGACCTTCCGTCAAATTGCTCTGTCCCCAAAATGGTGAAAGATACATTCGCAGCAACGAGTTTAGTTAAAAAAAATGTGAAAAGTTAGAATACGTTTATTTGGAGTTTAAATCGAGTTTTCCAATGACGAATAGTCAGGTATAATTATTTTCACCGTTTCAGCATCGGTTTTGTTAATTTGTTTTTTTCTGCGTTGCAAGAGTTCTTCAAAATCCCGAGCTTGTATATTTGGTAAAGAGCACATGATTGTTCTCTTTGAAGCTTCATCTTTTTAGGTTTTATGAATTATTGGTCCACTACAAAAGAAAAAGAGATTTGCGGGTGATATCTCCACTGCTTTGAGGGCTCGAATCCCACCCCCTGCACCTTTGTAAGTAAAATAGCAGAGAGGGCGGACAGTTCTTGGAAAAAGGAGTTATTAGATATAATGAAATATTTGTCTCTATATTCTTTAGCAACTAACCTTTCTGAGTTTCTGTAATTGCACAGCAATTATCCAGAATATATTGAAGATTAATATTTTAAGAACTTTGATGTTGAGTTAAGAGTGACGGATATGCCTGCCACAACTAATTTGACCCCTGATAAATTACGCCGACGAAAGAGGACAATCGGCATAATTGCAATAGTTCTTCTGCTGCTGTTCACAGTTTTGGCTATCTTAGGAGTTATTACGTTCATAGTTTGGATTTTAGCCGATTTGGCTGTGGCTTTGATAGCCAACTTACTGTTGAGAAGAATTGGAAGAGGAAACCCCTAACTATACGGGCGTAGCTGCAAGTATAAATAATAAAAAAGAATGAATATTTTACCCTCACACGAGTCAAACACACGCCTCCAGCATGAATGCTATACTAAAATCAAAAATGAAATGGTTATGAAAAACTGATTTTTCTTTAGCCAAAAGAAAAAGAGGGATGATTGCGCGGGAGACATCGCCAGTTAGGGTATGTTCCGCCGAACAGTAGTCTTTTTGGCTGAACAGTAGGTAGCTACTTTCTTTTTCTGAATAACATTGTGTTGTCAGGGGTGGTGCAGACATACTCGAAACCAGTTTGAATGAGCGGTTTTGGTTCTTCAGCCGTTTCGGCTGTCGCAAAGTGAAAATCAATGGGTTCTCAGAACCAATTAGATGCGTGTACCCCATTGTTGAGTTTATGTTTCTATGTCCTAGTAACTGCTATTGTTTTGAGATTAGCTGATAGCATATTTTGATTGAACGCAAAGAAGAAGAGGCGTGAAGTTCTTGTCCACAATGATGATTTCGTAGACATTGGATATGAAAGCAGCTAACGGGCCATAGACTTCAGAATATTTCAATTTCATTTCCATGACATAGCAATTAGAAAACTCTAAGTCGATTGTGCCTGCTTGTATTTCTCGGTAACCTGAACTATTTCCGTAGAAAAATACCATTCCCCAATTTGGTCCAGTGAAGTCTGCGTTCTTAAATAGAATCGTACCATTGGGGCTTGAGACAGTTATTGAATCATCGTATCGACTTCCGTTTTCTGGTGGAGAACCATTGACAATGTGAATCTGGTTCCAAGCATAAACGTTAGCTTCATAACTAAATTCTATGTCCTCAGGCTTTCCCTCTAGGCTTTCAAATCGGTTATCATAATACTTTATGACTTCAGCGTCGATAAAGTTTGCCCAAGTGTATTGAGAGTAATCGCTAGGATTGCTAAACCCCCCCAACCCTCTAAATCGTTCCACTTTGAAAATGTCGGTGTAGTTGGCGTTTTCTGCAGCTAGGAGCGCAGTTTCTTCTTCAGCGTTGTCAGTGTTTCGAACGATTGATTTTCCACCACCCCCGCCACCCCCTCCTCCTTCACGCGTGGCTACGTATATGCCAATGGCTGCAACGACAACTGCGATGAGTACTATTGCTACGATGACTAAGCGCCTGCGCTTAGGTCTTTCCTCTTGACTCATTCCATTCCTCCGATTTGTTTATGCTGCCAGTGCGCTCCTTTATTCGCGCATAAATGGTTAAGTTCCTTATTGTCCAAGACACTTCTTAAGGCTGTTGGGTCCTGAACCGATAGCCACAATTTCTGCATAAGAAACGCTGCACAGTCTTGCGAAACGCGCTGGCTTGTCCCTAAACCAAGTGAATATACATTTTTGGATTGGGTGCTCGCATTTCTTGAGTCACGTCGTGCTCGCGCAAAGCCACACAAAAAAGTCTGCCAAGGATTGGTAAAACAGTAGCCCCAACCCAGCCTAGTTAAGACATCTGTTTGACGTGTAGAAGGTCGCCGGAATGGGCGCTTAAAGAAAAAAGGGATTGTGCGGGAGATATATCCATTGTTTCTTATAGCAGTTGTTAAGGGCTAATATTTCCTGCTAAAGGTTACTTTCGTTTCCTCAGGAAGACTAACCCGTCTCTTTCTCCTATCCATTCGAAGCCTATTCTGCCAATGAATCCTTAAAATATCTTCTCGGCGACAGAATAGGTGGGTTAAACCAACTCCTTGGCTTTACCCCCATCAACCCTTTGGGGCTATTATCGGATGAAGTAAAGGATGAACAAGTTGATGAGGCAGTGCTGAAAATCAGGAAGTCTTGCAAGAAAGTAAGAACCCTTGTGGAAAAAATCCATACTTGCTGCCTAGAGTGTGAGATACAGAAAGCTATAGACGCGAAGATGAGATTAGTAGATGGAAAAGCCAATCAATCAATAAACTACGCAATCCTTGAAAATGCAAGTGAATATTTGGACAGGAAACTTCTAGAAGCTATCCATAGAATGATAGATAGCCAAATTAAGACAGAGATTAATAGTGATATAATAAAGATTCACAGGCGATTAGGAAAACTAAAATCCAAGCTTGGATGGATTTCTGAAGCAAAGTTTCTGACGTTTGGAACAATTCTGATGCTTGCATCTCAAGGAATTAACGCTTCCGATTTTCAGAGCATTTTCGATGGCTTGGGAAAGGTAAGCCTCGGTTTGGGAGCGTCCGGCATAGCATTAGGAATACTAAAAGAAGGAATGAAGTTATATCCAGGTTTCAATGTATATGCCAGCTTTGTAGATTGGCCAAGAATAGTCTGAAATTACAGATTTCGTTACATTTACAATAGTTCAAGCTCAAGCCTGGAACATATAACCCGTGTCTTATTATTCCTAAAATGTAAAAATCAAATTTCAGTTACGTTTTATGTTTAGCATGAATGAGCGCTGTTTTTGACAAAAAGACAGAAGTTTTCTAAAAACAAGAAACTTCGAAGGGATTTCAAAAGCAGTTGTCTGCATGCAAGGAATAAAGGCTTTAATTAACTCCTCTTCCGAAAATAGGATTTTAGGAATTGGGTTCCTTCAAATCACATCGTAGGAAGTACATAATGAAAACTTAATAAAAGCATTCACGTCGTTATGACGTTTTCGCACCTTTCTCTTTCATTATAAAATCTATTAATCCTGCAGCTTTAAGTAAGCCTCGCAACATCTTGCTAAGAAGATAATTCAACTCTTTTCTTGTAAGTTGGCGCATGCTTTTTCCCGTTTTGCTTTTAACATAGATTTTGCCTCTCTAGTTTCAAATTTAAGATGAGCGATGGTGTTTCGAAGGTCAGTATCAATTAATGATGCTATAAAACGTAGGTTATTGTCTCTCATAAAATTCAGCTTTGTGGTAAGTGGAACTTTTTCTTTCTCCAAATCCTCTATCGTCAAAGCATGTTTAATCCTTGGGGTTGTGCGTAAGCATTCAATGTGGAAGTCTCTTCCGTTAGCTACCAAAAGCAAAACTAGCAAGTCAACAATTGAATTTCCAAGGCTCTCAACGAGGCCTATATACGAGAAAACGTAGAATAGATCACTCTTAATTTCATTAGACTCTGTGCCCAACTTTAAGGTGATACGAGTGACTCTGCCCATACGTTTGTCGAAACTTAGGTAGGCATTTTTAAACAACTCAAAATCTGCTTTTTTTGTTCTGGCGCCGTCAAGAAATGGCTCTAACTCGAAATTGATTTTCTTAGTTTCATGTAAGTGGCGGCGGTGGGGAGAGATGGGTGGAACTTCTTTTCTTAAGTACAGTAACTGCGATGACGATTGCTACGATGGCTACGGCAGTCGCTATTCCATAGATTGCTTCTGGAGGTAAACTTGACTGTGCTGTAGGGCTCGGAGAAGGAGAAGTTGTTGTGAACATAATTGATACTTGGTGTGTGCTGAAATGGGTTGTGTACCATACATAGTAATTGTTGCTGTCTTGTGCGTAGCTCTGGTCTTGAGCAGGTTGATTGTCGATGTAGATTGTTGGTGTTGTTCCGTAGGGTAATGCGCTTCTTGGAATAGTTACGTTGCCAAAGCCTGTGGTGCCGCTTTCGCCTGTTACGATGAAAGACACCGTTGTTGTCGCGGCGGACTGGTTTGTTGCGATTGTGACGTTGGAAATTTGGGAGCTGGTTATGTTTCCGCTGATTGCAAGGTCAACTGTTGCACCACTATCTGTCGTCGCAGGCACAGTTGTTGCTGATGCAAACGTTGCAGTGATCGAGTGAGCAGCCTGAACATTGCTGAAGCTAACCGTTTGACCAGAAGGCGAAGTAACCGTCACCGAACCAGCATCAGTCGTTATACTCGCAATGTAATAACCGCTATTCGGCGTAATAGTGAAACTCTGACTTTCACCATAATTAACAGTGGTTGTTCCAGGAGTAATTACACCATTAGCGCCCTGAGTAACAGTGATAGTATACGTGCCACCATAATTAACAGTGGTTGTAATTACATCATTAGCGCCCTGAGTAACAGGGATATCATGCGTGTTAATCGCGAAGCTCGCAGAGATCGAGTGAGCAGCCTGAACATTGCTGAAGGTGTAAGATGAAACCGCGCCCTGAGAAACATCGTCCACAACGACATCAACGATGTGGTAGCCTGTGTTCGCTGTTATAGTGAAACTTTGGCTGCCGCCATAGTTAACAACTACAGAACCGCTTGGGCTAATCGCTCCATTAGCACCAGCAGAAGCAGAGATAGTGAACGTGTTAATCGCGAAGCTCGCAGTGATAGTGCCTGTTCTGCTTATCGTTGCTGTTGTTGAAGCAGAATTGGGATTGCTAAAGGTGATTGATCCAGTGTTGGACGACCAAGAGGAGAAAGTGTAACCAGCGTTAGGTGTAGTCGTTATAGAAATGGTGGAACCTGCATCCTCCCAAACATTAGAGCCAGAAGGATTTGTCGAACCGCCTTCAGAAGGACTAACAGTGAACGTCACCTGATACTGAGTCTTGTAGCTGCCGGTAATCTTGGTCGCGCCTGAAACAGTCAAAGGCGAAGACGCGTTAGCACCCGTTAGAACGTACTGTTTACCAGAAACGCTGCTGGAAACAGTAGACGCGTAACTGAAAGTCACCGAGCCGTCGCTGTCAACCCAGGTGCTGTTTGGAAGCTGACCATAAGTCTTAGCAACACCAAAAGCGGTGACGACCGTTCCAGAAGCGTCAGAACTCAAACCAGACTGAGCAAAAGTAACCAAATATTGATGATAATATGTCGGATTGATGGTTGCTGATGATGATATCGTTCCTGAAGTGTCGCTTGAAGCATACCACCGTTCACTTGTACCTGAACCTGTCAAAGGATTAGGCATGTACGTGTATGTTGAGCCGGAATCTGCCCAAACAGTAGCCGTTGAATTAGCAGTTACGGTCTTCAACAATCCGAGCGACGTATAGGTAACCGAAGGCGCTGAATATCTAGAACCACCACCAGAGACCTGATAATTAAAGGTTACTTGATACTGGAGCGTGCGCTTATAGTAGATTGTATAAGATCCTCGTGTAGTGGTATCGTAAAAGCCGCGAACCATCACATAGTAGGTTCCACTTGCCGTGATGTTATATTGAATCAGAAAGTTAAACCCGGCGCCTCCGTCGTCGTCTTTTATGAGTTCAGCATAGGTGGAATTATACAAGTAGCCATAAGTGTCAGTTGAACCTGACGTGTAGAATTGGTAGGTGCCAAGACTGTCACTGCTTACGGAGAACTGATAGTAGTCTTTGTCGCCCTCAGGGTTTATTGTGTGACGTTCAGACGAAATGGACGTTAAAACGGATATTCCGTGGGCTTGAGCCCAGGTGTTGTCCGGCTCATAAACGTCTCCCACTGCGATGCCCGTCTTTAGCCATTCATTCCAGTTTGTATCCGTTGCGAAAGTCAGGCTATCATACTGTGTTTCGTAGGTTTGTTGTATGCTTGGGTAGTATATAGATAGACCATGAGAGCCAGGACTTGCGGTTCCATGTTGTTCATCGATTACGTAGCTGCTGATTGCAGTCATGAGAGTGCTGGCTGCAGTTTTAGTTGCTGCGGGTAGATTTGGATTGCCATTCACTCTCGATGTAAAATCGTAGAGGTCAACAAACTCCGCATCATAATATAATTGGGTGTTATCTCGGCAAAATATGATTTCTGTTCCAGACGATGCGTTGTTTACGTCAAGGACTAGGCATTGTGTGAATGTGTCCATTGCGGTTATGACGTTGTTTACTAGGTTCAGATTTGTAGCTGACATTGTTTCTTCGCCGTTAGTTCCATAGGGAATGAAGTAGTCATCGATAATGTGCGACGCAAGCTCAGACGAGTTCATTGAAGGATTGCTAGCCAAAGCAGTCAGGATTGCCTCATAGTTCCAACCGTCTGCAGGTTCAGTCTCCTCAGAACCCACTCGGTAGTCTACATATTGCCGTATTTGATAGTCAACTTCTAACATTCCCATCATGCAAGCATCAAAACCTAATATATCGAGCTTGACTCCTGTCGACATATTTATCAGGTTAAGGGCGTTTCCAAGCTCTTGCAGAGATAGGCTGTCGCCTCCTGATGAATCATCGGCACAGACCGATTTTTGGAACGAGCTTGCCATTGTTCTCCATCCGCTCCCGTGATCCCAGAGAATTAACATGTAGTTCTCTGCTGGATAATCTTGGATTGCCCATTGCACGAAGTTTACCAATGTTGTGGGGTCTCCCATATTCAGTTCGCCCAAATCTGCTATCATAGTGGAATTGATTATGGCTGGATCAGTGTCATGAGATACAAGGTATCTTCTCGTTGTTGTCCAGTCGCCGTTAGATGAGTCTCCCCCAGGGTTACGGTCAAATTGAACGACAACATTTATTGCAGGATTAGAAGGTGCTGCCTCCATTTCATTGAAGTCGTCTATCGCAGCCCCTTCCATGAAGTCAGCGATGTCGCCGTCTAAATATATCATGACCGTCCAACTTGATTGGCGCACGCTTGTGTTAGTGTCAGTAGAGAAATCTCTTGTTGAAGAATCACTTGCCTTCACAACTCCCATGTTTGCAAGTGAGCAGACTGTTGTGGGAACAGCCAAAAAAAATATAATCAGGAACACAACAAATTGCTTCAACTGACCATTCTCCCCACCAAACGCTAAGTTATTATAATTGATGGAGCTGTATTTATGAGTTAGTGCGGCACTGCCTTGTCCCTTTATTATGTGATGTGGGAAAGATAATTTACTTTCAAGTATGGAACTGATATATGGGAAATTGAATCAAATGAAAAATTGGTTACTATCTTAAGAATATCCCTAATTATACTCATTATTTCTTCCATTAGCCCAAACAAGAACTAATAGAACTACGGTCAATATCGGTTCAATTAAGACAAAAAACCCAAAGAAGTTTAATGCTATCATACTGCTAGAGTTGGCGTTAGATATTATCGCATGGGCTTGAGGTGGTGCGTTTGTCGGGAGGGCATTTTGAGCAATATTTGAAATAATATTTAGACTTTTAGCTAACGAATTTATGGCAGTTTCGATTGGGTCGGGAAGGTTGAATATCGCAAGAAATAAGCTTGTGAATATGCTTATTATTGTAGAAATGATTACCGCACTAATTTTATCGTTTGCCATGTTTAACTATTTTTATGCTTTTGCAGATTTAAGAATTATCAACACAATTAACAAAAAAATTGAAGTTTCTAATTCCTAAATGGTCGTAGTAGACTCAACATCATAGAAACTTGGATAAAAATTTTAATAGACCAGGAGAGACCAGAAAGGTACTATCCACATGAGGTTTAAAATAGGGTAAATTAAGGTGTAGAAAGCGTTGAATGCTACTCCAAAGTAAGAATATTTTGAATATTGATATTTAATGCCTTTTCTGTTACTAAAGGTAGTTTGTTATCAAGGATTCTTAGAATAAATCTTTTACTGAGTACATCTAAGGGTTATGTTCTAATATACTCTGAAAACTTGGATAAAAAAACTTGATATTACCGAGAACAAAAATACTCGGTAAAAATACTAACTAACTCTCTTAATAGCTCTTATGTCTCAGGTTGATTAGAGACTTGTAATTCTCTCCAAAGTGCTAAACCTAAAACCTCTAAAAAAGTAAATATAATTATTAGTGTTCCCCAAAGAGCAGCGTCATACGCATTTCCTAAAGTACCATAAACCAATTGGCTAAGTCCCAACATTAAAATTAAGATACCAAAAACAATGGCTACACCAATTACCATTAAACGTATACTCATCCATTTAATAGGATATTGACTAATCTCATGTATAGAACGGTTAAGCCAAAAACTAATTGATGCAACTAATAAGCTTGAAACTGTGGCTAACCCTGTTACTGCATTTGGAATATATTGTTCTTGTTTTGGTGTTTTATCCATTGATGATAATAATATGAGAATAAAAAAGAAAATAATTAAACCATATTCAAACCATTCAAAATTAATTGTATATTCCTTCTTTATCAAAGGCATTGAATAGCCATCCCTGAGTAATCTTGTTATTTGTTCACTTTAAAGTGTTTATGCTCCTAATGTACTCGATAACTTTCTTTGTCCGTTATCTAAGTACGGAATTTGATGCTAACTCTTTTTGTTTTTTCGTTATTTCGTCAAATTCTTTCTTCATAGATGAGTAAATCCTAAGTATCGCATTACCACCAACAAAAAAGAAAGATACAGTAGCCACTATGAAAAGACCACCCAATACAAAAGTTTGGGAAGAAGTAGAAGATGGATTGACAAGTTGAAGGGAGTCGAACAGTATTGACACAAAATAAACAGAGAAAGTAAAGACCACTCCTATACCTAAATCGGATGGGAATTTGCTCATGCTTTTTATTTCTTTAATCAAGCTGTTAAGTTGCTTCATTTCTTTATCAGTAGATTCTGGTGTAAGCGTGGTTCTTATTTTCTCAAATTTCATCTTCATAGCTGTTAATTCTTTATCCATTTCCACAAAAATACGATGTGACATTGGCACAATCAAGGCATATATAGCAAGAATTAACCCAGCTCCAGTTATACTTGCTTCCATGAAACCAATAACGATTGCATCGGATAACAGCTTCTATCCCTTCTCTAACTCTATTCAATGTCATGCAGATTTAAGAGTTATCTTTAAAAACTAAGCTAACCTGTAGAGTTGCTGATAATTGTACCATTGCTGCTTCTCACGATAAGGCTTACAGATATTGTTGGAGTTATCGTTAGTGTTGCTGTTTGCTCATATGCCTTTCTGTAAACTACCCCTACCAATTCTTTAGGCTGATAATTTTGGATTGCTATTTGAATTGGTATTCCAGCGCATAGTGTAGCGATAGAGAATATTAATGAGATAACTATCGCATCACGGTTTTTCCGTAAGAACTTTACAAACTTGTTTTCTTTCTTTAGAGACTTTACAGCCTCTGACTTCCGTTTAGTCATTATGACCTTAATTAGGTATAGAGGCTAGACAAATTTAAAACTTATCAACAAAAATAAACAAAAATTACAGGTTTCTAACTCCTAAATGGTCGTAGTAGATGCATTATCATAGAAACTTAGATAGATAATACTAAGTACATCTAACCCTTGAATGTACTCGGTAATAGCCATAAGCGTTTAATGTACTTTGCAGAAAAGAAAGAAACTTCTTTTTATGAGAAACTCACCATTTTTCTGGGTCTTCACCTTTAGCTAATCCATAAG
>Ga0187878_1003252_pt1 | contig 13612 bp, 9 predicted proteins | sample June2016WEW_17_1_FD_132979 | JGI IMG/M metagenome (GOLD analysis project Ga0187878, IMG submission 132979) | Peatland microbial communities from SPRUCE experiment site at the Marcell Experimental Forest, Minnesota, USA - June2016WEW_17_150 | ecosystem: Environmental > Terrestrial > Soil >...
CCGCAGCCCGAAGGGGCGCGGCGGCGGGCGGGCATCTGCGGCGTTGCCGCTCCTCGACGATGTCACCACATCGCCTGCGTCGCGGCGCCTTGCATCTGCCCGCCCGGCGCTCGCGCCAAAGTGGACCTGTTATTCTGTGACAGACCCTTAGAGTCTTTGAGTTAAAGGGAAGCCCCTCAATCAATGAGTCTGGCAGTGATGACGGTGAGGAGGCTGATGCGCGAAGGCCTGATATCAACAGCTATCCGGCCTGCTGGGATTCTCCGAATTCGAGGTTGCCACTTAAGCCAGTATCAACAAACGTTAAACCATTCCGCTATCAAAGATTCTTGGAGCGAGGTAAAATCGACTCATCATTATTAATGTGCCTGTAGTTCCGCCATCTTGGTCATCCGGGTGGAGGATTGATTCCCCATGATCGGCAAGACCATTTCTCATTATAGAATACTGGAAAAGCTGGGCAGTGGGGGAATGGGTGTCGTCTATAAAGCCGAAGACACAAGGCTCGGCCGCCATGTCGCCTTGAAATTTCTCCCCGAGGAGTTCTCCAAAAACCGCCATGCCTTGGAGCGCTTCCAGCGGGAGGCCAGGGCCGCCTCTGCACTGAATCATCCGAATATCTGCACGATCCACGACATTGACGAATCCGGCGGCCAGCCCTTCTTCGCGATGGAGTTGCTGGATGGTCAGACGCTGAAGAAACTCATTCAGGGGAAGCGTCTCATGACCGACGAGATTCTCGATCTGGTCATTCAGATAGCCACCGGGCTGAATGCATTACACTCGAAAGGAATCATCCACCGGGATCTCAAACCAGCAAACATTTTCGTGACAGAATCGGGTCAGGCCAAGATTCTCGATTTCGGGTTAGCCAAGCTGCTGCCCGAACGGAGACTGGGTTGGGAAGAATTGGAAGCATCGCAATTATCAACTGAAACCGCGGACGAGTCTCTGACGACTCCTGGGACGGCAGTGGGAACCTTGACCTATATGTCGCCAGAGCAAGCGCTGGGAAAAGAATTGGACGCCCGCACCGACTTGTTCTCTCTGGGAGTGGTGTTGTATGAGATGGCGACGGGGCTCGCACCTTTCCGAGGTAATACTAGCGCCGCTGTATTTGAGGCAATCCTTCATGAGTGTCCGGCCTCACCTTTACGGCTGAACCCGGACCTGCCCAAACAACTGGACCCCATTATCAACAAGGCGCTCGAGAAGAACCGCGACGTGCGCTACCGGTCGGCCAGAGAAATTCTTGTGGATTTGAATGGCCTGAGGCGCGACATCGATTCCCGCGAGACTGCAGGCCGGACCGGCGACTCGAGCACGATGCCATGGATTTCGAGGGCGGCGCAATGGAAGCTGGCGGTCCCGGTGCTGGCGTTGTTGGCCCTGGTGTTAATTGGATCCGTTTGGCTCTGGCGGGAATCCGGCAAGGCGGCCAGGAGTGCAGTTTCCATCGCGGTGCTGCCGTTTGCAGACATGAGTCCTGAGAAAAACCAGGAATATTTCTCCGACGGAATTGCGGAGGAGCTGATTCATGAGCTGGCCAGAATTCCGAGTTTGAATGTGGTCGGCAGGACCTCATCGTTCCAGTTCAAGGGCAAGGACGTGGACCTCCGCACTATCGGAAAGCTGCTTGGCGCGACAAAGATCCTGGAAGGGAGCGTGCGCAAGGAAAGCAGCCGCTTGCGGATCACAGCTGAGCTGATCAACACCGTTGATGGCTTTCAGCTCTGGTCAGAAACGTACGACCGGGAGCTGAGTGACATCTTCACGGTGCAGCAGGGCATCGCGCGCTCGGTAACCGAAGCGTTGGAAATGAAGCTGATCGGACACGCCGCCTCACAGGCCGGGAATGTTGATGCCTACAATGCCTACCTCCAGGGGAAATACTTCCTCGCCAGGCGCAGCAAGGCGGACTGGGAGAAGGCGGCCGGCTACTTTGACCAGGCAATCAAGCTCGACAGCAACTATGCTCCGGCGTGGGTCGGGCTCAGCGTCACTTGTCAAAGTCAGGCGTCCCTGGGATTTGCACCTGCCGAGGAGAGCTACCGGAAGGCTCGGGACGCTTTGGAAAAAGCTTTGGCATTGGACCCCAACCTCGCTGAGGCCCACGCCGCGATGGCGTTGATAAAGAACAACCACGACTGGGACTGGTCAGGGGCAAACGCATCGTCTCAGCGTGCATTGGCGCTGGGGCCGGCAGACACGTCCGTTCTCTTGGGGGCCGAAAAGGTGGCTTTTACTCAGGGCCGCTTTGAAGATGCGTATGCCCTCTGTCGCCGGGCGATCGATCTCGATCCGTTGAGCGCTCTTGCTCATTCGAAGCTCGGTTACGCTGCTTACTATACCGGTCGGCTGGAGAGGGCCGCGGCGGCTTACAGAAAAGCCTTGGAACTCGATCCCGAGTATCAGGCGGTGCACTCCAATTTCGGCTTAGTGTTACTGGCGCAATTCCGCCTGGATGAGGCGTTGCATGAGATGGAGCGGGAGAAGTTTGAGCTGTTGCGCCTCTATGGCTTTGCCTTGGTTTACCATGCGCTCGGAAAGAAGACGGAATCCGATGCGGCCTTGCGGAATCTGATTGCGGGGGGAGGCCAGACGCCCTGGGCCTTTCAGATCGCTGAGGTGTTCGCTTTCCGACGAGAGACCGACAAGGCTTTCGAATGGCTGGAGCGGGCGCTCAAGCAACGGGACTCGGGGCTGACCAACATTATCGGAGATCCGCTGCTGAGAAGTCTCGAGGGCGACCCACGCTATGCAGCCTTCCTGAAGAAGATGCGCCTGCCGGCCTGACCCAGGGAGCAACAGTATCGGTCGCGGCATGAGCGGCGGTTACCAGCCGTTCCTGCCGCGACCCGTGTTTTCCCGTATTTCGCTTAGCGCTTGACTTGGACGGAAATTTTGTTCCGAATGCCCGTATCAATGTGGTGAAACACCGCAACCGGCCTGATCGAGGCATTGATGTCCACATCGATCTCCGATGCCTTTCTTCGTATGGTTTTGACGATTTGTTTTTCGATCTGCCTCGAAATGTCCACCATGATCACACTTTCGATTTCCGCCGCACTCTTCTTTTTATTGACCATGGTATCGACCTTGGCCAGAAGTGCGTCCGCGTCTTCCTTGCTCAGGTATTGTCGGAAAAGCTCTTCGATATTCATTTTGGGTGGCATATCGCAGCCTCCGTTATGGGATTTGGGGTGCTAATCGTTGCCAAGTGTATCGTGCTTATTTTCAAGAATCAACGGGAACCTCGAGTAGGGGCGCACCACATTCAGGAATTCCAGGACCCGCTTTTGTTCAGTCATCAGGCGGCAGTAAGCTTGATCATCCATTCCTGGATACGGGCAACGGGGGCAATGCGGGCTCGTGCAGGCATCGCATCCTCGCCGCAGCTCTGCTTCCCTGGTCGCGGCAGCAATGGCCGCCCTCAGTTGCTCCAGGGAATCCCCTGCCTTGCCGATCGGCTCGCCGTGGCGGCAACTCCGGACCAGGCCTTCCCCGTCGATTTCCATGCGCGACAGAGAAGAGCAGGGTGCCTTTCCTCGCATCCATCTTCCAGGGTACTTGAGAACCGGCGGCGCCGGCATTTTCCGAAGTCGTGAGCCGGGATTTTCCGTGCTTATCGATACGAGAACCGGATCGGGGACTCCCGGCGATCGCAGCAACTCGGACAGCTCACAGATATCGGAAAAGCGGGAGTTGCCGTTGGCCCAGTCGATCAGCGGACGTGCATCGCCGGCGCTTTCGATCGAGACGAGCTCCGGTTTATGGGAACAATACAAGTCGATCCCTGCGCAGGCCAACAGCCAGCGGTCGGCGAATCGCCGGTTCTGCCGCCTGAGAAGCTGGACATAGTTACGCGCCGGGACCAGGCATTCACTGAACCTGATTCGGTCCTGATGCAGCCGGTCCGCCTGTCCGGACGTTTTCAAAGAGGGGTAGACCTGAATGACCAGGCTGCCGATGCTCAGAATATCCGCCAGCCAGGCAGCAGTGGCCTTTGACAACTCGCCGGCGTTAACGACTGCCGTCGCGGCATGTCCATCAGAGGCCGGGAAAGCTTCACATCCAAATAAAACATCGGCGGTGAGCAGCCTCAGGAACTCCGCCTCGTGTTCTAACGAACATTTGGGCCCTGGCGGCAGCCTGGTGATATCGTAGGCGTACTCTACCGTCGAAGGCAGGCCCAGAGAATCGATCGCCGTCTTGAGTCCATACTGTGGATGAGTGTCCCAGAGAGGGGTTCCCGGAAACACCCAAAGATAATTGTGCATGTAGAAGTCGATCGGCAGCTCCCGCACAAAACGAAGCGTCGCGGCCCCGTCGTCCGCCGTTTCGGTGGGTAAGCCGAGAATGATGCTGACGCCGACGTTCAACCCATGATCCTTTGCCGACCTGACGCTTTTCCGCACCTGTTCGACGAAGTCCCGTTCTGGGCCAAGGTCAGGATCGTGCCAGTCCGGCGGTCGTACCTTCCCAGTTGCGCGCAGTACCGACGGCACCGAACTCTCGAGACCGAACGCAAGGCTCACAAATCCGGCATCCCTCATGAGACGAAAAAGTTCATCGTCCACTTTGTCGGCCCGAGTGATGCAGGAGAGCACGATACCGAGATTGCGATCCGCGATCATTTGGCACAGTTTCTTGGCTCGGTCCGGGACCAGCGTGAAAGCGTCATCGTGTATCGAAACAGGGTAGTGCTCGTTTGTTCTCTTCTGCTGCGCAGCGATGAATTCGAGCTCTTCCAGGACACGGTCAATTGAATGGAGACGCAACCGTTTCCTGCCAAGCGCTGCAAAACAACAGTACTGGCAATTGTAGGTGCACCCGCGGCCTGTCAGAACGCCGGGCCTGCCGTCCGTCAGAACGCCGGTTAGGTACGGAGAAGGAGTGTTGTCCAAACCGCAGCTGGCCACGGCATCGCATCCCACGAGAGGAGGCAGGCTGGGGCACACGATTGCGTTCTCCCGGCGGAAGGCAACCCCGGTTAACAGATCAGAATCCAGGGAATGTCCATTGATCAACATCTGCAGCAGCCCGGGGCCGATATCCTCGGTCTCGCCTCGAATGCAGTAGTCGACAGCGGCATGCCGGCTCAGGATGTATTCGGCTCCGAAAGTGGCGGTCGGCCCGCCGAAGATCACGCGCACGTCTGAGCGCCTGCTTTTTATGGCTTGCGCCAGAGCAAGGGCGAGCGGAAAGTTGGCGTCGTACACCGTAAATCCAACAACCCGGGGTAGGTACGAAAGCAGATCGTCCGTAACCGAAGCGATCGAACCGGGATGCTCATTCAAGTACTGCGTGCTTGTGATCCCCGCTCTATGCAGGGTGGCCCGCAGATAAGCGACTCCCAGGTGGTTTTTGAAAGCACCGACATTGCCGTGGGCAGGTGGAAAGACAAAGACGACTTCGCATGAAGAGCTCATAGGCTTCCCTTGGTCCCGGCCCGGCGATTGCGGTTCTTTATAGGACATTCTGAACTCCTGACACGCCATCATGCCATAATTGTGCATGCGCGCGCTCGAAAAAGGAGCTGGGGAGCATCCTCACCGACTATTGTCTCGAGATTGCGGCCAAATGGAATCTTAAGCGCATCGTCGCGCAGACCACCACGGACAATTCCCGCATGAGCTCCGTGTTCAAGAAACGCGGATTCCGGATCACGATCGGGGATGACTCCACGGTGGACGTCGTGAAAGAAATCAACTGAAAGGCCCGCACCAGGCGTTGGCATCCCGCCGCGGGAATGACACAGACTATTTTTTCAGCAGGATCACCCGACTGAAGCGGAGTTCGTTCTGGGGGCCGAAGCGATATGAGACAGCCCAGGCTCCGAGGTGGTCATTCAGCTTGAATAGCGGGCCGACTTGAGGGCTCCACTTTCCATCAGCGTGGAAGAAACCGTTGGAGATTCCTATCTCCCACCGGTTATGAATCACCTTGCTGGCATCGAGGGTATCAAGAACCTGATAGTGCGCAACATCGCCTGAAATCGGAGCAAAATGTCCCCAAAATGAGTTCACGCGCCAGCCGCCTTGATCGAACATTACCAGCAAGGCAATTTTGACACCGAACTGCCCGGACTCCTTCCCGACGACCGCGTACGCCATGGGTGCGACAGTGAGAGATGCCGTGGGTTTGAAGCCGTATCCGCCGCCCAGGTTGGCCTCGTTGCTCCCTGGTACGCCCACATAAAACAGGTCCAGGATCGCGGAGTTCTTAAAGGTGTAATTCCAGTCAAAGTAGCGGTACTTCGTATTGGCGCCGCGCACTTCAAAGTAATGTTGGGCCAAACCCTGGCTTGCTGCCAGCCAAAAGGCCAGGAGCAAGCCTGTCTTGATCGCGACTCGCATGGACCCATTGAACACCATCCGGCAGCACAAATTCATCTCAATTCTTTTTGGAGTGCAGGGCATGACCTGCACCTCACACTCATCTTGCCGTTATCGACTTGATGGGCAGAATGGAACGGAGTGGCCGATGTGTGAATCGCATAGCCCTCCTCAGACACAATGGGTCTGCGATGATGCGATGGTCCGCTCGAAAGACATCAGCGGCGGCCCCATGAGGCGCATTGTATGGATTCACTTTGACTGCCGCAAGCTCGAAGGCGAAGATCGAGGACGAAGCCCGCAAAAAGCAGCCAGAAAAGCCCAAAGCTGAAGGCCCAGGCAATCTCACCAAGAGGAATTCCGAACCAGAGCAATCCCCACGGAGCGCTGGTACTCCAATAAGAGACAAGATCCGGCCAGATCCAGAAGTAGATCCTGAGGATCGAGCAATAAAGAAGAGTGAACCCGGCTCCGTTTGCCAGCCCCAGGGCCCACAAGTCGAATCGGGGCCGACGGAGTGAGACAGCGGTCATGATATGAGCCAAAAGTATGGAAGTCGTTTTCGACAGGCCCATGAGCCAAATGACTGTGAGCCAGCACAGACTCATCATGGCCACCCCAAGAAGCCGCACGATCTTCGGCGCAGGTTGTTCTGCGACCACGAGGTTTCGGCGAAAAAACCAGATGGCGGGAAGGCACCCCAGCGCGCCAGAGTCAAAAGTAAAGAGCAGGTCCTCAATCCCCAATGCCCAACCGCCTGCGCGAATGGGATGCCAGTATTCGCGTTCGAAAAGGAGAGCAAAAGTACTGCTGAGCATCATGATGAGGCCCAGACGCAAGATCAGGCGGCGACAGGCCGGCGGCAGATGAATGGCGGAAATCAGAACCAGGCCCAACGATAAGACATTGGTAAAAAGATAGGGATGGGATTTGACAATTTCAGGCAATATCATCTTGGGAAATCCCTGACTTGAGCCCGCTCACAAAATCGCGGCACGGTCCGCTCAATCCAAGGGCCCAGCGCCCACCGGTGACGGTGGATTCATGTCTCAATCGCCAACAGGTGCGCACACAGTGCGCGTAGCATCATCCTGGGTTCGGTCGGCGGCAGTTTCTGCGCCAGATGCCCCCATTCGCGATCAAACATCTTCTGGGCCTCTTTGCGGCAGGCTTCCAGCGCTCCGGAATTGCGCACGAGGCTGATGCCCTCGCTGAGCGCCGTCCGCTGGGCCCTCAAGGTTTCCGAGCAGAGAATGGCACGAAGCCGATTCCGTTCCGGTTGCGGCAGCCTCTCCAGCGCACGAAAAATCGGGAAGGTGATCTTTCCGTTCGCCAGATCTTCGCCAGAACGCTTGTTCAGCTTGGCAGCGCCAGCGAAGCCCAACACATCGTCCACGATCTGGAACGCGGCTCCGAAGACACGGGCAAACGATCTGCAAACCCGGCTTGTGCCCTCATCGGCTTTGGCGAGAACACAGGCAAACTCCGCAAGCCCTTCCACGATGGCTCCGGTCTTATACCCATAGGTTTGGAGGATCTTGGAAGCCAGCGAATCGTTCATCCATTGCCGGAGTCGCCGTTGTGTGAGTTGCCGGGACCAATAGATATCCAGTCCCTGCCCGAGGTGCGAGCGGACAGACTGCTCGCTGAGAATACGGTACCCCGCCTCGCGCTGGCGTCTTGAAAGCAGGGGGTGGTCGCGAAGCATCAGGTAGGGCAGAAAGTAGGCGGTGTTGGCTGAATTGATGGCGATGTCCAACCCGTAGTGCAGATGGATGCATTTGCGGCCGCGCCTGATGAGTGAGTTGTCTTCGATATCATCGATGATCAATGCCCCGGTATGGCTCAGTTCGGCGACCACGGATAACAGCGCCTCAAACGGCCCTGAATGCACGCCGAGAGCTTCGAGCAGCAGGATGCCAAAGATCGAGCGCCAGTGTTTGCCCTGCCTTGCCATCAGGTCCCAGATCGGTCCTGACAGCACCTTGGTATAGGCGCCGGCTTCATGTTTCCAGCTTGGAGCGCCTACGTATTGGCGCAGCCGCGACTCATCGATTACTTTCGGAAAGTATCCGGCGATATGCCGGTCGATTCGGTCTGCAAACTTCCTTATATAGCGATTTACGTCAAATATATAACCGTAGCCGGCGAGTTCCATCCTGGCTCTGCCGGTAATGGGTCGCCCTTGGCAGGTCCCGGAAACCGTCCCTGCCCCTTCCCAAATGGCCCGCTGAACGCCGAAAATCGGGATCTCCTGATCATCCGCCATGGGGTCAAAGCGCAGTTCCGTGCCGAGCTGCGGCAAGGAAAGATCCCAGGCAACAGGGTAGCGGATGTGGGTTGCTTCACTCTTCCAGTAGCGGACAGGCCTGGCTGCAAACTCCGAACAGACGAGCGGCGGCTGTCCCTGCCGCATAAGCACGGCATACCGGGCAAGTTGTTTTCCTTGCCGCGCATCGCGATGAACCACAGCCATGATGTGATAATCGTTCGCCAGCCGGATGCCCCACCAATCCCATCCCAGGATTTGCACGGCGCGCGACCTCATCCGGAACGAGGCATAATTCCCCCATTGATGGTCGAACCACGCCTGGCCCGTGACCGGCTCTCCGCCGGCCATCCCGCGCAGCGCGAGGGCAGGGTACATGACGTAGGCCATGCCTCCGGTATTTTGAAACGGTAGTTTTTCGAGATGGGCGCGGGAAATTTCCGGAGAGAGACGCAGGACGCACTCACTGCCCGTCCCCGGTTCCTGAAAAGTGAGGTCAAAATGCCGGCTGTCGTGTCCTAGAGAAAAGTTCTGCCACACGGCTCGAAAAGGATCCGACTGCAAATCGGGCGAACTCGCACATGCACAGATTGGGCTCGGAGGGCCATGCGCCGATATTTCGCCAACGCAGGCATCTATGATGGTGGTGTCGAGATTCGTTTTTCTAATCCGCGGTGCCAGATGAATGAAGAGATCCACTGAGGTCTGGTCGACCTGGGAGAGATAAGCGTGCCGCCCGGTCGCCGGGTCAAGCACGGAGATGAGCAATGAGAATCCGTGGGTGCGTTCTGAGTAACGAGTTGCGCCGCAATGCTTCAGCAGGCTGACCATAAACTCCCGCGAGCGTGACCTGGAGCTTTGGTAGTTGCCCTGGACGAACCACCACTCTATCGGCGCATCCGCATGAAGCGACTCGTCCGCAATCGCAAAATCACCAGCGGTCGTAATCTTCATGGCCACGCCCAGCGACCGTGCCGGCAGGACTTCATGGCCAGGAGCAAGCCTGTCTTGATCGTCACTCGCATGGACCCATTGAACACCATCCAGCTGCGCAAATTCATCTCAATTCTTTTTTGGAGTGCAGGGCAGCACCTGCACCCTATGATGACGTCCGAGCGCAGCCATCCACGCGCTGGACCCCATGTGTGCCGGCGGTGTATTCGCAGGTGCCGAAGTTGAGTGCTTTTTCGACGGGTTTTACCATCTTGCCAAACCAGGGCCCGCGGTTGAATCGGACGGGAACTTCTCCGACTTCATCCAGCTCGACCTGGATGCCCCATTGTTTGAACTGCCATACCGCCCAATTGCTGGCGTTGGTGTAAGCGCCCGTGCCGGTGTACCGGCCGCCGAAACGGTTGGTGACCGTGTCCAGTATGTTCATGACCTGATTGTCGTTTTCGCTCAGCTCGATGCGCTTCTTGAGAACCGGGTCGTCTTGAGACTGCGGGAACGACTGGCCGGCGCCCGGAGAAATCGCAGTTGCCAGCAAGATGATGGCAAGAACTGGTGTCAATCGTTTTCCAGACACGTGCCCTCCCTTGTGTGTGGCGAGATTATCCAGGCACGCAGCCGTTTATAGGACATTCCGCCCGGGGGAACAAGCTGAAAGTGGCGCTCGCGAGGTGCCGGCACCCGGTTTTTGTCTCCTTGACATCTATACAGCATGATGTAGAATTAACCTGGAGGTGCCACTTTGCACCGGACACAAGTTTATCTCGAACAGACCCAATACGAACTGCTCAAATCGCGGGCGAGGCGCGAAGGTAAAACGCTGGCCGCGGTGATTCGGGAGGTTCTCGATGCTTATCTTGCGGGGCCCAATCCCATTGCCGCTCAGGACCCTCTTCGGCGAGTCATCGGCATCGGCAAGGGAGACGGATCGGCCGTAGCGGAAAACTACGAGGACTTCCTGTACGGAGAAAAGTCTTGAGACTCGTATTCGTGGATACCGGCGGCTTCTACGCGCTTGCAGATCGGCGAGACCCGGCGCACCGCCGCGCCTCCCATTTCACGGATAGCTGCAGCGCCCTGCTGCTGACGACCGACTACGTATTTGCGGAAACGATGTCTTTGCTGACCAAGCGGCTCGGAAAGGAAATTGCCGTCACTTTCGGACACGGAGTACGCACCTCCCCTTCGATCCGAATCGAGGAGGCAACCCCTCAGATGCGAGAAAAAGCATGGAGACTGTTTTCCAAGCAGCGCGACAAGGACTACGACCTCATCGACTGCATCTCGTTTTCCATGATGGAATCCTTCGACATCCGCGAGGCCTTCGGGTTTGACCGCCATTTCACCCAGTATGGATTCCGACTGCTACCCGATTGAGGGGGGACCTGTGCCACGGATGTCACGGGTTTCACAGTTTCGTGAATCCGTGACATCCGTGACGAAATTCTTGCGAGCCGATCTTATCTGACCTCGATCGGAGGGAGATTGGCCTGCTTTAGTTGCGCGTTCAGGAGTGCGAGATCCGCCATCTTGAGCTCGATCCAGCGCTCCTTCACGACGCCGAGCGCCTGGAGTCCTTCGTTGATCGAGGCGAGCGTCTGGGCTGTCGGCATGGCCTCGGCAGCCTGCAGTGGGCTGAGGGCCGAGCTGAGCGATGAACCGATTGCGGAGAGCGTGTCCGGCGGGCTGGCTGGACCGGCACCTCTGCCTGCAGCTGCTGGGGGAGGAGCGGCAGCAGCGCCTCTGCCTGCACCAGCGTTCGCGGCAGCGTTAGGTGGCGGCACCGCACCAGTGCCACCGCCGCGGCCGCCACGGCCGCCGCCACCGGCTCCGGAGCCCTGGAGTGCCGCCGCTTTCTGATCGAACTCGTCGAGCGCCTTGAGCACGGCGGCTTGACCTGCCGCCTTCTCCTGCAGCGCCTTGACCTGGTCGCGAATCGATTGCAGCTGTTGCTGCGCCGTCTGCACATAGAGCACGCCCTCATACAGGTGCTCTGTCAGCGAAGAGAGGTAGTCGATCTCGAGAGTCGACAACCTCACGCGCGGATCCATTTTCACCGTGATCGGCTGCGTGAAACTCTTGCCGTTGACGGTCAGCTTTAGGGTGTATTGTCCCGGTCCGACCCATGGAGCGCTGGAGCCAGGCCCGGTATCGTGCGCGATGGCCTGCATCGCAAGTCCACCGCCACCGCCGCGTCCACCGCCGCCGCCAGGCAATGGCTGGTAGCGCATATCCCAGAAGAAGCGATGCATGCCCGCGGCCGTCGAAAGCACGCGCGGCGGCCGGTACCAATACAGCGGAACCGCCGCACTTGCCGAATCGGGCACTACTGCCGGATCGGCACTCGAGTAATGCCGTATGGATGTGCCTGCAGTATCAAGAACGTCCAGCGTGATCGGCTCCGATACCGGCGATTTCAGGTAGTAATTGATGATCGCGCCTTCCGGCGGATTCTGCCCGGCCGGCTCATCGGGCGGCAACGGCGTGTCGGTGTTCATGTCCCATCGTACCCTGATCGCAGTTTCCGGCTTGAACAGGAACGCATCCGTTTCGGCAACCTTGGTATCGATCTGGCGCAGCGGCGTGATGTCGTCGAGAATCCAGAATGCGCGTCCGTGCGTGGCAACTGCAATATCGTCATCCTTGACGATCAGATCGCGGATTGACGTGGCCGGCATGTTCAGCCGCAACGACTGCCAGTGATCGCCGTCATCAAATGAAACATAGACTTCACGCTCGGTGCCCACAAACAGGAGGCCCTTGCGCTTCGGATCTTCCCGCACGACGTCTACGGGTGCTCCGCCAGGGATGCCATTAATGATTTGCGTCCACGTCTTGCCGCCGTCGTGTGTCCGGTAGATGTGAGGGCTCATGTCGTCGAGGCGAAGCGTGTTGATGGCCGCATATGCGGTCAGCGGATCGAAGCGGCCGGCATCGATGGTCGAAACCTTGGCCCACGGCTTGAGATCCGGCGGGGTCACATCCGTCCAGTTGGTCCCGCCGTCAACGGTGACATGAATGAGACCGTCGTCGGTTCCAACCCAGATGCGGTTAATATCAACATACGACGGCGCGACGGTGTAGATAACGCCGGTTTGCGACGGCTGCACATTATCCCGATATTTGCCGACGCTTGCCGGGACTTCCCAGGTTTTCCGCGCGAGGTTGGGGCTGATCTGCTGCCATGAATGCCCACCGTCAGCGGTCTTCCACATTGTGTCGCCTGCATAGTATAGGATGTGCGGATCCACCGTGGAGAATACCAGCGGAGCGGTGCGTCTCGTGCGCACGCCGGGAGGGCCGACGGTTTGCACCTGGCCGGTTCGCCGGTCGTAGCGCGACACGTTTCTGCTGCCGCCATAAACAATGTCGGGATTGAGCGGATCCGGGGCGGCAGTTGCGTACTCCTGAGCGCCTACGGGGTGCCACTCGCGGAAGGTGATCTCCCCATCATTGCCGCGGCTGGACACGCAGGCCGATCCGCTTTCCTGCTGGCCGCTGCAGAGGCGGTATGGGAAGGCGTTGTCTGCCGCGACGTGGTACATCTGCGCCGTCGGCTGGTTATACCACGAACTCCAGGTCTCGCCGCCGTTGACGGTGATGATGGCGCCCTGGTCGGATGCTATGAGAATGATGTCCGGGTTGTTCGGGTTGATCCAGATGCGCTGGTAATCATCGCCTCCGGGTGCGCCGCGGAGACCCATCCAGGTTTTGCCGCCATCCGTCGATTTCCAGGTCACTACGCTGGCCGCATAGACAATGTCCGGATTTCTTGGATCCACCGCCGGCACCGACTGGTCACCGCCGCCGATGCGCGCAGCGGGTCGGCCATCGGTGGTGGCACGCACCCAGGTTTCGCCGGCATCATCGGAGCGATAAATGCCGCTTGGAGTTATTGGTGTTGTGGGGGAAATTCCCGTTGCACCTCCACCGCCCCCACGGCCGCCCCCGCCGGACGGGCCGGAGCCGGTCACTGACGCATAAAGGCGCTTCGGATTACTCGGCGCGACGGCCAATTCCGCCTGCTGCATGCCTCCCGGAAAACCGTTGGTGA
>Ga0187878_1003254_pt1 | contig 13608 bp, 13 predicted proteins | sample June2016WEW_17_1_FD_132979 | JGI IMG/M metagenome (GOLD analysis project Ga0187878, IMG submission 132979) | Peatland microbial communities from SPRUCE experiment site at the Marcell Experimental Forest, Minnesota, USA - June2016WEW_17_150 | ecosystem: Environmental > Terrestrial > Soil >...
GACGTGAGACGTGAGACGTGAGACGTGAGACGTGAGACGTGAGACGTGAGTTTCTGACTACTTACATCTTACATCTTACATCTTACATCTTACATCTTACATCTTACATCTTACATCTTACATCTTACATCTTACATCTTACATCTTTTAGTTGGATTGGTGAGCGGCAAGCTGTAGGCGGACGGGAGCGGGATATGATTTTTGAACCGGGAAAAGTATGGTTCCTTCCAAAAGTTGCCAAATAAAAAAGGGATGTCTTCGATGACCATCCCTTTGCTTTAAATAAGTTGTTTTTTCTGTAGGTGTGGCAGCCCAAGGTGCAATTTATTCGGGTAACAGTTTCTTCCGCTGGATTCCGATCAATCCGATCAGTCCAGATGCGAGAAGCAGATAGGAACCAGGAAGCGGAACCGGAGAGCGGTTATAATTCGTAATCATCGACATAACCGCTTTATCTTTAATATTAAGTTCTTGATAAGAAAAATTAGTTCCAAATGAGATCTTTTCAGCGCCGATAATTGTATCACCCACCCAAGCTACCACATTCCATGTGAAGCCTTGGTACTTTTTCCCGGAAAAGAAGGCGGAAAAATCCAGGCTGCCTGTGGCAGGTCCAGACATTACACTGTACGTAGGATTGACAATTTTTGTAGTCCAATTGGAATTTTGGGGGGTCAAGCCCAAGCCCTCCCACTGGGTCTTGGCCGGATCGCTCACGATAAAACCTTCATACTTTGTGAGTTTGTATGGTTTTGCGGGTGTCCCCCATAAACCATTTTCATGTAGAGACTGGCTCCAGCTGGCGCTGGCGTGATCAGGCATAACGAGGACAAAAGCCAGAACGCCTGCCAATAATATCAGAGCTGTTATTTTCATCTTTTATTCCTCCGATGTGAAACAAATTAAACTTGAATCGATATAAATACAGGAGTTCCATAAAACAGCTATCGCTGTAAAATTTTAATAAGGAAACTCCTGATATAAAAAAATATTGCCAAGTAATACGATTAAAAGCAATAAATGCGCCGTATTTAGTTTTATTTGGGAAATGGCTGACTTTTCAAGTCCCTGAAGTGTGCGCGATACCCAGATGAAAGCCCTCAAGAAAGGTGTTTGCCGTAATTGAAATAACATGAAGATGAATTGCTCATTCTTGCCAGTGATTAAAATCTATTTTAATTTTTATAAATTAGACAACAAAAATATGTCAATGATTTGACAAAATATGTCATCGGAATATATGACAACTGCAAATATTTCATAGAGAAATTTACGTTGAAATTGTATTATCCAAATAATATATAAATACGCATAGAGAGCTCTCAAGGGGACAGTCCCCCGTAAAGGTTTTTGGTTTCAGATCAGCGTGCATCCTGAAAATCAGCGTCCTATAAAAGCATTTAAATCTTTTTTGGACGCAGATTAACGCAGAAAAGGCATGATTTAAAAAATACAACCCTGATGGCAATTTGACAGGGATGAAGGGGATACAGGGGATAACGGCAAAAAACAAGATTGGAAATCTTTTTGATTTTAAACGTGAATTGTTTGAGAATTTAAAGATTTTATCCCCTTAATCCCCTTCATCCCTGTTAAATAAAGGTTTTGAAGTTTTCAATCAAAAAAGAGTTTAGATTTTAGATCAGCGAAAATCATGAAAATCAGCGTCCTATAAAGCTTTTGAATCTTTTGTTTGGACGCAGATTAACGCAGAAAAGGCATGATTTGAGAGGCACAACCTTAAAGGCAATTTGAACAGGGATGAAGGGGATGCAGGGGATAACTGCAAAAAACAAGGATAATAATCTTTTGGGTTTTAAAACAAAAACCAGGTTTCGGGTTTTAAGATTTCATCCCCTTAATCCCCTTCATCCCTGTTAAAAAAAGGTTTTGAACTTTCTAACAAAAAAAGCATTTGGATTTTAGATCAGCGTGCATCCTGGAAATCTGCGTCCTATAAAAGCTTTTGAATTTTTTCTGGACGCAGGTAAATGCAGCGGTTGGCAACTTGCGGCTAGTGGTTCATAATGCGCCAATCCGGAAGAACGGCGTCCCTCAAAAAGCATTCCCTCATTAATCCCACCATTCAATAATAAAAAAATCAGATTTAGATATTGCAATATGTCATTATATATTGTAGAACATAACGCGCTCACCTTTCGGTCAATCGCTGTAAAATATCATGGAAATGCCGCGCTTCCGTAACAAATCCCTGTTATTGTTGACGATACCACGACTTGCCGGAAGTTACGCTTGCCGAATTCCCTGAGCTATAGAACAAAAATATATTATAAAGCATATATTTTGAAGATACTTGCCTTTGGGAAAGGCTTATACCCTTGCCCTCATTAAAAGAGTTTGGCTTTGGATTCACATAAAGAATATGCAAGTGAGAAGAAAGACGGTAGACGATAGACAATAGAAGAAAATGAAAATATTTCACGTCTCACATCTCCCTTCTTGCGTCTCACTTTTTCTCGTGTGACTGAATAACATTTAAATCGTCGTGGGTTTGTAACAATTCTTTGCGATTATCTGTAAGTATGTTTTTGTGTTTTGATTTTCATGTGTTTAATTGAATTCAAAAATGATATAGTCCGACACGTTATGGTCGCCCGAAGTGCGTCTGGGAGGTCTTAAGCGGGCAGCCCCATATAAAATGCCCGGGAAAATTCATCAAAGCGTTGCACGTTTGTAAAAATACAGTGCTATCGTCGGATAAAAGAAAAAGCATAAGGGGAATATCCCCTTTTTGAGGCTGCCGGATTCCTCTGATGGTGTTTCAAAGGGCGTAAATCATGAACACTGCAAAAGATGAGGTAAGAGATTTGTTGAGTAAGCTTCCCAAAGACTGTACCTTGGAGGATATTCAGTACCACCTCTACGTCATCGAAAAGATTCGGCACGGCATTCACCTTGCGGAAGATCTGGGGACATATTCCCAGGAGGAGGCGGAGGACCGCCTTGGGAAATGGCTTACAGAGTAAGGTGGTCGCCCCAGGCTTTGGCGGATATTAATGCGATTGCCGAATATATTGAAAGGAATTCACCTTTTTACGCAAAGGCAGTTGTTACTAAAATAGTCGCTGTCACAAGACAATTTGCTGAATTCCCTTTTTTCGGATGTGCAGTGCCCGAGGCAGGGGACAACAGGTTGTGGGAGCATTTGGTTTTCAGCTACAGAATTATCAGCCTGGTTGAAGAGAATCAGGTGACAGTAACTGCAGTTGTTCATGGTAAATGGTTAGTGGGGGCAGAAGAGGCGGATTAAGATGAGAGGTCTTAAGGGGACTGCCACCTTTAAGAGTCCTGGATGTAGATATTATCTATTTATAAAATGTAAAATATCGGTTATTATCCATTTATGATAAACAGAAGCCTCTATAAACCTCTATGCGATGCAATGGCACATGATGTGATTCTGGTGATTGTTGGCGCACGACAGACCGGCAAAACGACCATTCTACGTCAGCTTTACAAGGACAGTCAGCTGCAGGGGAAAACCGCACACTTCATCAACCTGGAGCGCCTTGATTACCTGGCGTTACTCAATCATTCACCGGAAAACATCTTTTCAATAATTCCCCAACCCCCCGAAGGTGACCGGGCAACAGTGTTTATTGACGAGATACAATATCTTGATAATCCTTCAAATTTTCTGAAACTGCTGTATGACGAATACCGTCATCGGCTTAAACTGGTAGTAACCGGATCATCGGCATTTTATATCGACGCTAAGTTCAAGGACTCCCTGGCAGGGCGTAAACGTCTTTTTCACCTGCCGACACTCTCATTTAAGGAGTTTCTGTGGTTCAAGCAGCGTGATGATCTGGCGGACATTCTCCCTGATAAAATATCTTCAGACAATTTCGATAGAATGTCGCGACTTCCTCTGATTCAGCGCGATGATCTGGTGCGGTTCTTTGGCGAGTATTCCAGATTTGGCGGGTATCCGGCGGTGGTACTTTCCCGGGATGAAGATGAAAAGCTTCTTGTTTTGGAAGACCTGGTTAATTCCTCGGTAAAAAAGGACATTCTGGAATCACGGATCCGACATCCAGAGCCTTATTTTATCATGATTAAGATGCTGGCAGCGCAGGTGGGCTCACTCATGAACCGGAACGAGTTGTCAAAATCCATTGGTGTTTCAGTACAGGCAATTGATAATTATCTGTATGTCCTGCAGAAGTCGTTTCATGCCGTGCTGATAAAACCGTTTCACAGCAATGTACGTAAAGAGCTGACCAAGATGCCGAAGCTGTACTTTGCCGACATGGGTATGCGGAACTATCTCGTTGGTGATTTTCGTGATTTCCAGATGCGCAACGATCGAGGCGCCTTTCTTGAAAATCTCTGCTACCGACTGTTGAGTGACCATGTTTCATCTGAAAGTATCTTTTTCTGGCGAACTCAGGACAAAACCGAACTGGATTTTGTTATAAACGCGGAACATGCCTTTGAAGTCAAATCCAGCCCGGAGGCATTCACCCCATCCACCTATAATGGGTTCCGGGAGCATCATCCTGCCATTCCGGTAGATGTGATTTCCTTTGATACCTTTGCTGAAAAGCAAACACACCGCGTATGGGGGGCTTTCGGTCTCTAGCATATTTTGCCTCATCCGCGTCCTTGAACGAGAGGTCTTAAGGGGACAGCCTCCTTAGGCGTCCGAAAGAAAAGCGAGTAATATGCTGCAATAGAAGGTGGAAAAAAGGGGACAGAGGTCTTAAGGGGACTGTCCCCCTTAGACGGACCCTGAAATGAAAGAAGGCATGGTTAATTGGTGATAAAAGTTCTGGTTTTGCTGCTGTCAGCAGTCCTGCTGGCTGGATGTATTGTGATATTTTTCGGACCGTCTTTTTTAAACTATGCAGACAAGCCGGTCAAATCCGATGTGGTTGTGCTGTTTTTGGGTGATGAAAACAAAACCCGGGAAGTGGAGGCGGAAAAACTCCTTCGTGAAGGGTATGCGCGCTATCTGGTTATTCCGGCAAACGGAGAGATACAACAGCTCCTTCCCGATGGGAAACTGAATCGTGTCTCCCGGGATTTGAAAGTGGGTGACCTGCTGTTCAAGCTCCGCAAGCGGGCAATTTATGGAAAGCATTATGAAGATACACACATAGAGGTACTCGAAGCAAAGAGGATAATGGATGAATCAGGCTTCCGATCGGCTATCCTGGTAAGTTCTCCCTACCACATGCGCAGGATCAGGCTGATTGCCGGCAAAGAGATTGGAGGTGGAAAGTACAGCTTTTACTGTGTACCCACTTCTTTTGAAAGGTCGTTTGTTGCAAAAGATTGGTTTGACAGGCGCAGCAGGGGGATTCTTGCAAGTGAGTTTTTGAAAATCGGCTGGTTAATGTTGTACGGTACATTTGGGTGAAATTTTGCATTGGAAAAGGGGCCAGAGATCTTAAGGGGACTGTCCTTCTTAGACGATCCCTGAGTCCCTCTCAAGCACGGATTGATGGGAGAGGGCAGGGTGATACTTGCTCTCTACTCTACCTCTTGGATCATGCGGAATTCTTGAACGGTTGAAAGGTAAGAAATTGGAACTGAATCTTGTTAGCCCATATCCTTCACTGGTTGCACTTCTGATCGCATTGGGCACCTGTATAGTTTTGATGAAATTATCAGATACTCCACCGACCACAGGACGATTTGCCACATTAGATGGATTACGTGGATATCTTGCATTCTTTGTGTATTTGCATCACGCCGCGATTTGGTATTTCTACCTACGCACTGGAGAATGGAGGGTGCCTCCATCAAATCTATATACTCATTTTGGACAAAGCAGTGTTGCCATGTTTTTTATGATCACCGGCTTTCTCTTTTGGTCAAAATTGATTGATGGCAGATTAAAACCAATTGACTGGTTGAAACTCTATGTTTCGCGAATAATGAGGATTGTGCCCCTGTATATATTTGCTCTCACAGTTTTAGCCGTAATTGTAGTCAACTTGTCTGGGTTTGTTATGAATGACCCGCCATTTAAATTACTTAAGAACATAATAAGATGGGCGAGTTTTACATTACTTGGATCTCCTGACTTAAATGGTGTGATGAGTACATCACTTATAATTGCCAGAGTTACTTGGTCGCTGCCATATGAGTGGTTATTTTATTTTTCGCTCCCTATTTTTGCTCTTTTACTCCGCAGCAACCCTCCAATACCATACATCGCATGTGGTTTCGCGGCAGTTGCAGTTTTTTTTCTCTTGCAGTTTGATAAGATACATCTTGTCTCATTTGGCGGTGGCATAGCAGCGGCGTATATAGTGCGTTTGGACACTTTCCGTTTTTATGCAAATCATATAATTAGCACGGTCTTGGCGATAATATCTATAGTTGCGTCAATATTGATTTTCCCCTCAGCCTATAATCTACAGGCACTTTCGTTACTCACGATAGCATTCATTACTATTGCTTGTGGCAACAATCTTTTCGGTTTGCTCACCAATCCCGTATCGCGGAAACTCGGAGAGATGGGATATAGCATCTACCTGTTGCATGGGATGCTCCTTTTTACAACATTCAAATTTATAGTCGGCTTTAAAAGAGCGGCTTCTTTAACAGTAGTTGAGCATTGGTCAATAATACTTTGTTGTGTACCAATCTTGATATTATGTTGTTCTGCTACTTTTCACTATATTGAGGCGCCATGCATGAAAGCAGTTCCATACACTAGCGCAAGAATGAGACAACTTTTACTAAGAATTCAATACAATTGGCGTAACTTCGGAATCAATGTGAGCGAGAGGGTACGCTTTAATAGCGATGAAAGCTCGAATTCAGATTAGCAAAGTGAGATTGCAAGTGAGAAGAAAAGGGGGCTGTTCCCTGTATGTCCTTTGGCAGCGCTTTGGTGGAGAGTAACTCCATAATACCACCAAGTACGATATTTCAAGCAGTTAGATTGAAGTTAATTAGATGTGCATTGGAATTAAATGAAAGATAAATTTCAAAATTTGCTCCGGAACAAGATTATTTTCGGAATCTTTTCCGGCTGGGGATCGCAAGCGGTCTCACTTGCCCTGGGTCTGTTCACCATGCCTTTGTTTTTCCGGTATCTGCCGAAAGACGAGCTTGGTGTGTGGATGTTTTTTCTGGGGACGGGTTTCTTTGTAAATCTCGCGGACCTTGGTTTTTCACCCGTATTGGGCCGTCAGCTGGCATTCGAATTGGGAAATGGCGACAGGGAATCCCGTGCAAACTATACCGGATCCTCCTATTATTACAGCCTGTCAAAATATGTCTCTTTTTTAACTGCTCCCATGCTTTTATGCGGCATGCTGCTTATCGGAAGCTTGTTTATCTGGTCGCTACATCTTCCTGAAAGGCTTTTAATTCCTTCTCTAGAGGCTTGGGCCATATTTTCCTTATCCCAGGCTGTAACATGCCAATTCAAATACTTTGAAACGACGCTTAACGGTCATGGCGAAGTCGGTTGGCAGAATATGGTTCAAACGATTGTTCAGGCATTGACTCTGGTAGGATATTTTGTGGTACTGCATTTCGGACAGGGCGGCATTATCGCATTGTCAGCTGTCATGCTCGGTCGCAACATGTTGATTTCGTTATGGAGCTGGCTGCTGGTCAAGAAACGTATAGATAAATTGTTCAGAACCAGGGTGAAAGTTGCCTGGAAGGATGTAAAGCCCCATCTTCGTCCCGCCATGGATATGTTCCTCATAAGTCTTGGGGCGTTTCTGATCCTCAATACGGATCAGTACTTCATCGTAAAGTTCCTAGGCATTGCACAGTTGGCAGATTACGCGGCAGCCTATCGGCTTGTCCAGGTTGTCTATACATTTGCCTCTACAGCTTCCGGCATGTGTGTGCCTTTCATATCAAGACAGAGCTCCGCAGGAGACCGGTCAGGTGTTCACAAATTGCTGATGCTTAATACGACGGTTGGCATGATGATCCAGATTGCAGCCGTTTCTATACTTGCAGTTTTCGGCGACTACATTTTGCAGTTGTGGCTCGGCAAAGGGCATTTTGTGGGATGGGGTATACTGTGGGTGTTCTGCATCATGCTGACCCTTGAAAATCACCATGTTATTTTTGCCCGTTTCGGCTTGAGCGCGAAAACAGACCCGACCTGGGGCAAAATGTCGATAATCTCCGGGGCGATAAACCTGACGCTTACTTTCATAGGGGTAAAATGGCTGGGGCTTCTGGGTGTAGCGCTCGGAACATTGATCGCACAGGTCCTGACAAACAACTGGTATGCCGTTGTGAAGACCTTGAAAATTCTTCAGTTGAGGTTTGCGGAATATGTTCAGGGATCAGGGATTGTCTGGTTTGCTACGGGTATAGTCTTGCTGATTGTTATGGCATGCGTTAGGTCATTGATAACATGGCCGATTATGTCGGTTCTGACAGGGGTCTGCGTAACTGCACTCTTATGTTCTGGAATTCTTTACATTTATCTTAGGAACAGACAGGTATTCAACTGATGATACAAGCAATTTTAGCATGCATTTCAATAGTTATTCTGTTTGCCAGTTGGTTTTTATACCGGCGGAATATTGAATTGTTTTTGTGCCTTCTTATCGCTATATATTCTGAGTTTTTCTATCTGGTGCCACAAATTCATCAAGGTCCTGATGATTACAAACTTTTATTGTTGCCTATTGTTATGATACTGATGATTGAGAGTTTAGTTACAGGAAAGCTGTCACTGGGCCGGTATGGGTGGTGGGTGATTTCCTTTCTGGGGATTTCGGTATTCAGTTTGATAGTTGCCTGGTTTTCCGGACAGGGTCTGGACCTCGGTATAAAAGCCGCCAAATTTATACCACTTATATTGATCTATTTTTTACTGGCAGGACGGGATATCAATGCGGAAAAATTTACCAGATATTTTATTATCATGAGCCTTGGAGTCGCTTCAATTGCAACGATTCAATATTTTATGCACAGCAAAATAAACCTGTTCCCGGGTTTGCCCAAGGATAGTATTGTTGGCAATATCTTTGAAAGAACTGCAACCTTCCGCATGACGGTAGGCCAATATGTAATACCTCCTGCTGCAGTCGCCGCTTTCGCCAGATACAGGCAAAGTTTCAGCCTTACGTTCCTGTTTGCTGCCATTCTGCTATTTCTAGAGGTGCTGTTTATTCAGCAGACCCGCGCCCTTATCGCCGCTCTCTTTCTCAGCATTTTTGTCGTCTACATGCTGTCCAACAAGCTAACCCCATTGCGGATTTCAGCTTATCTTGTTTTTGCCGGTTTAGCCCTTGCTTCGTCGCTGGTTTTATCTCCTTCCGATTTTTACAATATTTCCATAGTCAACAGGACCAAAACCGACTTCGAGAAGCGCAGGGGGAGTTACCAGGCGCGCATCAACGCCTACACGCATTATTGGCAGGAGATACAAAAACGTCCTGCCACAGGTTATGGACTCCTCAACTTCAATTGGGGAGGGAATCCGGAAAATAAACTGCAGAAAAATGGCATCCATTTGAGCGATATCGGTATTACCCATTTTATTTGGCAAGCCGGGCTCATTGGTTTTATATGGCTTATTTACGGGCTTTTCAAGCTCTGGGGGGATGTTTTTCGATTCCGTAAGTATTTGCTGATATCTTCCTATTTCATAATCGCAACATTTACAATGCCGACCGTAGACATGTTTCTAAGGAACGACAGTTTGTTTCTCTTTGCTCTTTTTCTTGGTTTATCCTCGACTGTGTTTGTAAACGACAAAACTGACTTAAGCACTGAAGGCGCCTGACCCCATGGACGTATCAATTGTCATAGTCAGCTACAATACCTGCCGTATTCTTGATGAGTGCATTGCCTCGATCAAAAAGGAAACAACCGTTGATCATGAAGTGATAGTCGTGGATAACGCATCCGTGGACGGTTCGTGTCAAATGTTGCGGGAAAAATACCCGGAAGTGAAGCTGATAGAAAACCCTGACAATGCCGGATTTGCCAAGGCTAACAACCAGGGTTTCGCGATTGCAGTTGGAAAATATTTCTTCATGCTCAATTCCGATACCGTTGTCCTGAATGGTGCAATAGACAAACTGGTTGAATTCATGGAGCAGAATGTAGATGTGGGGATTTGCGGACCACGAAATGTAGGTAGGGACGGAAAAATGCAATACAATTGTGATCATTTCCCAGGTTTCTGGAATACATTCTGTTTCTACACCGGTCTCAGTGGCATCTTTCCAAAATCCAGACTATTCAATCGCTGCTGGATGCGCTATTGGGATTATGGGGAGGTGAGGGATGTGGAGCGGATGGTCGGCTGCTCCCTTCTGATTCGTTCCGATCTCTATAAAGAATTGAATGGACTGGACGAAAAGTTCTTCATGTATTTTGAAGAAACCGATTTATGTTATAGGGCACACAAGAACGGTGTGCGCATTACATATGTTCCAAATGCCTCTATTATCCATTACGGCGGTGAAAGCTCTAAAAGCGGTAAAGTAGATGATCTCTTTAAGACCGTTTCCTCCTATTTCATCGCATCCCAGTATTATTATTTTCGGAAAAATTACGGACTGTTTTCGATGCTTGCTATCCGCTCCCTTGATCTGACCTATGGCGTATATCTGTCGTTACGAAACTTCAAGCGTAAGGTTGGGGAAATGAGATAAGGACAAGTAAAGGGACTTGGCTAGCATTCCTTTTGCATCAAAGTTAAGAGATGTTCATATGGTTACCAAAAAGTTCATGAGTAAATCTTTGAATAAATTATTAAGGATGATTAGATACGTATTTCGATACTCAGCTTCTTTTATGCCTGCAAGGATGAATGCGCTTAATTTTAAAGAATCTATTGATTTAATTGCAAGAAATAAATTATCTTTGATTAGATGGGGAGATGGTGAAACAAGTGTTCTGCTTGGGTATGATATTGCATATCAAGTTTCTACTCCAGAGCTTAGGGAAAAAATGTGGAATATTATTAATACATATAATCATAATGGACATAATAATTCAGGTTTTATATTAGCAATGCCTTTAAAATATTTATCTGTGAATGGCTATGATTTAACAATAAATAAGCTGTGCCATTATTGGGTACATACAAGGTATATATATAAGACAAGATTTAACCATGATAGGACATATGCGGATGCTTTCTTATTTAGCGAAAATATGAATATTTATTTTGAGAAAATTTGGAATGATGCTTCTCATATAATATTTGTACATTCAGATATAAGATGCTTCAAATATTTTTGCGAATCATATCATAAGGATTCTTTTTTTGTTCAAATACCGGCAAAGAATTGCTTCGAAAAGTATAAGGAAATATACACTGAAATAATCGACATCTTTGAAAAGAACTGTCTCGACACAAAAAAAACATATGTACTGATTTCAGCCGGACCTGCAGCAAAAGTGGTTACTTTTGATTTGGCACAAAAAGGTTACATATGTATTGACACAGGTCATTGTTGGGATGAGCCTCTAAGCAAGAACAATTTACTAGTATAAATCTCAAAGGGTTATAGCTCAAAACTAAGAATTTGTGGGAGACAGGTTATGGACAAGTGCAAACCTGATAATATAGCGCAAGAAGGTGTTCCTTCGGTCAAGGTAACGGTGTTTACACCCACATACAACCGAAGGCACACACTTGAAAGGTTATATCGAAGTCTTCAGAAGCAAACTTTCAGGGACTTCGAGTGGTTGATCGTCGATGACGGATCGGCCGATGATACTGAATCGCAGGTAGCCAAATGGCAGAAGGAGGAAAAATTCTTTCCTATTCGCTACCAATGGAAACCGAACGGAGGCAAGCATACGGCGCATAATCTTGGGATATCCTTGGCATATGGCGAATACTTCGCCATTCTCGATTCCGACGATTGGTATACGCCCGACGCTTTGGCGGTCCTGACTGCAGAGTGGGATGTTATGCCGGTCGAAATTAAGAAGCTATTTTCAAATATCGAAGGTTTGTGCTGCTACGAAGATGGGCGGATGATAGGCCAGATATATCCATTGGATGTTTACGACAGCGACAATATTTCAATCCAAAGACTATGCAATAGACCCTTAGACACCATGGGGATGTTTAGGCTGATTGTTCTGAGAGAATTCCCATTCCCAGACAACTTTGAAGGCTGTTTTGTTCCAGAGAGCCTTGTCTGGGACAGAATTGCTGAAAAATACCGGACGCGTTTTCTCAATGTAACAGTCGGTTATAAGGAATATCTGCCGGAAGGCCTCACCAAGCGGCCGTTAAAGGCGCGGGTTGCAAAATCTGAACCTCACGTTATCTATTATCGAGAGATGGCGGCAAGAAAATCGACTCCATTTTTCCAGAAACTGAAATGCATTCTGAATGTGTATCGGTATTCGTTTCATAACCGGCTGTCAATAATCAAGCAGATACAGGATGATCAATATGTCCTTGTCAGTTTCGCATTTGTGTTGTTTGGATACATTGTTTATCTCAAAGATAGAATGGCCATATTGTTAGGTCGTTAAGGGTTGACATGCGCATTATCATAGCTTCCATATCATTCTGTGAATATGTAATACAACAAGCTAACGCGCTTACAGACCTCGGTCACAACGTTCTGCTTGTATTGCCAACCCAGCTTGTGAACAACACGGTTGGTGCGGATATGAATGAATTCATTGCTTGTGGTGTTGAATGTTATACCTATGAGATAAAAAGGCGATGGGAACGATCATTTTATACCAGTCTATTCAAGACTATTTCTGCTTTTTCTCCAGAAATATTGCATATACATGATAATGGAGAGATAGAAACTCTAGCGCTTGTTGCCCGGTTTCACCGGCTACCCATGGTCGTAACGGTCCATGATGTAACTACTCATCCTGGGGCCGATTCTCATCATAAACTGAGGCGTCGATTGATAAAACAAATATTGAGGCGGCGAGCTAGTGTGATACATCTGCATGGTGACGTATTGCGAGAAAAGTTGGCAACCATAAGTCCAACTCTTGCTCGAAAGAGTGTCATCATTCCTCACGGGACACTTTCACTGTTTAAACAATGGGAATCCATTCCGGTGGAACGAGAACCTTTGACCTGTTTGTTTTTCGGCAGGATGGAGAAGTATCGCGGACTTGATAATCTTCTGAAAGTTGGGCGTATATTGAAAGAGTATTTTCCTGGCATAAAAATAGTGGTTGCCGGTAGGGGGTCCGAGCTGGAAAAGTATAAAATGGAAATGGACACTCTCGACATATTTGAAATCCACGATGCATTTATACCGAACACGGATGTGTACCGGTTTTTCAGACGCGCGTCCCTGCTTCTGCTCCCGTATCACGAAGCTTCGCAAAGTGGCGTTATCTCAATGAGTCTGCCGTTTGCTCTGCCTGTGGTTGCTACTTCCGTGGGATCGATACCTGAGTTTATTGCCGATGGTATGCAGGGGCGGCTTGTGGCCCCAGGCGACATTGCAGGTTTTGCTTCAGCAGTATGCGAATTATTGTCAGACACCGGCAAGCTTGAAAGAATGCGCTGTGAGTGCATGGATTTGGCGGAAAAACTCGAATTCAATGCGCTGGCGAAAGATTTCGATTCCCTTTATGAAAAGGCGGTCATGGTTGGGCGTCCGGGACTTGCAGGTTGCGTTCTATGACGGATAA
>Ga0187878_1003258_pt1 | contig 13596 bp, 12 predicted proteins | sample June2016WEW_17_1_FD_132979 | JGI IMG/M metagenome (GOLD analysis project Ga0187878, IMG submission 132979) | Peatland microbial communities from SPRUCE experiment site at the Marcell Experimental Forest, Minnesota, USA - June2016WEW_17_150 | ecosystem: Environmental > Terrestrial > Soil >...
CGCCGCGGGCGACAGCGGCTCCGAGGACTGCCTCGCCCAGCTGTTCGGCTTCCAGCGGATGGCGCTCGCCGTCGACGACCCCGCAAGCCAGCAGTACGTCACCGGCACCGGCGGCACGACGCTCGTCCCCGGCCCGCCGCCGACCGCGGCGGTCTGGAACAGCCAGAGCGGCGCGACCGGAGGCGGCGTCTCCGCCGAGCAGGCGATGCCGGACTACCAGACAGGCGCCGCCGCCTCGCTCGGCGTCGTCAGCCAGTTCTCCGCCTGCGGCTCTGCGTCCGGCAACTGCCGCGAGGTCCCGGACGTCGCCGCGAACGCCGGTACACCGTTCGCGACGTACTGCACGGAGCAGGGCCGTGAGGGCTGCGCCAGCGGCGGCTGGACGGGATTCGGCGGCACGAGCCTCGCCTCCCCGATCTGGGGCGCCTTCTTCGCCCTGACGAACGCGAGCCCGGCGTGCGCGTCGAAGCGCATCGGCTTCGCGAACCCGGCGTTGTACGCGATCGCGGGGAGCGCCGCCTACCCGACAGCGTTCAGCGACATCACCCAGGGGAACAACGACCTCGGCTACCAGAACGGCCTCTACCCGGCGACGGTCGGCTACGACCTCGCCACCGGGCTCGGGTCGCCGATCGCCGGCAACGGCAGCGGCGGAGACAACGGGCTCGTCAGCCGGCTGTGCGCCAGCGCGGGGGCGGTCCCCGTGACGACGGTGACCGGAATCTCGCCCGACGCGGGACCGCTGCGCGGCGGCACGAAGGTGAAGATCACCGGCTCGAGTCTCGCGGGCGCGACCGCCGTCCACTTCGGCACGAAGAAGGCGGCCTCGTTCACGGTCGTCTCGGGGACGACGATCGTCGCCGTCGCCCCGAGCGGGACCGGCAGCGCCGACGTCACGGTCACGACCAGTCTCGGCACGAGCCTCCGCGTTGCCGGCGGCGCGTTCCACTACCTGGCCGCTCCGACCATCCGCAGCCTGAGCCCGTCGACCGGGTCGCACCGCGGCGGCACCAGGGTCACCGTCACCGGCACGAGCTTCGTCGAGGCGAGCGCGGTCCGCTTCGGGGCGAAGAAGGCCGCCTCGTTCCGCCTCGTCTCGCCGACCCGGATCACCGCCCTCGCGCCCGCCGGCACCGGCAAGGCGGCCGTCACCGTGACCACGCCGGGCGGGACGAGCCCCAGGACGACGGCCGCGGAGTTTCGCTACTCGTAGGCGATTTGCATATTACGCATGGAATTGCGTAACATGCAGAAATGCCGATCGCCGCGATCATCGGTGCCTCGGGCTACTCGGGGCAGGAGACGCTCGACCGCGTGCTGCGGCACCCCGAGCTCGAGGTGGTCGCACTCGGCTCCGACTCGCTCGCCGGCGAGCCCGCCTCCGCGCTCGACCTCCGCCTGAACGGCTCGCTACCGCCGTTCGTGCCGAACGAGGAGGCGCTCGAGACCGGCGCCGACGTGCTGTTCGTCTGCCTCGGCCACGAACGGGCGGCCGCGTTCGAGCCGCCGCCGGAAACGGTCGTCGTCGACCTCTCCGGCGCGCACCGGCTCCAGGATCCGGCGCTCTACCCGGCCTGGTACGGCTTCGAGCATCCCCGTCCCGGGACGCTCGCCGGCTGGAGCTACGCGGTGCCGGAGCTCTCGCCGCCGGCCGGCCGCCTGATCGCGAACCCCGGCTGCTATGCGACCGCGGCGCTGCTCGCGCTGCTGCCGCTCGCAGGCGCCGTCGACCCCGCGAGCGTCGTCGTCGACGCGAAGTCCGGCGTCTCGGGCGCGGGCCGCGAGCTGAAGCCGAGCTCGCACGCCGGCTTCGTGCTCGAGAACCTTTCCCCCTACCGCGTCGGCAGCCACCAGCACGCCCCGGAGATCGCGCAGGCGCTCGGCTTCCCGGTCTGCTTCGTGCCGCACCTGCTGCCCGTCCGGCGCGGCCTGCTCGCGACGTGCTACGCGCAGCCGCTCGGCGGCGACCTGCGCGGCCTGCTCGAGGAGGCGTACGCAGACAGCGACGTCGTGCGGGTGCTGCCCGAGGGAGTCGCGCCCGAGCTGGCGCGCGTGCAGCACACCGACGGAGCGGAGATCGCGCTGTACGAGGACGCCGCAACGGGCCGCGCGGTCGTCGTCTGCGCGCTCGACAACCTCGGCAAGGGCGCCGCCGGACAGGCGCTGCAGAACGCGAACCTCGCGCTCGGGCTCGACGAGACCGCCGGCCTGCGCCTCGCCGGAGTGCTCGTATGAGTGTCACGGGTGTCACTGCGCCGGAGGGCTTCGTCGCGAGCGCGGTGCACTGCGGCATCCGCAAGAAGGACCGTCTCGACCTCGCGCTCGTGCGCTCGCTCGTGCCCGCGACCGGCGCCGGCATGTTCACCGTGAACCGCGTGCTCGCTGCGCCCGTCGTCGTCTCGAAGGAGCACCTCGAGCTCGCGCAGCCGCAGGCGATCGTCGCCAACTCCGGCGTCGCGAACGCCGCCACCGGCCCGCAGGGGCTGCACGACGCACGCGCGACCGCGGCCGCGGCGGCCGAGGCGCTCGAGCTCGAGCCGGAGCAGGTGCTGATCCTCTCGACCGGCGTGATCGGCGCGCAGCTCCCGCTCGACAACGTCGTCGCGGGCGTGCGCGACGCGGCCGCGTTGCTCGGCGCGGACGGTGGCCAGGCCGCTGCGGAGGCGATCATGACCACTGACACGCACCCGAAGCAGGCGGTCGCGCACGGCGCCGGCTTCACGGTCGGCGGCATGGCGAAGGGATCCGGGATGATCCATCCCAACCTCGCGACGATGCTCGCGGTCGTCACGACCGACTACCCGCTCGAGCCCGGCGAGGCGCTCGAGCTCCTGGCCCCCGCCCTCGACACGAGCTTCAACGCGATCTCCGTCGACGGCGAGTGCTCGACGAACGACACGGTGGTGCTGCTCGCGAACGGCGCGAGCGGGATCGAGCGCACGGCCGCCTCCGACGAGGAGTTCGCGCTCTGCCTGCGCCGCGTCTGCGGCGAGTTGGCGAGGCAGATCGTCGCCGACGGCGAGGGCGCGACGGTGCTCGCGGAGATCGCGGTGCGCGGCGCAGCGAGCCTCGGCGAGGCGCGCGCGATCGCGGAGCGCGTGGCGACGTCGCCGCTCGTCAAGACCGCGCTGCACGGACACGACGCGAACTGGGGCCGCATCGCCGCAGCCGCGGGCTCGGCGAAGTTCGAGGGCGGCTTCGCCGACCTCGACCCCGAGCGGCTGACGATCGTGATCGACGGCGTGCCCGTTCTCGTCGACGGCCGGCCGTCCGGCGACGAGCCGGTCCTGACGAACGGCCGTTGCACGATCGAGCTCGAGCTCGGACTCGGCGACGGCGCGGCGACGTACCTGACGACCGATCTCTCGTACGACTACGTGCGGATCAACGCGGAGTACCGGTCGTGACGGTCGTGCTCAAGGTTGGTGGTGCGTCAGCGGGCGGTGCGACGACGACGGTGGCCGAGCTGCGTGCGCTCGGCCACCGCGTCTGCGTCGTGCACGGGGCAGGTCCGCAGATCTCACAGGAGATGGAGCGGCGCGGCCTCGAGGTGCGCTTCGTCGGCGGCCGGCGGGTGACGACGCCGGAGGCGCTCGAGGTCGTGCGCGAGAGCTTCGACGCGATCAACGCAGCGCTCTGCGCGGCGATCGGGCCGGATGCCGTCGCGCTCGCGGGCGACGAGATCGGGCTCGAGGCGGAGCAGCTGCCCGAGCTCGGGCTCGTCGGCCACCCGCTGCCGTCGCGGCCCGCGGCGGTCGAGCAGGCGCTCGCCGCGGGGCTCGTCCCCGTCGTCTCGCCGCTCGCGCGCGGACCGCTGAACGTGAACGCGGACGAGGCCGCCGCAGCGCTGGCGGTGGGGCTCGGCGCGGAGCGCATCCTCTTCCTCACGGACGTGCCCGGTGTCTTCCACGAGGGCCGGCTGCTGCCGTCGATCGGCGCCGCGCATGCGGAGGCGCTCGTCGACCAGGGAAGCTTCGCCGGCGGCATCGTCCCGAAGCTGCTCGCGGCGGCGGGCGCGGCGCGCAGCGGGCTTGTTGCGGAGATCGGCTCGACGGCGGTCGTGGCATGAGCACAGCGCTCGAGAGCGCGCTGCTGCCGGTCTACCCGCCGCCGCGCATCGGCTTCGCCGAGGGCGACGGCGTCTGGCTCACCGGCACGGACGGCGTCCGCTACCTCGACTTCGCCGCGGGCATCGCCGTCGTCTCGCTCGGCCACCGGCATCCGGCGCCGCTCGCCGCTGCGCACGCGCAGCTCGACCGCCTCTGGCACGCGTCGAACCTCTTCGCGACCGACCCGGCCCTCGCGCTCGCGCGCATCCTCTCCGAGCGGTTCGACGGCGCGCGGGCGTTCTTCTGCAACTCCGGGACGGAGGCGAACGAGGCGGCGCTGAAGTACGCACGCAAGGCGACCGGCAAGGCCGGCGTGATCGCGCTCGAGGGCTCGTTCCACGGCCGCACACTCGGCGCGCTCGCGGTCACGGGCCAGCCGGCGAAGCGCGCCGCGTTCGAGCCGCTCGCCGACACGCGCTTTGCGCAGCCGAACGACGTCGCCTCGCTGCAGGCCGCCGCCGGCGACGACGTCGGCCTCATCCTGCTCGAGCCCGTGCTCGGCGAGGGCGGCGTGATCCCGCTCGAGCCGGCGTTCGTCGCCGCCGCTGCAGCGCTCGCCGAGGAGCTCGGCGCGCTGCTCGCCTTCGACGAGGTGCAGACCGGGGTCGGCCGCACGGGGACGTTCTTCGCCTGGGAGCAGCTGGGCGTCCGCCCGCAGCTGCTGACGCTGGCGAAGGCGCTCGCCAACGGCCTGCCGATCGGCTGCCTGCTCGTGGCCGACGACGCGCCCGACGCGTTCGCGCCCGGCGACCACGGCTCGACGTTCGGCGGCAACCCCGTCTCGTGTGCGGCGGCAGCCGCCGTCTGCGCAGCGATCACGGACGAGCTGCTTACCGAGGTTCGCAGCCTCGGCGCACGGCTGCGTGACGGGCTCGCCACGCTCCCCGGCGTCGTCGAGGCGCGCGGGGCCGGGCTGCTCCTCGGAGCGGTGCTCGACCGGCCGGCGCAGCCCGTCGCCGACGCGGCGCTCGACGCCGGTCTCGTCTGCCTGACGGCCGGGCCCGACGTCCTGCGCCTCGCGCCGCCGCTCGTCGTCGGCGCCGAAGAGATCGACCTCGCCCTCGAGATCCTCACGGAGGTGATGACCGGATGAATCGCCGGCAGCGCCATGCAGCGATCCTGCGGCTCCTGCAAGAGCACCCGATCGCCACACAGAGCGAGCTCGCACAGGCTCTGCACGACGCCGGCCACGACGTCGTCCAGACCACGGTCTCGCGCGACATCCACGAGCTCGGGCTCGTGAAGGTGCGCGGCGCGGACGGGCGGCTCGTCTACGCCCCGCCCGAGGCCGCCGAGGCGGAGCGCGTCGACGCGATCTCCGTCGCGTTCGCACGCTGGGCGCTCGGCGTCGAGCCGAGCGGCAACCTCGTCGTCGTGACGACGCCGCACGGCTACGCGAGCCCGCTCGCGCAGGCGATCGACCTCGGCCGCCATCCACGCATCGCCGGCACGATCGCCGGCGAGAACACCGTGCTGCTCGTCTCGCGCGAGCCGGCCACCGGCGCCGAGCTTGCCGCGGAGATGAACGCGCTGCTGCTCGAGGGAGCGGCGTGAACGTCGACCTCCTGCGCGAGCGCGGCGTGCTTCTCGGCTCGCTGCCCGTCGGCGAGCGGGTCGGCATCGCCTTCTCCGGCGGCCTCGACACCTGCTGCGCGCTCGCGTGGATGCGCGAGAACGGCGCCGTCCCGTACGCGTTCACCGCGGACCTCGGGCAGTACGACGAGCCCGACGTCGCGGCGGTCCCCGAGCGGGCGCGGCACTACGGCGCCGAGGAGGCCGTGCTCGTCGACTGCAAGGAAGCGCTCGCGTGCGAAGGGCTCGCCGCGCTCCAGTGCGGCGCGTTCCACATCCACACGGCCGGCAAGCGCTACTTCAACACGACCCCGCTCGGTCGCGCCGTCACCGGGACAATGCTCGTCCAGGCGATGGCCGGGTACGGCGTCGACATCTGGGGCGACGGCTCGACGTACAAGGGAAACGACATCGAGCGCTTCTACCGCTACGGACTGCTCGCGAATGAGAACCTGCGCATCTACAAGCCGTGGCTCGACGACGCGTTCGTGTCGGAGCTCGGCGGACGCACCGAGATGAGCGAGTGGCTCGCCGCGCGCGGGCTCGCACACGGTGCATCGGTCGAGAAGGCGTACTCGACGGACGCTAACCTGCTCGGCTCGACCCACGAGGCGAAAGACCTCGAGCTGCTCGACGCGAGCATGAAGATCGTCGAGCCGATCATGGGCGTCGCGCACTGGGACCCGGAGACGGAGATCGCGCCGGAGACGGTGACGATCGCGTTCCAGCACGGCGTGCCGGTGGCGATCGACGGCGCCGAGCTCGACGACCCGGTGGAGGTGCTACGCGCCGCCAACGCGATCGGCGGCCGCCACGGCCTCGGCATGTCGGACCAGATCGAGAACCGGATCATCGAGGCGAAGAGCCGCGGCATCTACGAAGCGCCGGGCATGGCCCTCCTCCATGTCGCCTACGAGCGGCTGCTGACGGCGATTCACAACGAGGCGACGCTCGAGCGCTTCGACGAGCACGGACGGCGGCTCGGACGGCTGCTGTACGAGGGCCGCTGGTTCGACACGCAGGCGCTCATGCTGCGCGACTCGCTCCAGCGCTGGGTCGCCGCGCTCGTCACCGGTGAGGTGACGCTCGAGCTCCGGCGCGGCGACGATTACACGATCCTGGACACGCGCGGCGAGGCCGTGACGTACGACCCGGAGCGGCTGAGCATGGAGCGCAGCGCGACGGCGTTCACCGCCGCCGACCGGATCGGGCAGCTCGCCGTGCAGATCAACGACATCACCGACTCGCGGCGCATGCTCGCGGCGCACCGCCGGCTGCGGCACGAGCCGCCGGCGCCGCTCTCCAACCCGCTCGAGCTGGGGCCGGCGGTATGACGCTCTGGGCCGCACGCACCGGTGTCGCGCTCGATCCGGACGTCGACGCGTTCCTGCGCGCCGAGGACGCCGAGCTGCTGCCGTACGACTGCGCCGCTACCGCGCTGCACGCGCAGCGGCTGCACATGGCCGGACTGCTCACGGACGCAGAGCTCGCCGAGGTCGAGAGCCGGCTCACGACGATCGCGGACGAAGGCACGGCGTTCCTCGGCGAGTACGAGGACGTCCATTCGGCGATCGAAGGGCTGCTCGGAACCGTCGGGCGCAAGATCCACGCCGGCCGCTCGCGCAACGACCAGGTCGCCGCAGCTGCGCGGCTGTACGTGGAAGACGCCTGCCGCGAGGCCGACACGTCGATCACCGCGCTCATCGAGACGATCCTCGACGTCGCCGAGCGCGAGGCGACGACGCCGCTGCCCGGCTACACGCACCTGCAGCGTGCGCAGCCGGTCACGGTCGGCCACCATCTGCACGCGTGGGTGGAGATGCTCGAGCGCGATCGTGCCCGCTTCGAGCAGGCCGCCGCAGCGAGCGCGCCGAGCCCCCTCGGCGCGGGGGCGCTCGCCGGCTTGACGCTGCCGCTGCCGCTGCCGGCGGGCGCGATGCGCAACTCGCTCGACGCGGTGGCCGACCGCGACTTCGCACTCGACTATCTCTACGCAGCGTCGGTTCTGTTCACGCACCTGTCGCGCATCGGCGAGGAGCTCGTGCTCTGGTGCAGCTCCGAGTTCGGCTTCGCCCGCCTGCCGGGGAACGCAGCGACCGGGTCGTCGATGATGCCGCAGAAGCTCAACCCCGACGTCGCCGAGCTCGCCCGCGGCAAGGCCGGCACGCAGATCGGGCGACTGACCGGGCTGCTTGCCGTGGTCAAGGGGCTACCGCTCGCCTACGACCGCGACCTGCAGGAGGACAAGACGCCGCTGTTCGCGACCAGGCGCGACGTCCGCAGCGCCCTCGCTGCGCTCGCCGTGCTCGTCGGCGGAATCGAGCTGAAGACGGAACGGCTCGCGGCCGCGGTCGCGGACCCGCTGCTGCGCGCGACCGACGCCGCCGAGGCGCTCGTGCGCGACGGCATGCCCTTCCGCGACGCACACGAGCAGGTCGCCGCGGCCGTGCGCGCCGGCACGTTCACACCGCCCGACCGGACGGCGCCGCGGCCCGCGCCCGGCCCCAGTGGCGTCGCCGCCGCGCTGCGCGACGCCCGGCTGCGACTGCAGGCCCGCTCACTCGCGCACCTGCCACGCACGCTCGTCGGCCGCGACCTGACGACGCTCACCACCTGGAGCTCCTTCGAGCTGGGGTCGGTGCTCGATTTCGCCCAGCAGCTGAAGGCCGCGCAGCGGAACGGCATCGAGCACCGGCTGCTTCCCGGCCGGACGCTCGGCCTGCTGTTTACACGCCCGTCGACGCGCACGCGCGTCTCGTTCGCGGCGGCGATGGAGCAGCTCGGCGGCTCCGCGCTCGCGCTCAACGCATCCGAGCTTCAGCTTTCACGCGGCGAGCCGCTCGAGGACACGGCGCGCGTGCTCTCCGGCTACCTCGACGCGCTCGCGGTGCGCTGGCCGTCGCAGGCCGACCTGGAGACGCTCGCCCAGTACGCCACCATCCCGGTCGTCAACGCGCTCACCGACGACGAGCATCCCTGCCAGGCGCTCGCCGACGCGCTCACGATCCGGGAGCACTACGGCGAGCTGCGCGGGGTACGCGTCGCGTACTTCGGCGACGGGAACAACGTCTGCGCGTCGCTGCTTGTCGCCTGCTCGGCCCTCGGCGCCGAGGTCGTCTGCGCGACGCCTCCGGGCCGCGAGCCGGGCCCAGGCGCGCTCTCGGCCGCGTGCGCCTTCGGCGGCAAGGTGTCGCTGACCCAGGATCCGCACGAGGCGGCGGCCGGCGCTCAGGTGCTCTACACCGACGTCTGGACGAGCATGGGCGCCGACGATGAGCGCGAGCAGCGGCGGCGGGAGTTCGCGGGCTTCGGCATCGACGCCGCCCTGGTCGCGTCTGCGGAACCCGGCGCGATCGTCCTGCACTGCCTGCCCGCGCACACCGGCGAGGAGATCTCGAGCGACGTCCTCTACGGGCCGCAGTCCGCGGTCTGGCAGCAGGCGGAGAACCGGCTACACGTGCAAAAGGCACTGCTGACGCTGCTGGTTTCGTAGCGGCAGCACGCCGCCGGCGCGTAAATCCGCAACCAGGTTGCCGGAGGCAACCTGGTTGCAGCCGTAAGCCGTCGCCTTATCGCCCCACGGGCACCACGAGCACCGGCACGCGCGAGACGTGCAGCAGCTTGTGCGGGACGGAGCCGAGAATCGCGCCGGCGAGCGGATGCTCGCCGTGCGTGCCCACGACGATCAGCGAGGCCCCATGGCGCTCGGCCGCGTGCACGAGCCCCTCGGCCGGCCGCTCGGGAATGAGATCGACCTCATGCTCGACGCCGGCCTGCGCGACCCGCTCCGCCGCCTTCGCCGCGGCCTGCTCCGCCAGCTGCCGGACGGCGCGCCGGTAGTCGCCGGTCTCCCCGCCGTACGCGGCCGGGATCTCGAAGGCGAACACGATCACGATCCGCGAGCCGTCGAGGCGCGCGAGCTCGACCGCCTTGTCGAGCGCCGCCAGCGCGCAGGCCGACCCGTCGAAGCCGACGACGATCGAGCTAGGCACGTTTCGCGGCCGGAGCCGGGTCGAGGACGGACGGATCCGCGGTCTCCGGCCGCAGCCGGAAGAACGGGTCGGGACTGACGAGGCGCTGCACGAGCATGAGCACGATCCCCAGCGCGAGGCCGACGATGCCGATCGCGAGCGGCGGACCGACGCCGAGCCACGCGTGACCGACGGACGAGTTCGCCGGGTTCGTCTGCTGATAGATGCTGTCGCCGAGAATCCCGAACAGCATGATCCCACCGACGAGCGGCAGCACGCCGACCATCAGGAGCGTGCGCAGGCTCCGCGCCAGACTGTGCCGGAAGTACCAGAAGCACGCGAAGCCCGTGAGCCCGTAGTAGAAGGCGATGCCGAGTCCGGTGGCGGTCACCGAGTCGGCGAGAATGTCGCCCGAGAGGGAGTTGAGCAGCAGGAAGCATCCGATCGAGACGGCGCCCATCCAGATCGTGGAGGCGCTCGGGGTCAGGTAGCGCGGATGGATGCGCGCGAAGTGGCGCGGGATGCCGCCGTGGGCCGCCATCGCGAGCGTCGCGCGCGTCGTCGGCAGGATCGTCGTCTGCGTCGACGCCGACGCGGACGTGAGCACAGCGATGATCAGCAACTTGTCCAGGTGCCAGGGCAGCACCTGCTTGCCGAGGGCGCTGAGGATGTCGTCCGCGTGGTTGTTCAGGAAGCCGACGCCGTGGTAGGCCTGCGCGGCGATCGAGACGACGACGTAGATCCCCAGCAGCAGGAACGTGCTGACGACGGCGGCGCGCCCGGGCGTCCGGCTCGCGTCCTCGGTCTCCTCGTTCACCGAGACGGCGGTGTCCCAGCCCCAGTAGATGAAGATCGCGAGCAGCAGCCCGTCGGTGAGCGCGCCGAACGACTTGATGTCGAACGGGTTGAGCCAGCTCCAGGACGGGTGGACGCTGCCGGTCGGATGCCCGAACCAGACGCGTCCGAGCGCAACCGCCGCGAACACCGCCAGGACGATCACCTCCGCTGCGAGCAGGAACCACTGCGTCTTCGCCGAGACCTCGATGCCGACGTAGCAGATGAGGCTCATCAAGATGATCCAGACGACGCCCGCGATGCCGACCCAGAGCCTGCTCGAGGCGGCGTGGTCGGCGCCGAAGAGCAGGAACGTGTACGAGCCCGCGATCTGGGAGAGGCTCGCCATCACCAGCACGTCGGCGTAGAGGATCCCCCAGCCGCCGAGCCAGCCGATCGAGGGGCCGAACGCCCGGGCCCCCCAAGATGAACGTCGTGCCGCAGTCGGGGTCGGCCTGGTTCAGGTACTTGAAGGCGAGCGCGATCAGCAGCATCGGCACGAACGCGAGCACCATCACGACGGGAGCCTGGAAGGAGATGCCCGCGATCGCGGTGACGAAGCCGAGCGTGGCCGCGAGGCTGTAGGCGGGCGCGGTCGAGGCGACGCCGATCACGACGCTCGACAGGAAGCCGAGCGCGTTCGCCTTCAGGCCCTTCTCGCCCACGTCGGGCACCGGTGCAGCCACCGCCACGCTTGCCATGGTGGGCGAGCATTCCATCCCCCGCGCAGATGTTCAAGAGAATGGACAATAGGAACGTGAGCGACGAGACGAATCTGGGCCTGCAGGAGTTGCGCGAGCGGATCGCCGCAGTCGACCGCGAGGTCCTGGAGGCGCTGAACCGGCGGCTCGAGCTCGTCGCCCGCGTGCAGGAGCGCAAGCAGGAGACCGGCGCGCCGCTGATCGACGCCCAGCGTGAGGCCGAGCTGCTTCAGGAGCTGACGGCGGCGAACCGCGGTCCGCTCTCGGAGCGGGCGGTGCAGTCCGTGTTCGCCGCGGTGCTCGACGTGATGAAGCAGGAGCTGCGCGGCGAGCCGCGGCCCGGCAGCCCGCAGCAGCCGCCGGCGGCGGCGCCGGTGGTCTCGAACCTCGCCGTCGTCGGCACCGGGCTCCTCGGCTCGTCGGTCGGGCTGGCGGCGAAGCGCGCCGGCGTCGCGCGCGTCACCGGCTGGGATGCCGACGGCACGACGCTCCGTGAGGCGGCGGGGGCGAAGGCGGTCGACTCGGCGTCGCCGTCCCTGCGCGAGGCGATCGCGGGCGCGGAGCTCGTGGTCGTCGCCGTTCCCGTCGGCGCGCTCGTCGAGACGACGGCCGAAGTGCTCGCCGCCGCGGCAACCGAGACGACGGTGACCGACGTCGGCTCGACGAAGCGCGCGCTCGCGGCGGCCGTGCAGGACCCGCGCTTCGTGCCGGGGCACCCGCTCGCCGGCGGCACGACAGGTGGGCCGGCCCGCGCAGCCGCCGACCTGTTCGACGGCGCAACGTGGTTCCTGACGCCGCTCCCGCTCACCAATGCCGGCCGGCTCGACCTGGTCGAGCGGTTCGTGGCGATGCTGGGCGCACACGCCGTCCGGCTCGACGCCGGCGAGCACGACCGCCTGCTCGCACTCACGAGCCATCTCCCCCACGCGCTCGCAAACGTGCTGATGCGCCAGATCGCGCGCGCGTCGGTGGGGCGCGACGAGCCGCTCGCGCACGCAGGCGCGGCGCTACGCGAGATGACGCGCGTCGCGGGCGCGAACGCGGCCGTCTGGGCGGACATCTTCGACGAGAACGGCGACCTGATCGCGGACGCGGTCGCCGCGCACCGCGACGAGCTGGCGGACGTCGAGCGCGCCCTGCGCGAGCGCGACCGGGCCTTCTTCGAGTCCTGGATCGCCGAGGCCGCGAACGCGCGCAGCCGCATGCTCGAGTACGCCTACCGCACCGAGGCGCGCAAGCTGAACCGCATCCGGATCCGCATCCCGGACAAGCCCGGCGTCCTCGCGCGCATCACGCAGTCGCTCGGCGCGGCCGGCATCAACATCGAGGATTTCGAGCTGCGCCACGTCTCGCCCGAGTACGGCGGCGTGCTCGTCATCCTCGTCTCGGGCGCAGACAACGCCGAGCTCGCGCGCACCCTCCTGCGGCGCGAGGGCTATAGCGCCGCTTGAGCCGCCTGAAACGCTGCGCGTTTCAGGCGGGTTGGGTTTCGGCTTCGCGGAGCGGACGCCGGCGGAGCCGGCGTCCTCTTCTCTGGCGAGGGGCGGTCGGTCCGGGTGGCGCGGGTGGTGGTGCCTTTGGCATCCCCGCCCGCGTGGGGTCGGCCTCCGGTTAACGCCTGCGGCGTTAACCTCCGGCCCCGGTGCGTACGACGGGCGGCGGGCTCAACCCTCCTGCGCGGCGCTTCTCACGGCGTATAGCCGGGCGACGAGTTTGTTGTGGTGTGAGGCGGCTTGATCACGGGGCCACTGCCGGGAGGGTTGGCGGCGACGACCTTGATCCCCTTCGGCGAGACGACCCACCAGCGGCCGCCGAAGCTGTGTCCTCCCTGGCCCTTCGTCTGACCCGCCTTCGCGTCCTGCGCGAAGAGATAGAGCGGATGTCCGGCGTACGTCACCTGCAGCGTCCCGTCCTTCCGCTTCACGGTGCCGAGCAAGGAGCTCCTCACTCCCGCGCCGGCGGCGAGGGAGCCCGTTGCGAGGAGCGGCTTCCAGACGCTCGCGCAGGCACCGTTGCAGGCGCTCCCCTTCGTCGTGTCCGCCGTGAAGAGATAGAGCGTGCGGCCGTTCGCCGCGGCGAGCACCGATCCGAGCGGCGTGGTGCGCAGGCCGACCACCGGGTTGCCGCCGAAGCCGATTGCAGCGGACACGGCGACTCCGGCGAGGGCGGCGGCGGCGAGGGCGGAAACGGCGGCGAAGCGACGCATCATGCTGCCTCCTCGGAAAGACCTCTCATCCACAGGGTACGCGGCCGGGCAGCGAAGCGGATGTAAAAAGCCTGCAAAACGCGCCAGCTCTTCGGGCGACCCCGGACGGGGTCAGGCGGGCGGAAGCACGCGGCCGCGCACCTCGCCGAGCTCGAGCCCGCCGGCGCGTCCGCGGAGCACAACCTCGTCTCCGTCCTCGAGAA
>Ga0187878_1003262_pt1 | contig 13578 bp, 8 predicted proteins | sample June2016WEW_17_1_FD_132979 | JGI IMG/M metagenome (GOLD analysis project Ga0187878, IMG submission 132979) | Peatland microbial communities from SPRUCE experiment site at the Marcell Experimental Forest, Minnesota, USA - June2016WEW_17_150 | ecosystem: Environmental > Terrestrial > Soil >...
AAGGGGAAAATCGTGAGCGGCGAAAAAACGACGCATGGTAGCGCAGTGACCTTTGACATCGTCGTAGTGAACGGCAAAGAAAAAGTCAGAGTTAACCTTAGCGCCGATGGCAAGATCCAGAAGAAGACCGTTATGAAGTCGAAGAAGGAAAAGGAGGAGAAAGAAGAGAAGGAAGAAAAGGAATAGCGGCAAACACAGAAGACTTCGCTCGCTGTAACGGCAGACCGGGTGGTGCAGGGTTCATTGCGCCCCCGGTCCCTTATTTATATGCCATTGGCCTCAACCTCGTTTTGTCGAGTGAAGTTGATGTACTCAACTCGAACAAACACACCACTCGTCGATTCTGCGCTTGCACATCCGTTCGACACAAATTGTCAAAAAAAAGCCATCCTGCTTGCGCAGGATGGCCATTGTTCAAATCGACCCTAAGACTGGCGCTTACTGGAAATCGCCAGAATAGACCCAAGTGCCCAGCTTTCCATCACTGTCAATCGTGACCTTGATGGTGTTCGAAGCATTCTGAGCAGAGGTTGCCGTGAAGACGATCGTGTTTGTCGTCGGTGCGGCCGTATAGGTTCCATTCTCATTCGTTTTCATCTTTGAAGGTATGGCAAACGTGGTGTAGTCACCTTGTCCACCGCCCATTGAGCTCGGACGAATCCTGAACTGGTACGCCTGTGCGGCGAGGTTGTTCAGGTCGTTGATGATAGCATCACGGTTTGACTGTACGCTTTGAGCGCTGAAGAGGCTCAAGCCGACTGCAATGGCGATACCAACGATGATAACGCCCAGGATGATGAGCAGAAGTTGCTGTTGTCCCATAAAAAGTTCTCCTTAAGAGGTGAGTGTTTGGGTATCCTTACAGCTGGTGAATCTGTTTCTGGTTCATTGGCTTCTGGTTTTATGTGCATATCCCGTGCCAAGTGCAGCGCTGGCCAATTGCGAGCATTCCTGCCTCCATGATGTAGATTGAGATGTCATATTTACCGGTCCCAGTCAAAGTTTCCGCGTAAACCTTTCCACTCTCCCCGGCTTCCCTTCTCAATCAAATCACAATTCTCTCTCCAATATTAAAAACCATTAATCTCAGAGGCACAATATCATTTCCTTTAGAGGTGGATTCTCATGCCGCCAAACACCTCCCGCCGCGCGGCCGGCTGGTACGCGTTTCCACCCGGGTCAGGCTCTGTGAACGCGATATACTCTTTGTCCGTAATATTGCGAACCTGGAAACTCAGTTCCACCTGATGGCCGGACATGCTGATGTCATAGCTCAGTCGTGCATGAAGGAGTGCGTACCCATCCGCCGCTTCGGCTTCTATGTTGGCGCCGTCGATATACGTTTTGCTCATCGCCTCGGCGCTCAAGCCAACAGTAAAACCCGGAGAGATGATGTACCGGGCATCGAGCGCGAACTGATGCTTCGGCGAATTGGGGAGCCAGTTCCCGTCCTTGACGAATTTCTGTACGGCGGGATCATCCATGACAACCTGAATCGGTTTTGAATTTGTGTACTGGAACGCGGAGAACGTGTACGCAGCCTGAATGTCGAACGATCGATCGGGAAGATATTCAATGAAGAATTCGGCCCCGGACCTTCGACTTGAAGCCGAATTCCGGTAAAACGTCTCCTGATTGCGAAGAGGATCCGTGATCCGATAGCGGTCAAAATCATTTGCCGTTGTCAGAGAGAACCCGGTAAACTCGTAGCGGAGCGTGCTTCCCATGATGTGTCTCACACCAACTTCAAATCCTTCCGATGTAGCCGACGTCAGGTGCGTATTGAAGCCGCCGAAGTGGTCAGGGTTCTGAGCAAGCTCTTCCGTCGCCGGCGGCATGAACCCCTGGCCCCAACTGGCAAACATCGTGACGGCCTGTTGGGGAGAATACGTCAAGCCGATGCGAGCTGTTGTCTTGGAGAAGTTCGCGTTACCTAACAGATCGATCGGGCTTTTCAGCAGGTCCTGAAGCTCGTTGTGTATGTTGTCGTACCTCACGCATCCCATCAGTCCGTAATTGCTGCCGATGTCGAGTTTTTCCAGGAGAAACCATCCAACACCACTTTGCTTGATGGTCTCCTTGGAACGGATGGTATCGCCTTCCACTGCGTGCAGGTTGTCCACGCGGTGCTCATCAATCGTTTGCCCCTCGACATCGACACCGACACTGAGCGTGTTACGCAGATAGGCTTCACGCTCGCCTGACCGCAAGGTGTACTGCAGCGAGCCTCCCGGCGTCGTGATGGTACGGTGATTGAACGTCCTGTTGTTCGCTTCAGTGAACAACGTCCCCTTGACATACGCGCCGAAATCCAACGATTGGTTGTCCCTGATCTTCAACGAACCGGTTGTGCCAAACGTTGTCCTGTTCGTCGAGAGGTACTCATCAAAAGGAATTGCATCGGGATTTGCCTGGCGGGCGTCCTGTCTGTACTGGTCGAGATTAATACCTTCCGGATTCTCGTGAAATGTTTCAGACCTGGTGAAGACCGGCGTCAGCTGAAGACCCGGTGTCGGCATCCAGGTTGCTTTCCCGTACGCGATGTTGCTCCAGAAGTGTGTGTGCTCCCGAAACCCGTCTCCCATCGTCCGGGAAATCGAAACACGATAGTTGATCGCCGGTGCGTTTCCACCGAATTGGCCGAACGCCTTCCAGAATCCGTTCGAGCCTCCCGTGAATGCCGCATCCCCGGACAGAGGCGCGTTTGGAGAGTTCTGCGTTGCGATGTTGATGATTCCCCCTGAAGCGCTTCCACCGTAGATCGAAGCAGCCGGTCCTCTCAATACCTCAATTCTTTCCAACGCCGAATAATCGACGTCAAAGAAATCTGGCGCGAATCCAGTCGGATCATTGAGCGGAATCCCATCGAGGAGGATCCCGATCCCGCGTATACCGCGTTCAGTCAATATCCCCTGACCACGGATGGATAGATGCACCCTGCTCCCGTTCGCCTGGTTGTCGACCTTCACGCCCGGCACCAATTTCAATGGCTCATCCATCGCGACAGCCCGTGACATCGCCTGGAACGTTTCGGGTCCGACAAGGCTCGTCGAGAATGGGATCTCTTTGAGTGGAAGAGTGATCCTGGATCCTGTCACAACGACCTCTGGATATTTGAATTCCAGTGTATCTTTCCCGGTATGCTGGGACGTTGCGGGTTGTGCGAGAACAACGACAAACAGGAGAAATTTGCAGACAGCTTTTAGGTTCTTCATAGTTGAGCGCGGGCTTGGTGTGAAGGGGAACAATTTAATCCTGGAGACAATGTTGTCAAGAGTTTGCGTAAAAAGCAAAAATGATGCGTTGGAAAGGCTTCTGTTGGCTTTATCATCGAGGGCGAATACCGGGATTTGTGGACGTTCGCATCTTTGGAAAAAAAGGATTTACTTGTGTTCGGGCGACCGAAGGTCCGACCCAGTTGCCGCAACCAATGCTGCCGGCTGACGTATGCATTACATTGAGCCTGCCTGTTCTCGGTTTGAAAACAATTTAATCCACCCCACCCATTCTACCTTCAAGAAGGAGAACTCCATATGAAGAGAAGCTACGCTTTCGCATTCGTGGCTTTTGTGCTCGCCTCTTCCATTGCGTTTTCACAACCAGCGCGTCCGTCTGTTGACACGACTGCGATCGCCGCAATTAAAGATGAAGCACTGAACCATTCACAAGTGATGCAAACATTGAGTTATCTTTGCGACGTGTACGGCCCGCGACTCACCTGGTCACCCGAATACGAACAGGCCGCACAATGGGCAAGCGGGAAACTCAAAGAATGGGGACTGCAGGACGTTCACTTCGAGAACTGGGCGCCGCTGGGCAAGGGCTGGACTCTGAAGAAATTCTCGGCGCAAGTACTCGGTCCTCGCGCATTTCCGTTGATTGCGTACCCCAAGGCCTGGTCCCCGAGCACGGACGGTCCCGTTCGCGGAGAGCTCGTGTACCTGAAAGCCGGCTCCGAAACCGAACTCGACAGTTTCAAGGGAAAGCTGAAGGACGCCATCGTCCTGCTCGATGCGCCGCGCCCGTTGCGGGCCCACTTCCAGCCGGACGCCACGAGGTTCACCGACTCAGCGCTGGTGCGCTATGCCAATGCAGATGTGTCGGCAGGCCAGATGATGCCTGATTCTTCGATGATGCAGTACTACATCAAGATGTTGCAGTTCAGCGCAAAGAAGCTCGCATTCTGCCAGAAGGAAGGGGCAGCGGTCATCATCAACAACGCCAGCGGAGATGACGGAACCGTCTTCACGCAGGAGGCGTCATCGGGATATGTGCCGCAGGGGTTCTCCGATCTTTTCAGCCCCACGACAAGCGCATACGGTGAGAAGGCTCCCCCGGTCCTGCCCCAGGTTTCGATCGCAGCCGAGGACTACAACAGGATCATGCGGATGATTGAAAAAGGACAGAAGGTCACGGCCGAGGTCAATCTTGAAGTATCGATGACGAAGCCGGATTCCGCGTTCAATATCATTGCTGAGATCCCGGGCACCGATTTGAAAGATGAGATCGTGATGATTGGAGGTCACTTTGATTCGTGGCACGCTGGCACAGGAGCAACGGACAACGGGACGGGCTCTGCAGTGTGTCTTGAAGCAGTGCGCATTCTTGAAAAGCTGGGCCTGAAACCGCGACGGACGATTCGCATCGGATTGTGGGGAGGCGAGGAGCAGGGGCTGTTCGGTTCGCGTGCGTATGTAGCCAGACATCTGGCCGAGCAGGATGGCGATTTCATCAGCGTGATGATGGGACGCGGAGGCCCGATCAAGAAGAAGGCCGAGTTTGATAAATTCTCAGTCTACTTCAACAACGACAATGGCACGGGAAAAGTGCGCGGCGTGTGGATGCAGGGGAATGAAGCGGCGCGCCCGATCTTTCGTGAATGGCTCGCGAAGTACAACGATCCGACTGCGCAAACACTTTCTCTCTCGAACACCGGCGGCACGGATCACCTCTCCTACGATGGCGTGGGCCTTCCCGGATTCCAGTTCATCCAGGATCCCATCGATTACGGCATGCGAACGCACCATTCGAACGAAGACGTCTGGGACCGTGCACAGGAAGGAGATTTGAAGCAGGCTTCAGCGATTATGGCGATGTTCGCCTACAATGCAGCGATGCAGCCTGAGAAATTCCCGCGAAAGCCGATGCCGGGCACGAAGTAAACCCGGTACTACGGCGTCTCACGCAATGGGGCCAGAACAACAACGGGGCAAGCACACGCTTGCCCCGTTGTTTTTTGACAGGCCCCGGCCCACAGTGACCATCTTTGACGAGACCTCAAAAAAAGAAAAGGTTCTTCGATAGATAATGTATCGAAGAAGGTTCATGTCCGACAGTTCAACTGTCGGACAACAGAAGATCAAGTGGAACGTGGACTAGAACCTCACTCCAATCGATATACGATGCACGTTTGGCAAGAGGTTGTACAATGAGTATGAATAGTCAAACACCACGGTCGTCCCACCCAGAGGCGCCAGCGCTCCTGCCCCAAATGTTCCAGTTTCAGTGTCATAGCCGAATCGGTATCCACCTCTGAGGAAAAACTGGTCCAGAATGGTCACTTCCGTACCTACGTTGACTCTTTCCTGATTATCGTTTGGATGTGCGGCGTCCGCTGCCAACAGAATCCTGATGCCATTCGTGTTCAGAACTGTCATGGAAGCCCCGACCTGGAAATAGAGAGGCAACGGATAGTCATCTGTCGCAAGCTTTGCGGGCGCCAGGCGGTTGTTGAGGGTCTGCGGGTCCGCGTCATACTTGACGTTGAGGTCTTGTCCATCGTACTTCATATCGGCACCGAAATTCGTCATGCTCATGCCGATAGTAAGATCGCCGATGCCAAGCCGGTATTGCGTCCCGACATCAAATCCCAGGCCGGACGCTGTCTCATTCCAAATCCTCTGATTGATGAGCTTCATGGTGATACCAACGCTGAAGTCCTGCATCAGCCGGCGTGCATAACTCACGCCGATCATGAGGTCTTGCGCATCGAACTTCTGCCCCGTACCGTCAGGTTGCAGTTCCGTGGTCACTTCCATCTCCCCCATCGAGAGCAAACTCATCGATACGCCGAACGATCCGATATCCTCCGAAGAAATCACGAAGGCGGCGTGACTGAGATTCAAGCCTCCCCACCATGACGTGTAGGACGCGAACAATTCGTTGTCTTTCACACCAACGATGCCGGCAGGATTCCAGAAGAGCGCCGATGCGTCATTTGCATTCGATACAAATGCTCCCCCCATCCCGATTGCGCGTGGACCCACTGGGATCTTGAGGAATTGCGCACCAGATGTTCCGACGTTTGGATTTTGGCCGTAGAGATCGATGCTCATCAACAGAAAGAGGCCGGCAAACAGAATGTATGTTCTTTTCATGACTGGTCTCCTATTTGATCACCGCAAAGCGGCCGAGTTTTTCTGCAGTATCGGTCTTGACCAGGTAAATGTAGACACCCGGCGCAATCTCGCGTCCCCCTGCAGCCCTCAAGTTCCAAGTTTCTGTCCCATTATCGCTGTTGTGCTGAATTGTTTGCACTTTGTCTCCGGCGACATTGAAAATATAGATGGTACACTTAAACGGGAGATTGTTGAATTTCAGAACTCGCACCGGTTCTCGAACCAAGAGCCCGAATTCTGGTTCATACAGGGAGGATACGAAATACGGATTCGGAACCACCTTGACCTTTTCGAGTTCTGAGCTCGTCACCGACTGAGTGGCTCCGGCAACAGTCGTGGAGAATGTGAAGCTGTCATTGTAGGTCACACTACTCTGCGGTAAGGCGTCTGCCGGCTGGATCGCCAAAGAAACTCCGCTCGTGGTGGTGTACGTTGTCCCATAGTAGAACGGTTGCAGCGGCAAGAGCACAGTCGCTCCGGTTTTCACCACAATCCCCTGTCGGATCACGAGCGAGTCTCCTTGTTCTGGCCGCTCACCTGCAAGCGCAGAAGTATCGGCCAGCGTAAGCCGAAGACCCTCGAAAAGAATCGGAACACCTGATGCATAAGATCCTGCTGCATTCAGTATGGTTCCCTTCGTCAGGTCGCGCAGCAAGTACGTTGTTGGGGATGTGAAGGTGAGGCTGAAGACGTCTGAAGAGTTTGGCCCATTTGCATCCACACTAACCTGAGTCAGGGTCAGAAGATCTCCTTGCTCGATGCGCACGATCGGCGCGAAGCCAATCGTGTAGGATTTCCCACCGGCATCGGGAACATCCAGGGCCTGAATGCTGAACCGAACATTGGAAGTACCGCTTCCGGACTGTTTTGGAACGCTCGCCGTCACGGGCAGCCTGCCAATGGCCACGGATCGAGGTATCGCAACCCCGAGATTTATGTCTTCAGGAGTAGTACCTCGCGATGACTCGAGAATAACCCCTTGCGCGTCAGCAATGCTGTACGCTGTCACGCTGTACCAGTATTCAAAACCATTGATGACATTCGTATCGACGTAGCTGTACTGAAGTCCGTTATCCCTGCCTATCCCGTCTACCCGATCGAAGGATACCAACGGGACCGGATCAGCGCCCAGATTCGGCTGCAGGTTGCGGTCGATCTGATCCCAGTGAAGACCTTTGTCAACGCTCTTGAAGAGTCGATATCCCTCAAAGTTGAGCTTTCCGGTGATCTGATCCCGGCCCGATTCAGAACGGTTGTCCCAGGTGATCGTTACCTTGGAGTCCCCCTGTGTCACAGTGACCTTCGGAGATGCCGGTGGTTGCACAACCACAAAGTTCTTCGCAAGCAGATCGTAAGCATGGACTGTCGTTGAGTCCAATTCTGCAACCGTATTGCCAGCCACCATCGCGGTGACAAACTTCAAAGTGTCTCCCGGTGCCAGCTTATACGGGCCGGAGCTCGTGATGCTTATCACGGAGCTGCCTTCGGCAGGCTGCGTATCGAAGTCGTCAAAGTGCATGTTGGGTGCATTCTTGCCCAGGTGGAAAAACTTGGAGCCCACGCTCGATTGGAACAACGACTGTGTACTGGCCATCCTACCGAATTCGATATTATCATCATCCGTCTTTTCGTCGTTGTAGTTGCACCAGTGAGCGTCGGTCGCACCGAGCTCCACCCCATTTACTTTTGGAGTCTGCAGCATCATGAGCCCAAACACACCTATCGGGGAATTCCACTCGACTGATCGCGCATGCGTATTGTAGGCGTAGATCCGGTTCCATTTCTTGTCGAAAGCGAGGCGGATGTAGTTGTAATCGTTGGCGTCGTCGTATCCCCCCGGTTCTATATCACCGTACAGGCCGAAGAAGAGGCTGTCATACGTCCGAGTGGAGTTGTTCGTGATCTGAAATGTGAAAATGATCATATCCCGAACGGACTTCTGGCTGAATGCATATCCGGTTTGGTTGACCTGGATTCCAAGAACCTTCCTGTTGTTGTTGGAGTCGCTGTAGACACAGTAGCTGTCCTGATTTGAAACGAAAATCGGCTTGCCCGATGCATCTTTCACCGGCCATCCGGTTCGAGGCCAAGTATAGGGCTTATCGCTGAATGCGATCTTTGCGCTGTCAGGATTGGCGTACCCAGGGACGGCTTCCCATTCCTCGTTGGTGGTGTAGCGCCCTTGAATCACGTTTCCAGGAATGCCGACGTAGGGAGCGACGCGGTAAATGTATTCATGGAGACTCCCGATGGGGAATTCGCCGGAAACTCCCTGCGATAATGTTCGAGCATACAGTTTCCCTCGGTTTTCGAAAAAGGAGCCTATGTTACTTTTGTTGTGAAAGCCACCCGCCCGGTCTGTGATCCCCAGCGTCTTCGCAAGTCGGTCTTTGCTCTCTCCCTCCTTGCCATCGATTTTCCCCTGCCCGAGCAGCCCAGGAGGAAGTAGGAAGCAAGCGGTGAAAAGGATCCCGAAAAAAGTTTTCATAGTGGTCAGCTCTCGATAAGATTGTTAGAAACCAAATCGTGCGCCCAGACGAATCCGGCGCGGTGGTCCGAAGTTGCTCGGGTCGTGGATGTATTCCTGAGAATGGCTGGTGTCGTACGTCACGTCCGGCTCGCCTGTGTCCGAGTACACATAGAGCACGTTCTTATAGTTCGTGAGATTCAGGATCTCGACGAAGATGGTAACTTTGGTCGGTCCGAACTTCCATTCTTTGTTGATCTGGGCATCGACGGAAAAGGTCATCGGCATGCGGGCGGAATTTTTTTCGATGTAGCTGATCGCCCTGCCGTTTGGCGTCGGCGTGTACGGGTATCCGCTGCTCGCCCGGACGACAAAGTTCCAGATCATATTCTCCAACGGATAGGCTCCGAACAGACCGAACCCGGTCTTCTCAGGCAGATAGAGATTTGCGTTCAGATTGAACATGTGCGGTTTGTCGAACGCCAGTGGATACAGCAGAGTCGACGTCGTTGTTCCGGGATAATCTTCTGTCTCCGATGAAGCGCTCCCCTTGGCAACCGAATAGGTGTACGTCATTGACCCGGAAAGGTATTTGGTTCTCCTCAAGTCAACGCGCACTTCAAACCCTTTGATGTTCGCATAGGCTTCATTGACGTACAACGTGTAACCGACATACCGGTTCTCGACGAAGGGAAAGAAGTACTGTGTGCCGACGAGTCCGATAACGTCCTTGTAGTAAGCAGTAAATGAACCAACGATCGCATCTCCAAACTGATGGGAAACTCCGACTTCATAGGCAGTGGTTCTCTCGGCGTCGAGATTCGGCTGCCCGAAAATTGGTTCACGGACCTTGACGTCGTATTGAGAATTCTCATACAGACGCGTATAGTCAGGATTCTGGAAAAAGTGTCCATAGGAAAAGTGCAGCGAAGTTTTATCGCTGATCGGATGTGCCACGCCAAGACGCGGGCTCCATTGTAGCTTGGGCTTCGATGCTACCACGGAATTCGGATCAAGCGGATTGCTCCGGAAAGGAGACAGCTGGTCGGCATAGTCAAACCGCAGGCCAAGGTTCATCACAAAGGCGTTCATCTCGATCTTGTCCTGTGCATAGACTGCGGCTTCGAAGGGCTCCTTGGAGAAATCCGTGATATACGGGAAGTTTCTCTTCGGGTCGTAGTCGTCAAAGTATTTCAGTTTGTGTTTCTTGAGTTCGAAGCCGGACTTGATCTCGTTGGTTTTGTTGATTTGCCAGACGAGATCGCCCTTTGCGCTATACGTTTGCGTCCTGTTGTCTGTGAGCTCGATTGGATCGTTCATCGCGTAGAACTCAAATCCGTTTCCCGCGCTCGCAAGGTAACTCCACTGATCGAGCCCAAGGTATTGCGAAGTGTCTTTGTCCACTCCCGAGTAGTATGACTGGTTGAAGTACGAGAAGTGCAGGTCGTAGAAGAGGTTCGGGGCGACTGTGTGGGTGATCGACCCGATGATCTGGCGGCTCTTCTCGCGCACTTTGAGATACTGGTCCGGAATATACTTCCAGGCTTGATCATACGGTCGGTTATCATCGTCACTATATCGCCACGTAAGCACTCCCTTCAATTCCGAGGTGAACTTCCCGGTGGCTTTTGCCATGATCGAGCGTGTTTGATCCGAACCGAATGGCAGCCAGCTGCTTCGGGCATCGCGCTCGCCCGTAACAAAGAAAGAAGCGTAGTCTGAAATCACCGGTCCGCTGAGTGTCACATCCACGCGGTTTTCACGATAACTGCTATAGGGAGCGGCTCCAAATTGGCTCGTCCGAGCCTCGATGTTGCCCGCGAAGGATTTTCCCCCCTCCCGCGTGATGATGTTGACCACACCGCTGAGCGCATTTCCGTACTCGGCGTTAAACGTGCCGCTCAAGAAGTTGAGTTCCGATATTGCCTCATTGCTGATCCGCGTCGCGAGACCGCCCATGACGGGGTCGTTCACATACATACCATCGATCAGAAACGCGACTTCGTTTCCTCGTCCACCTCGGACGTAGAGTGTGTTTCCTTCCGCGACGACGCCGGCCTGCATGTTGAGCACTTCGATGAAATTCTTCACCGGCAGAACCTGCATCTGCTCACTGGTGACGATGTAGGACGTGGACGTCATGTCCTTTTGAATCATGGGTCGTTCCGCCTGGATAACAATTTCTCCCATGAGCACCGACGACGGGTCAAGGGCTACATCGATCGTCGTCGTCTGGTCAACGACAACCCGTGAACCATTGATCGCTTTCGATGTATAGCCGATCATGGTGACGCGAACGGTGTACATCCCCGGGGGGATGTTCAAAATGACGTACGAACCATCAACTCCCACGGAAGCTCCAAGCGTTGTGCCGACAAGTACGACGTTGGCTCCGACAAGGGGTTCGTTGGTAGCACGATCCGTGATCTTTCCAGCGATCTTGCCGGTCGTGCCTGCAACAGCCAGGAGAGGAACCGCCAAGACAATGAACATCATTATTCGTTTCATGAAAGACCTCTGTGAGACAGTGGATGGGTTACATCACGCTTTTCATCGTCATCCTTTGTTAACGTACTCCTCGGTCTGCTTCAGGATTTGAGTTGATTCCTTGAACATCTTGGAAGCCGCCGGCTTGTTTTTCAGGGCGACATCCGTCACCAGAGCATTAATCACGACCGAGATTGCAGAGATTGAATTCGTATGAAGCATGTTCTCCGTTTGAACAGCCAGAACATGATTCGCATGGAACGTAATCGGTGAGGTTAACTTATCGGTGATCGTCAGAACGACCAGCCCTCGTTGCCGGGCGTACTTTGCCGCATCGATGGTCTCCCTGGAGTATGGCGGGAAAGAAAATCCCACAACCACATCCCCCCGTCGGGCAAGTGCGAGATGCTCGACGAATCGCAGTTTGCCGCTTTCGAGCGCCTGAGATTCTATCCCTACCTGATTGAGTTCATACGACAGAACCTCCGCCAGGAGCGACGATACGCCAATCCCCATCGTGTAGACGCGATGCGCCCTCAGGAGAACCTCGACCGCGCCGCTGAACGTGCTCCGATCGATGTAATGCACGGTGCGATTGATGTTATGCACTTCGTGCTGTGCCACGAGCGTCAGAGTCTCATCGGGTTTCAGTTTCCCGAGTTCGATCATGTAGCGGTCCGGCGCGCGGATTGTCGATTGCACCGCGTTGAGGACTTCATTCTGCAATTCTGTGAATCCCTGGTACCCCAGGCTCTGGGCAAACCGAACGATCGTCGCTTTGCTGATCTTGAGAGCCTTCGACAACGAGTCCGTTGTGAGAAAGGCCAGATCGTGAGGCTGTTTCAGAATGAAATCCGCCACCCTCTGCTGGTTCAATGGGAGTCGCTGGTACGCGTCGAGAATCTTCCCCTTGAGCGCGTCGGGCATTCCATTCAGGTTTGTCTTTTGCTTCCGTGACCTGACCATTACCGTATCAGCACCATTCTCTTCGATTCCACAAATGAACCCGCCTTGAGGACATAAAAGTAGACACCGCTGGAGAGGCCTGCGGCATCGAACATTGATGTATACTCGCCTGCATCAAGCTGCTGGTTCACGAGAGTTCTCATACTCCGCCCCAGAGCGTCGTAGACCGTCAACGTTACGCTGCTTCGCACTGAGAGGCCGAAGCGGATTTGTGTCGACGGATTGAACGGGTTGGGATAATTCTGTTCCAGCGCGAACTGTGCGGGAACGACAGCGATCGTCTTTTCGACGGCCGTGACCAACTTGCTGTACTTCGCTTGCGCCGAATCCATCACCGCGATGGCTTCTGCTGCTGTTAAGCCGAGCCCCACAGCAAAATACACATCTGCGGAGTCTTTCCGTGCCAAGTTGTAGAGACCAGCATTCATCTGATAGACACTTCCGTCGATCCCAGCCACGACAAGCGTGTCAAACTTCGTGTACGTGGACATGAGATAGCGCACGGAGTCTGTGGCGGCGTCATTATCGGGATCTGTTGAGTACGTGTCCCAATCCAGTATGCGGATCGAGTACAGGTTTTTGTTGAGAAGCTTCTGAGACACGTAGATCGGAACGCCAGTCTTGTAAAAATAAGACGTGGATTTGGCGGTGTTGTACACAACCGTCTGCAGGTCATACGTGTTCGCAGGAGAGGGACTTGCGAAACTGCCGATATAAAGGGGAGCATTCACTGTGGAATCGTTGTAGACTCTGTAACGATAGATCAGATATTTGGCATTCTTCCACATATAGACTGTTATCTGCACTCTCACATTTGGCGGTTGAATCGGAGTACCATATGTATTGTCGATGACAACCCTTGCGGCAGAATCGGCGCCGCTGCCAGTGATCATTTGTGGAAGGTAGCTTGTTACGTTCGCATTGTTGGTGTAATCAAGGACCGCGTCCTTATTCAATGCAACAATCGGAGTGATTCGGTTCATATGACGAGTAGCAGTTGCGTAGGGAAACTCACCCACCCGCAAGCGCCCATATTTGTCCAGAGTAAAACCAATTGCTCCTGTGCCCGTTGTAACCTGGGCTTGCCCGACCGAAAAACCTGCCAGAACAAGCGCAATGGATGCTACAAGAAACTGTAGAAATCGTTTCATAAATCCTCCTGGGATGAAGTGAGAATAAGAAACGCTGTGTGAGGTGAGATACTCCGATCTTACATTGGTCCCCATTTAATCTGCACCGCTATGGCAATAAAGATCATTC
>Ga0187878_1003263_pt1 | contig 13566 bp, 14 predicted proteins | sample June2016WEW_17_1_FD_132979 | JGI IMG/M metagenome (GOLD analysis project Ga0187878, IMG submission 132979) | Peatland microbial communities from SPRUCE experiment site at the Marcell Experimental Forest, Minnesota, USA - June2016WEW_17_150 | ecosystem: Environmental > Terrestrial > Soil >...
GTTCGGCAAAGATTCCACCAGAGCAATAATCGTAAGCGCAAACCGGAACGTCCGATCTTTTATGTCTTCTGGCTTCTCTGTTGCCATTTTTGACTTCTCATTTTGACTTTTGCATTTCTACAGTTCTTCCAGCTCTCGCTCCAAGAGCTGCTTCTCATTCAGGTCGGCATAGATGCCGCCGTGAGCCACCAGCTCGTCGTGCGTCCCACGCTCAACAATCTGACCTTTGTCAAGAACAACGATAAGGTCAGCCCCTTTCACGGTGGAAATTCTGTGGCTAATAATGATGCTCGTTCGTCCTTTCATGAACGTACGCAGCCGTCGGAGTATCTCTTCCTCGGTGTATGTGTCGACAGCTGAGAGGCAGTCATCAAGGATCAGGATTTTGGGCTGACGTATGAGCGCCCGAGCAATACTTGTGCGCTGCTTTTGACCGCCGGAGAGCGTAATGCCCCGCTCGCCGATCATCGTCTCGAATTGCTTTGGAAACTCAAGGACATCCTTCGCTATCTGGGAAATTTCCGCGGCTTCCCGGACATGATCTGCCGTGCCGTTGTCGGTTCCATACTGGATGTTCTCCGCCAGGGAGTCTGAGAACAGAAATGTTTCCTGCGGGACATATCCGATATGAGTGCGCAGGACAGCCAGTGGGATCTTTCTGATGTCCTGACCGTCAATCAGCAATTCGCCTTCCGTGATATCGTACAATCTCGGGACGAGGTTAACAAGCGTCGTTTTTCCTGAGCCAGTGTAGCCCACGACAGCGACGGTCATCCCGCGCTCGATCTTCAGGTTTATGTTCTGCAGCGTGGGGCGCTCAGCACCCTTATGGGTGAACTGCACTCCGCGAAACTCAATCTCCCCCTCGATATCCCGGATTGTCGTGAGCGTGTCATCTGTGTCTTTAATTTCGGGAGTCGTGTCCAGGATCTTGCCCAATCGCTCCATCGATGCTGCTCCCTGTTGGAGCAGGTTGATGACCCAACCGAAAGCTATGACCGGCCAGATGAGCATCACAAGATAGGCAAGGAAGGCCGACAGCGAACCAATGGAGAGCTCACCATGGATAACCTGAAGCCCGCCGGCATAGAGGGTGATAATAATCGAGCAGCCGATGATACTGAACATCAGAGGCCACATGAGCGACTGCAAACGAGCAAGAACGAGATTCTTCTGAAGATAATCCCAGCTCAGGCCGCTGAAGAGGTCGATTTCGTATTTCTCGCGGACGTAGGATTTGATCACCCGGATACCGGAAAGGTTCTCCTGAGCCCGCGTTGTGAGCAGAGAAAACTGCGCCTGCCGGTCCAGCGATTTCTTATGTATGCTCTTTCCGAGCAGGTACACGATCAGGGAAGCGAATGGCAAGGGAATCAGTGCGAGGAGCGTCAATTGCCAATCCTTGACCAGCATCAGTCCAAGCACCATCGTGAATGTCAGGAGCGTGTCCGTAGGGTACATGATGCCGGGGCCGACGACGTTTCGGACCGCGCTGATATCGTTCGTAGCGTGTGCCATCAGATCGCCGGTCGGCGTATTCTGGAAATACGAATATGAGAGACGTTGGAGATGTGCGAGCAGGTCGTTTCGCAGGTCAAACTCAATGTGGCGTGAAACCACAATGATCGTCTGGCGAGTCAGGAACGTGAACACGCCCGCAACGAGGGAGAAAGCGACGATAATCACTGCCCAGCGAAGGAGGTCTGCTGACACGACAGAATGAGTATCGATCCCGGTCTTGAGCACATCGATTGCCCGCCCGAGAAACATTGGTTGCACAACGGTGAACAAGTTGCTGGCTATCACCGTCACCACACCCCAGACGAGGGTGCGCTTGTATCGGAGCAAATATGGTTTAAGGCGTAATAAGGGCTTCATGAGAAAACAGTAATAACGAAAAAAGACATAGAGCTGAATTTCCGGTAGCAAGCCCGCCGGAAACTGGAGTCCATCGGTTGATCTCTTTTATCCAATTGTCTCGAACCTTGTGTAGCGATGCAAGACCTTTGGAACGATCACCTTGCCATCGGGGGTCTGGTAGTGCTCGATCAGGGCTGCCACAACTCTCGGCAATGCGAGGCCTGAACCGTTCAGTGTATGAACAAATTCCGGCTTCGATCCGTTCGCCGGGCGGTAGCGCAGATTCATCCTTCTGGCCTGAAAAGCCTCAAAATTGCTGCACGAAGAGACCTCCAGCCACTTGTTCTGGCCCGGTGCCCAGACTTCGAGGTCATACTTTTTTGTCTGCGTAAAGCCCATATCACCTGTGCACATCAGGAGAGTCCGATAGGGGAGGTCCAGCAGTTGCAGCAGGCGTTCCGCGTCCGAACGGAGCGATTCCAATTCATCGTACGATGTGGAAGGAAGGACAAATTTCACGAGTTCGACCTTGTCAAACTGATGAAGGCGATTCAAGCCGCGCACGTCCTTGCCGTACGAACCAGCCTCTCTGCGGAAGCACGGTGTGTACGCTGCGTACCGGATCGGGAGATCCTTTTCAGTCAGTAACTCATCGCGATGAAAATTTGTCACAGGTACTTCTGCCGTCGGAACCATGTAGAATTGGTCGCGCTCGACGACATACATCAGGTCTTCTTTGTCGGGAATCTGACCTGTTCCGCGCGCGCTATCCTCATTGACAACTATCGGCGGAAAAATTTCGCGGTAGCCCCGTTCCAGCGCCTGATCAAGGAAAAAGTTGATCAGTGCGCGCTCGAGCGTCGCTCCCTTTCCGACGTAGAAAGGAAACCCGGCCCCCGTGACCTTCGAGCCGCGAGCAAAGTCGAGAATTCCCAACCGGTCGGTAATGTCCCAGTGAGGTTTCAATTCGAAGTCGACTTTGGGCAACTCCCCCCACCGGAAGATCTCTTTATTGTCGGCGGGTGTTCGGCCGAACGGAACGGAGGGATGCGGGACGTTTGGCACCGTCAACAGAAGGTCGTTGAGCTTCCCCTCGGTTTCACGGAGGTCTGAATCGAGAGCCTGGATCCGGTTCTTCACAGTCTCCATCTCAGCTATCGCAGGAGCGGCATCGCCCCCTTCTTTTTTCAACTTGCCGATTTGGGCTGAGACGTCATTGCGACGGGCTTTCAGCGAATCGTTTTCCTGGATCAGCTTGCGACGATGTTCATCGAGAGAGATGATCGATTGCAGGTCGATGGTGGCGCCTTTGGCATCAGCCCCCTTTTGAACGGTCTCGAGATTTTCGCGGATAAACTTTAGGTCAAGCATAGTCAGAAAACCAGATCCTTTCTATCGTTCAGTTCTGAGTTCAAATTCTACGAGCAGCGGAAGGTGGTCGGACGCGGACGATGGGAGCACACGAGCCGACAAGGGCCGAAGCTGCACCGCTGCGGATGCACTATCCGATTTTGAGTTGTTGAGTACCAGGATATAGTCAATTCGTTTCCTGGGAGCATCGGACGGAAAGGTAAATCCCTCGCCACGGTTGACCAGCGCCCAGGTGTCGATGTAGTCTTTCTTGAGTTCCGTGATCGAGCGGCTCTCAGGCAGGTCATTGAAATCTCCACAAACGATGACCGGCCTGGGGGAATACCCCCGCAATAAAGTCCTCAGCTCTCCGACGCTCGACATTCTTGCCGAATCGTCGGAGCGGCTTTCCAGGTGAGTACTAGCAACTACGATTTCCTCGCCCCTGACATTAAGGATTAACTGGAGCAAGCCGCGCGGTTCGCCTGGCTGGACGAGTGTGTAATGCAGATTCCGCTCCTCCAGTATGGGAAACCGCGTGAGGAACGCATTACCGTAGTCTCCCCCCTGATAGTCGATAGTTTTCCCGAATGCATAGGTCATGTCCGTCAGATCGGCCAGCTTGGTGATGAGATCGATCTTTCCGGTCCGTTCCACTCCCCGATCGATTTCCTGTAGCGCAACGACATCCGGCTTCGCACTCAGAATGACTTTCGCAATCCGATCAGCATCAACCTTTTTGTCAAGCCCCTCGCCGTGGTGGATGTTCCAGGTCAACACCCGTAACGTGCTGCCCGAAGCGGAGATCCTGCTCGAGGAGCAACCCGGTGCGATGAGAATAAGCAGAATGACGGCTGAAAGCCCACATGCTGTCCGGAGGCTCCGGCCGAGATTCATAACCATGGACAGACATCGAACCATCAGTTTCTTCCGGCTCCTTGCAACTCCCGTTTCAGGAACGTCAAACCCTGCGTGATATCCATTGCTTTAAGGCCCAGTTCCGTTTGGGCTTTCAGCGTCACGAAGCCTGTTACGGGAGGGCGGGGAGCAATCTGATTGAGATCGGCAGACTTGACCGCCTGTACGAGGCCGGGGTCGAGGCCAAAAAGCTCTGCGGTCCGGACTGCAAACTGGTAGCGGCTTACGCGCTCGCTGCCACAGATGTGGTAAATCCCGTCGCGATTGAGTTCGAAGCCTTTCACAGCTGCGAACGCAATATCGTTCACGTGCGTTGGATTGCTGATCTGGTCCTCCGAACACCGAACGACCTTGCCCGCACGGAGGTTTTTGATTACCCAGGTCGGAAAACAGTCCCGAACACCTATGCCATTTCCGTACAGGACAATGGTGCGGAGAAGAGTGTAGGGGATTTCGGCAATCCGGACAGCGTTTTCGCTTGCAAGCTTCGATTTTCCGTAGTAGCTGATCGGGTTTGGCTTGTCATCTTCGCTGTACGGACCGTGTGTTCCGTCGAAGATGTAGTCTGTAGAAATATGAATGAGGCGTGCCCCTACTTTCCTGGTTGCCTCGATGAGATTCTCGACGCCCACCACATTGATTTTCCAGGCATCTTCACGGTGCTGTTCGCACCAGTCGACGTCGGCCGCGGCGGCCGCATTGATAATAGTCGTAGGGTGGAAGCTCGATACCAGGCTTTTTACATCTCCCTTTTTGGTGATGTCGAGCTGTGTGTAGTCAAACAGCCGGTGATCGAACACGAAGGAGCGCTTACGGGAAGTATTCAGGACTTCATACTCCGTTTGCGAGCTCAACATCAGAGCGAGTCGCTGCCCCAGTAAACCATTCGACCCGCAAATCAAAATCCGTTTCATCGAAGGCTCTCTTCCAGCGCCGTCGCAGCATCAGTCTTCTCATCCCTGTATTTGATGATGACTGGCGTATAGATTGCAATGTGATGTTGCCGGGCGAAATCGCCGTCGATGTGACGGCTTCCCTGAATAACAACGGCTCCTTCCGGAATTACCAAAGGTCGCGTCGAAGTACGGCGATGAATTGTTCCCTTCACCAGATCGTACACAGGAGTCGAACCTGTAAGAATAACACCTGCTCCGATCACAGCGCGTCGTTTGACGATCGTTCCTTCATAGATCCCACAATTTCCTCCCACCATGACATCATCTTCGATGATGACCGGCATCGCACCCACGGGTTCCAACACGCCTCCAACTTGAGTGGCGGCGCTGAGATGGACGCGCTTTCCGACCTGAGCGCATGAACCAACAAGCGCGTGTGAATCGACCATCGTTCCTTCGTCAACATATGCTCCGACGTTGATGTACGCCGGGGGCATGATCACTACGTTTGAGGCAACAAATGATCCATCGCGAACGGAAGTGCCTCCGGGGACAATCCGGACTCCGCTCTCAAGGGAGAGTCCTTTCAAGGGGAATGTGCTCTTGTCAAAGTAATGAAATTGGTGGTTCAGGGAATAGTCATGCATCTGCCCGAGCCGGAATCCGAGGAGAATACCCTTCTTCACCCAGCTGTTGACGACCCAGCCTTCGATGTTGTCGTCTTCGCCGGATTTCTTTGCCGCGCGAATCTCTCCGTTGTTCAGAAAAAACTTCAGCTCATTGAACGCGCGCATCGCGGCGTCGCGATCAAGTGCATCAACCTTCTGACCAAAGAAGTTCTCAATCTGATCTTTCAGTGTCATGTCAAACTTCACGTGTCCGTCCTGTTCATGTCAGATGAGGGAGAGATCCTTCAAAACCATTTTCAGCTTTTCGCGATTCTTGTCGCCAATTGGCACAAGCGGCAACCTGTAAACTTCTTCAATCATCCCCATCATTGCAACAGCAGCTTTGACAGGAATCGGGTTGGCTTCAATGAAGTTGATGTTCATCAAAGGAAGAAGCTTGTCGTGCAACGTCAACGCCTTGTCCCATTGACCTTTCAAGCAGAATCGGACCATGTCTGAGAAATCCTTCGGTGTTTCATTGGCGACTACGGAAATACATCCATCACCCCCAACCGACATCATCGGGAGAGTGAGTGCGTCGTCACCCGACAGCAGCGAGAAGCCCTGCGGTTTGTTCCGGGCAATCTCCATGATTTGCGCCATATTTCCAGAGGCCTCCTTGACGGCCATGATCGAGGGAATTTCGGTCGCCAACCTTAAAGTGGTCGAAGCCTCGATATTGCCTCCGGTTCGTCCTGGTACGTTGTACACGATAATCGGTATGTCCACTGCCTCTGCAATGGCCCGATAATGCTGGAAATAGCCTTCCTGTGAGGGTTTATTGTAATAGGGACCTACCACCAGGGCAGCATCAGCTCCCGCCTTTTTTGCATGCTTCGATTGCTCGATGGCCTCCTCGGTATTGTTGCTTCCGGTGCCCGCAAAGATTCTTGCCCTCCCGTTCGCCTGCTCGATGACAAGATCAAATACCCGGTAATGCTCCTTGTACGTCAGGGTGGGACTTTCACCCGTCGTGCCAACGGGAATAAGCGCTTCGACGCCATTCTTGATCTGAAACTCGACGAGGCGGCGAAGTGCCTTCTCATCCAGCGAGCCGTCCTTCTTGAACGGGGTGACAAGCGCAGTGCCGGTTCCTTGAAACGGTTTTCTTTTTGCCATGGTGTCAGTTCCTATCGTGGCTGTTTGAAAAGGTCTGCGAGCACATCCTCAAATGTAAACATCCCCTTCTTGTCTTTGACCCACTCGGCAGCGACGACTGCTCCCAGTGCGAAACCGGTTCTATTCTTCGCTGTGTGCACGATCTCGATGCTATCGGCCATCGAGTCGAATGTGACCCGATGTAATCCGACGACAGCGCCGTACCGTCCGGACGTGACCTGAAGTTGCTCCGGACGAATTTTTCCTTCCGGCGGACCGGACAGGACTTCCTTTTTCCTTCTGACTGTATTCAGGAGAACATCTGCGATGCTGAGTGCCGTTCCACTCGGAGCGTCGAGCTTGTCCTTGTGATGAATTTCGTGAACAGAGACATCGTACTCCGCAAAGCGGTCGAACAACGACCCAGCTTCCCTGAGCAGCCGGTACATGATGTTGACCCCGACCGAAAAGTTCGATGCATAGACAAGGCCGATTCCCTCGCCCTCCACGATCGACTTGATCTCCTGCGCCTGCTTTGTCCATCCTGTCGTTCCGACCACGATCGGTTTCCGAAGCTTTGCGAGTTCTCCGACGTGCTTCTGTACGGTGGCCGGCACCGCAAAATGCACAGCAACATCTGCTCTCCGGACTTCGTCAGTAGTGAGTGAGGGGGAGTCGATGTCGATCCGGGCTGTGATTTCCATACCGCGATCAAGGGCAGCGCGTTCAACTTCTCGTCCCATCTTCCCGTATCCGATGAGAGCGATACGCAACGGCTGATTGTGCTGGCTCATGCATCCACCTGTTCGAAGAGATCGAGCTCCGGGACCGGTTCGAAGAACTCCTTGTGGAGCTGCTGGACAGCTTGCGTTACGGAGTCTTCATCGACCACAAGGCTCATGTTGATTTCGGATGCTCCCTGAGATATCATGATGACGTTGATGTCGTTTAATGCGCGGAAGACCCTGTCGACGATGCCTACCGTCGAGCGCATTTGTTCTCCGACGACGCACACGATCGCTTTGTGCTCGTAAATGCTCACCTCAGCAAATTCCCTGAGCTCCTTCTCGATCTGCTCCAGGCTGGAGGTGTTGTCGATTGTCAACGACACTGCAACCTCGGATGTGCTGACGAGATCGACCGGAGTTTTGTGTCGTTGAAATACGGAGAAAATGGACGACAGAAAGCCGTATGCCATCAACATCCGTGATGACTGAATATTGATGACGGTAATCCCCTTCTTGGATGCAATGGATTTCACCGCTGCGTTCGATTTCGGGGGGTTGCCGACAATTCTAGTTCCGGTCGATTCGGGGCGCTTGGAGTTCAGCACGATCACAGGGATGTTTTTCTCCACTGCCGGCAAAATCGTGCTCGGGTGAAGCACTTTTGCGCCGAAATACGCGAGCTCTGACGCTTCGCGGAAAGAGATGACTCTCAGTTTCTTTGCCGCAGGAGCTATTCTTGGATCGGCGGTCAACACACCGTCGACGTCTGTCCAGATCTGGATCTCTTCAGCATCAAGCGCTGCACCGATAATTGCTGCGGAATAGTCCGAGCCTCCGCGCCCAAGCGTGGTCGTGATTCCCTTCGAAGTTGAACCGATAAATCCCTGCGTCACCACGACTTTCCCCGACCGAAGAGCCGGGAGGATACGATCGGGTGCTTTTTGTGCAATCTGATCGAAGTCGGGGGCAGCTGAAGCGAACTGGCCATCTGTGATCATGAACGACCGGGCATCGATCAATTCCACGGGAAACCCGCGCACCGCCATTGCTCTTGATAAGATCAGCGTGGACAGCTGCTCTCCGACTGACGCGATAGCGTCCAACGAGCGGTTGGTCAGTTCCCCCAGGATTGCGATTCCCTGGCAGAGGGTCTTCAACTCCTCGAGCCGTTTTCTGATAGCGAGAATGAGCTGCTGAACCTCTGAGCGATTATCGATAAGGTTTTCAAGCAGCGTCACGTGTCGCTCAAGCACCACGTTGAGTTCAGCATGGGCGCTGTCCAAATTCCCGTCGAGGGCAATGTGGGCAGACTTGAGGAGCGCGTTTGTGGCTCCTGCGATCGCGGAAAGGACCACCACAGGTTTTCGGCTTTGCTCCTTCGCCACAATCTTCATGACATTTTCCATGGCACGTGCGTCTTCGACTGACGTGCCGCCGAATTTCATAATGATCATTCACTGGTCCTGGATTCTGCGTCTGCCGGTGGGGTTTGAACCGGCTGCTGTCTCAATGTTTCGAGCCCTTCGGGGCCCCGGAACGTCGACTTCATTGAAGCGGCTTTGTTGGCAGATTCCGCCGCTTTCACGAGATCCTTCGTTTTCAGGAATTCAGCAAAGAATGCGGCACCATAGACATCTCCGCAGCCGATCGTGTCGACAACTGCCGGGACCTCAATCCCGGGAATATCGTGGCGAAACAGTTTCTTGTGTTCCTGGCGAATAAGTGTCGCCCCGCGTTCTGCCCGCGTGATGACCAAACCGCTGACCATGAGCGGCATCATCTGGTTGATCAACGTCGTTTCATCGTACCGTTCGGTGGTGAGATTTGCGGCTTCATCCTCACTCATTTGTATGGAATGCAGCATGAAACACCACCGCCGCCAATCGCTCAACGGACGTCGGAATCGCTTCAGTTCTTCGTCCACGCCAAGCGTGAGGGAGTGGAAATCAAAGTGGATGGGAATACCATCGTCGCGCACATTCATGCGGATCATATCAAGCGTCTCAAGAAGAATGTCAAATCCTGAAGCCATATTAATGAGGACGCCATGAACATCCAGGAACGGTTTGATCCGATGGAATGGGATCGGCGACGCAATGTGTTTCGAGCACTCAACTCTCCCGGCTGAATGATTTCCGAAGAAGTGGACCTCATTCACGGGCTCCTTCGTCTTGAATATCCCTCGCACGTCGATGTTACCGAACTGCTGGAGCCGATCCAGCATAGCGTCATACTCGGATTCAAGAATTCCGAAAACAGGAATAACCTTATCATCAGGCGAGAGAAGCGCCGAGAGAGTAGCAATTGAGTAGTAAATGCCCCCCCATGCCTCCACGACTTGTTCGCTGCCAGAGGTATCCGTCAGATGAAAAAAGTCACGGGCAAGATGGCCAATGACAGTTATTTTCAAATCTTTAGCCAAGGCAAAGTCCTTGATGTGATCAGATTCGCCGGGTTGGTCCGAGGTCTGTCAGTTCCTTTTCGTTCAGGCGCCACAGTTGCTGACATGGGAACTTGTTCTCGTAAAGAGCCTTGCCCACGATCACTGAATCGACGCCGAATTTCTCAAGCTCCTGCAAGTGGATAAGATCCTGGTAGCCGTTGATGCCCCCCTGTGCGGTGATACGGACGCCCGAACCCTTCGCAAGTTCCCTGAGGGAGACGGGATTGCTCACTTTCGTTTTTCCGTCCGGGCCGATCTCCGAGTATACAATGCGGGAAACGCCAAGCTTCTTCATCCGGAGCGTAAATGTCAGGGGCGAGATATCATGTACTTGCGCGCCTCCGTCTGTTCGTATTTTGCCGCCGAATGCTTCGACGGAAATGGCGATCTTGCGCGCCCCGAAATCCTGAATAAGCTTCTCTACAAGTTCCTGGTCGTGAACCGCAATCGTACCGATCACGATCCGGTAGATGCCCTTCTCGAGCAGAGCCTTGATATCGTCATAGTTGCGGAGGCCACCGCCAACCTGAATGGGGATGTCGACTGCCTTGACGATCTTCTCGATGATGTCCCAATTGTGAACTCTTCCGGTCTTAACACCATCGACGTCTGAAATGTGGAGAGTCTTTGCATTCTCGCCACGCCACAGGACCGCCATCTTCACGGGATCAATGGAATAGAGATTCTCCGATCCCTGCTCGCCGTGGACGAGTTGAACACAGTCTCCTCTTCGGATCTCAATAGAGGGGAAGATCAGGAGCATATCATCGCTTTCCGCTTGTGTGCACGCCTGGAAGCCCGCTAGGACAACGGCAGTGAGAGATCATGCCGGTCTATCCTGGTGGGTCCGGCAGCCCGCCGTCCAACAACTCTGGAGAGGAAGGTGGGGAGGGAGCTGCATCATGGAATGGTCACTATCAGTGGAGTGACCGAATTCTCCCAAAAATGGCGAAAATTCGGCTAACATTCAAGGAAGAGTCTTTTGCCGCTGGGACAATATCCGACTGTTTCTCGGGAATTCTTATCAGTTGCAGGAGAGAGTGTGAGAACAGCATGATTGAAAGTGGGGGGGGGTGATGTTACAACCACGTCTCGAGATGATAGAGCGTGGAGCCTTTGTATCGGTATTGTTTCCAGTTTGCGACGAGGCCCATGCGCACCGGAGCATTCAAGATGTGGCGCGTATATGTGAGGATTTCCTTATTCATGGCGTGATCGGACCCGTTGTGATTCTCGCGCCATTCTGCTTCACATTGAACCCTCGACAGCCAATATCCTGATCCAAGCCGGAAGTCCCTGACTGCTCTTACATAGTTCGCCTGGCCTCCCTTCCCCTGAAGAAGGAGGTGGCACCGGTTAGGCATGAAGAGATAGACAGGGACTTCGCAATGAAACTTATCCGCTTCACCCAACAAGATCTCTTCGAATTTCCTCACGGTGAATTCGTCTGTGAACAGTTGCATCTTATGGCGCACAAAGACCGTAAAGGCCGCTGCCGTCGTCTCTGCACAATCCATCAAAAGCGTTGTGCAGTCTGAATCTCCCACAAACGGGGCTACAGCATTCATAGATTGTTTCGCCGATTCATTCCACTCTCTTGTTCGCGGGTTGAGTCCTCAGCCGACCATCCTTTCCTGCTTTTGATTCAGGTGCTCCCGCACGGCTGATGCAAGTTGCTCTCGCGTAAAGGGTTTCTTCAGATACTGTTTGGGTCCAAGAATCTCGGGGGCCTGGGCTGGTTCCCGTTGTGACTCGACAACAAACAAGAAAGGGATTGTCCGGAATGCTCGCGCTTGTTGTAGTATGCTCACAAGCCGGTAAGCGTCGAGATTCCGTCCGTCGAGATTGCATATGATGAGATCTGGCTTTTCTACCTTGATCGCCTTGAGGGCGGTTTCGTTGTCTGTCGCATGAGAGATAACGTATCCGCCGCGGAGAAGCGTTTGGGAGATATTCACAATGCTCAACAGATCCTCGTCCACGACCAGGATCGTCTTTTGAGTTTTTCTTTCCATCATCCCGCTCATATCGGGGGATTGAACAATTCTGTTCAGCAAATAGTCCAAGTGAATTCAGATGATGCCGCGAGCCTCCGCTGAGAATATCCCAAGCTGTCTGTCATTGACTAGCCTGATGTTGTGCGACCCGGAGCAAGGAAGCGAGGCTGCGCTTAAACTGTGATTTGGAGATAATCCCATCGGCGGCGACACGGTGCGCTTCCATCTCGTAGAGGGCTTCGTCAAATAAGGTGGCGAGATACACTTTCGTCGAAGCGAACCGCCGTTTCACTATTCGTGCCGTTTCGATTCCATTGAGTTCAGGGAGTCCCACATCCAGCAGCACGATATCCGGCTTCAACCGCTCGACTTTCGCAATGACATCGAATCCGTTGAGCGCCTCTGCAATGACATGAACTCCCGGCATGCGGTTCAGATACTCACACACTGCCTCGCGGATCTCCCCGTGACCATCCGCAACTAGCACCGTGATATTCTTCACTGGTTTACTCATCCCTGCTCCGATGCGCGTGTTGTTGCAGCCCCGACTTCTCTGAATCGATAGATCCGCCCTGGGCCCTATCGGACTGGCCTTGAGGTATTCCCCCTCACCCACATAGGTCAGATTGCATCTGGCCATGTGACTCAGTGCCAGTCCGATAACGACTCAAGCGTACACCAGGTGCTCTGATTCTCATCAATACGCTCGATGTGCCTGAGCTATGTTGTTTGCGATGTGCTCGTTTGCCCCCGCAAGTGTGAGCGGGCGACCTGTCAACCTGTTTCCTTATTGTCGACGCCACTGGATGTCATTTTACAGATCAATCTGCCGTCACTTTTTCCGATGCTGTTCCTCCACTGCATCGGGCGGAGGTTGGAGACGTCATCGGGACTTTGCGAAAGGATGTGATCGATCTCCCATCCATACTGTGAACTACGGTCGCCGTACATCATCCGCTGAATCCATGCTCCGCATGCATCCTTTCTCCAAATTGCTGAGTCGTTGTGATCGACAACAGTTGCGCTTTCCCATACTGCCTGGATAGTTTCCTCTGAATAACCCATGCACATCTCCCTTACAAGTGCAGCAACTTCTTTGTTCGGATTAATTGTGTCCGGTGCTTCATTGGTTGTGACAGGAGCCGTCCTCGGGAATTCCTTCTGACATCAAGGGCTCCTGAAGAGTGCCTGCTGGAAACGCTTGCATCGGCTAGTGGGTGCTCTTCAGGTCCTCGTCCTTTCCGAATTCCTTCCACGTGCCTGTCAGCTGGAGACCCCAGAACTTTCGCAGGGCCCACAGGAACAATTGATAGCTGAGCAGTGATCCGACAAAACCAGTCACGCCGAAAACGAAAGGCCCAACGAACAACACCAGAATACCCGTCTCCGTGTCGGCAAACGAGAGGATTCCCCACTGAAACGTCGTGTTCAGGCCAAGAACATCCGCCAGGAAGAACAGTACGCTGACCGCAATGCCAATGCAAATGGAAATCAGGGTGCAGAGTTTCATATACGAAGAGAACGAAATGGATTCCAAATCGATCGTCTTTCTCGGAGTACTCTGCGGTGTAGTTGTCATGGTTTTTATCCGATGTTGGCCACGTGGGA
>Ga0187878_1003264_pt1 | contig 13564 bp, 9 predicted proteins | sample June2016WEW_17_1_FD_132979 | JGI IMG/M metagenome (GOLD analysis project Ga0187878, IMG submission 132979) | Peatland microbial communities from SPRUCE experiment site at the Marcell Experimental Forest, Minnesota, USA - June2016WEW_17_150 | ecosystem: Environmental > Terrestrial > Soil >...
GCCGAGAATATCATAAATTGTTAACCGAACAGTCATTCCACTGGCTCCCTTCATAAGGGGGAAATCTGGAATATCAAACTTAATCTTAGTTGACGGGTTGAAGGGATTCGGATAATTCTGCTTCAATTCGAAATTTACAGGTACTTCGGAAGAGATCTTTTTGATGCCGATTAGTGAGATATCGAGTATCGTCATCCATATCTGGTAAGTACCAGTGTAGTTTGCCATCCATACAGGGTATAATTTGTTCGAGGCGGTTGCCAAGCTGATAAAATCACCCTGATAAAATTGCGGTCCTCCGGGGATAGGCTGCGGTGCAAATGTTTTATCACTAACTTGAAAGTCATACCATGTGTTACCTCCGTTGGTTGAACGTGACATAAATATCTGGGCAGAATCGGAAGTTGTGTTTCTGTCATCATAATAAAGAACGTTGATCGCTCCTGTAGAATCCATGCATATTTCAGGGAAATATTGTATCTTGCCGTTGTTAACAGGGTCTTGATTTACTCTTATCCCCTGTGACCAGGTTTGACCGCTATTTGTAGAACGGTGGAAAATAATGTCAGGGTCCGAACCTGCAGGTGAAATATTGATCTCATTTGTAACAATATATATCCAGCCGTTTCCCGGGTCAATTGCCATTCGTGGAATTCCGTTTACACGAATGCCGTGCTTCTGTGGTAAAAAGCCGGTTATGCCATGCATATCGAAAATAATTTGCTGGAAATTCCAGCTCACTCCGCCATTTGTTGACGATGCGAACCCTGCCCAAATTTCTGCAAATGGGGTTGTATCTGATACACCTGCCCATGTATCGTAGATTTTTCCATCGAGAGCTGATTTGACTTCACCGCCGGAACAGCGTTTTGGCGGATTGGGATTGACTTGTGTATAAGTAGACCAGTTCAATCCGCTGTTTGTTGTATAAGAAACATTCACCGGATAGGGCTGCTGATAAATTACCCATGTAGCATAGCTTCTCCCATAATAAGGGCTTGAAGGTGAGTTATCGGTGGACAGGGTGCCTTTATCTTCCGGTACAGATTGGCTCGACGGCGGATACAGGGGGTATTGTGATGACCAGGTAGTTCCCATATTTGTTGAGTAATGAGTAAAAACAGAAGTCGTAGGAGGTGTATAAGCCGCATTCCATATGTGGTACAATAAAAAGACACCGTTTTTATCGATTGCAATTCCGGGATCACCGCCATGATTTGTAACTGGAGCCCCTGTACATGTATCATTTCCGAACCAGTTTAATCCGCCGTTAGTCGTTACATATACACCCTCACTGCGGAAAAGAGGATTTGCTATGTTGATCGTAAAGGCACTGCAGAACATAACCTGAGGATTCAAAGGACTGACAACAATAATAGGTTCGGATTGATTAGCAGTAGTGCTAGGATATATTCTAAAACTAGGTGTAACGCTTAATTCATCTGCAAAGATATAATTCTGAAATAATAGAACAAGCATAATAAAAAAAAATCTTAAAGATCTCATTTGTCTTGTATTTAATTTATTGATAGTTCATTTATTTAGAAACTGAACTCAACAAATATACTGTAAAACTTTAAAACTTGTAGCTAATATTTAATCCGCCGTAGATATTCCTCGGTTCACCCGTTTCAAAAAAACGTCCGTAATAATCGTTTATGTCGATAAAACCTACGTATCTTTTATCGAAAATATTATTTGCACCAACGAAAGCAAGGAAATTGAATTTACCCAGTAAAATATTGATTCCCGCCATCGGATTGGAAGTGAAATACGGGCTTGTAGTTACCGAGTTTTTATCATCTGCGTACATCTTTGTTACATAATCGCAGTCGAATTGGAGCAATCCGTTTATCTTTTCCGATAATTCATATTCATAGCTAAGGATGAAGTTCAAAATGTGACCCGGGTAAGAAGGCATTACATTATTGGAATAATCCTGATGTGTAATAGTACCGTTCAGATCGGAAATCAGGGCGTCATATTGCTTATATTTGAAATTTGTATAAATGTAATTAGTCGTAAGCTCAACGCCCTCGAATGGCTCGCTTTTAAATCCAAATTCTACACCCATCCTGTTTGTCCTCGCTGCGTTCCTGTAATAAGAAATTCCTCCTACTATGAAAGGAACTATCTCATCTCTGATAACATAATTGAAAAAGGTAGCATCGAAGAAAATTTTTCTGAACCACTCGGTTCTTTTCTTATTAATAAGATTGCCTTTTATGCCGAACTCGAAATTGTTAGACTTTTGAGGATTCAGATCAGGGTTCAAAGTAGTTCTGCCGCCATTGGAAGTCAGAGAATAATTACCCAATTCATCAGCTGATGGTATGTCATATCCCAGCCCGTATGAGGTATATAATGCAATCGAGGGTGTAAGTTTATAATTGAGAGCAACTTTTGGTGTGAATTGCTGAAATACTCTTTCGGTATCTATATAACCGTTGTATAACTGTTCATTACGCGTATAAATAAACTTATCGAACCTTCCAGATACATAAAGATCCATTTTGTTCTTAAGTATGCTATACTGGTTGTAAAAATATATACCATAATTTCCAACATTGTCCTCTATTTCATTATCGATTGTGATATCCTTGTGACCACCGATGTTCTGGTAAGTTGTTACGGGTCCTGATTGAAAAGCGTAGTCAAATCCGATATTGAAGTCATTATCTCTTTTCAATATCTTCGATTTATTCCTGAACCTGAGGAATGAACCTGCGGAATACCTGTTTAAAATCGTAACGGAAGTATAATCATTGCTTTCGAGATTCTTGACCGTACCGAAACCGGTTGCTTCGAATTCGTTATTCTCATTTTTTCCAAGGAATGTTTTGAACCTGACAGCTAACCTTCCTTTTTTGGTAAATCTTTTCAGGTCCTGTGATTCAGCCTGTTTGGACGCCTGCAGCGGGTCGGTATCGTATTCTTCTTCCGTCAATGCTCCCGGCATCCAAAGCTGACTCCTCACATAATTGCCGAGAACAGTTAAGGTTGCTTTTTCTCCTATATATCCTTCAAATACGCCGTTCACAAGGTTCGAATATTCGTTGCTGTGGGGTCTGTAACCGTCGACGTTGCGGTAATTATATGACATTGTGAAACGGTACTTATCTGCCTTAATTCCAAACCTTTCGTCAGTTTGCTTCAAGCCGAACTTGCCGTACTGGTTGCTTGTCTTTATGAAACTTTGCGGGTAATACAGATCCGTGAGGAAATTGATGACTCCTCCCGGTGCGTTTGCATACAGAGACGAGATGTTCCCCTTCACCACTTCCACCCCGCCGAGAGCGTTAAAGTCTATCTCGTCCACTACGGTTTGCCCGTCAGCTTCCGATACGGGAATATTATCCTGCAGAATCCTTATCCCGCGGATACCCGAGTTGGATCGTGTGCCGTAACCCCTCAGCGAAATACGGAGATCAGAGTTTCCGTACCTGTTCTGAAGGAAAAGACCCGGGACATCGGCAAGCAAATCTTTTGCAGAGACTTTTTTCCCGTATATCAATTCTTCTTTGTCGACCCTGAATACCGAATACGGGATATCGATGATTTTCTTAAGTGTTCTTGTTCCTGTTATGGTCAGTTCTTCTATTTCATACTTTAAAGTATCTTTTTCTTCTTCTCTTTCCTGGGCATAACCGGTACTTACCAGGAAAAATATACAAAAAAAGAATATTATAGTTTTCATTAGCGTTTTTTATCCCATGGTTAGTTGAACAGGCTTAAAATAACATTTTGGCATTAATAATAGTAGAGAAATATTTTGCAGTAATGCTTAGCCGGCAGTTATTGAAAGGGCTTTTTCTTTTTTGTTTTTTTGGGCTGGAAAAAGTAGCATTTATAAATAAAAAAGCCTCCCTCTACTAAAGAAGGAGGCAGAATAGGAGAAACAAGTATTACATACTTCTGATTATATGGATATTGTGAAATATTTCCTTTATCGACAGGAGCTGAAAAGAATTAATGCTGTTATAGAGTCCGGTGAATATACTGTGTGATTTAACCATAATAAGTTTCATTGAGTTTTATAAACCTTAATTTTATACATTTTAATGTAGAAATATGTCCCGGGCTTGAATCCTATATATAAATGTATATTCCTCGGATAGATACCCTCGGATAAATTATAAACGTTCTCAAAATAAGCGTTGCAAAGATATCCGTAAGTTATGAAAGATATTGGAGGATTGTTATCAATCGTAAACCCTGCATAGACCAGGGTATCGAAAGTTCCGTCATCTGTGGTCAAAAAATAACTTATTTTAACCTTTTTTACACTTGTGTCGATCGTTGTATCATAGGTCAATTGTCCCCTTCGGGAAAGAGAATCTAACTGGAAAATTAAAGTATCATTGGTGTTTTGATTATTTGTTACCGGGTTGCTTGAATTTGAACAGGAATAAAAAACGATAGCAATCAATATCACTTCTAAAATTGAAATTAAAGTTTTTTGCATGATGACTCTCCTTTTTCCAGAGTGTTATTTATCAAAGGCTCTGAATTATATAATATAAATGCAAAATTAGATATATTCAACTAATCTTATTAAGCTCAAAACCTCCCGCAATAATAGCGGGAGGTTTTGAGTTACTCAACAATGACAAATAATTTTTAGAATCCTATCTTGGCATTCAAGTAAACCTGCAGTGGAGTTCCCGGCTGGTAAGAATTTCCTCCCGGATCCGGTTCTGTGAACGCAATCCACCTTCTGCTGAAAATGTTTCTTGCATTAATAGATACTTCGGTTTTAGTTCCCAATAGTGCTGAAGTATATGTTGCTCTTGCACCATAGAGCGTAAAGCCGCCGACGGATTCCACCAAAATGTTCGCCCCGTCAATATAAGTACGGCTGTATGTTTCACTGGTTACCGCGATACTGAAATTTTTAAGAATATTAAATTGCAGATCTACCATTAGCTGGTGCTGCGGTATATTGGGAAGCCAGTTCCCGTTTTTGATAGATTTATGTATTGTCGTATCATCCATAATTACCTGAACGGAATCACTTGCTCCCATGCTGTATTTAAAGTTAGAGTATGTATAAGCGATCTGGAGTGTGATCAGTCTGACAGGTTCCAGCCTTGTATAGAATTCTGCCCCGATCCGGTTTGTACCTTTGGAATTCATGTAAAAAGTCTCAAGCGGACGATCCGCTACTCTGTACCTGTCGAAATCGTTCTTAGTGTTCAGGTAGTATCCCGTAAGATCAAAGTAGTACTTTTTGCCAAATTCACCTCTAATGCCGATCTCAGGACCCTGTGAAGTTGCAAAGGTAAGATTCTGATTGAATCCGCCAACAGCATTTGGATTAGCATCCAGTTCTTCGGTAGCCGGAGGCAGAAATCCCATCCCATAATCAGCAAAAAGATTCCAATTCTTATTCGGTGAATAGGTTAATCCGAGACGGCCTGTAGCCCTGCTGAAGTTTTTATTGCCGGACAGGTCTACACCTTCCGACTTCATGTTGTCATCCAGTTCATTTTTAATTCCATCATACCGGATGTTTAACATACCGGACCACTTCGTGCCTAATTCCAGCCTGTCCGCAAGGAATACACCGTAACCGGTCTGTTTGATCTTATAATTAGCAAGGTCAACCGGTCCGTCAATTGCTCCGCCCAGGTTGTCACGAAAGTATTCATCGATCGTCTGGTATTGCACATCCCCGCCGATGCTTACAGTATTCTGAAGGTTTTTCCTGCCAAAGTGCATGTTATACTGCAAGGAGCCTCCGGGTGACGTCATTGTTCTATGATCAATATCATGCGGTACCGCTTCTTCATATTTTGTTCCCCTGATATATCCCGTAAACATCAGTGAATGTATCTTCGAAATGTTTATTACACCCGAAATTCCTCCGGTGTATCTCTGAGTATGCATCAATTCATTTGAAGGGATAGCATCCGGATTCGGGGTTCTGGGATCTGTTGTTACCTGGTCTCTGTTCAATCCTTCAGGATTCTCGTTAAAGTAATCAACATATCCGAATACCGGGGTTAAATGAAATTTTGATGAAACGTCTACATCGGATTTAGCCCAAAGTTTGTCTGCCCAGAAATGTGTATGCATTCTATACCCGTCTCCCATTTCCCTTGAGAGCGACACATTTGCATTTCCATTCTTCCATCCGGTACCGAGCAAACCGTATGCCTGCCAGGTATTGAAACTGCCTGATGAGAAGAATCCCTGCCCGCTGAAAGGCTTACTGGGAGAACTATTAGTTATGATGTTAATAATTCCGGCAGTTGAACTTCCTCCGTATAATGATGCGGAAGCTCCCTTGAGAATCTCAATGCTCTTGACCCTGGGCCATTGTACGTCATAAAAATCGGGAGTGAAGCCTGTCGGATCGTTTAAAGGTATCCCGTCTAAAAGAATCTTCGTACCCCGGATGCCGTGTTCGGAAAGAATACCCTGTCCTCTGATTGACATATGTAGTCTTTCACCGTCAGCCTGGTTATCAATTTTAACTCCGGGAACCAGCTTGAACGGCTCATCTGCTGCAAGAGTGCGGGGCATTGTGTTTAGAATTCTCTGGTCGATGACCGAAGTAGAGAACGGACTTTCTCTCAGGGGTACGTTAAATCTGGGCGCGGTTATCAGTACCTCGAATGGATACTTGTATTCCATCGTATCCGATTTTTCTTTTGTTTCCTGCGCCTTTAATATGGGGACACACAGAAAACCGATTATTAGTAGTATTAAAACTTTTTTCATTTTATTGTGTATTTGTTTTAGAATAATTATTTAGCCACGTAAGATAAATTGTTCATTTGTACTGAAGTTCGTAATGATCCATAAGAAATCAGATGATATTTCATTCATCATTATCCCGCATGTATTCACACGGCGAATCATTCCGGAAACATATCAACAGGTTCCGGATAATTATTCTTCAGTGGTAGTCTGTTAGTTGATCAAAACAAGGACGGAGGCGCTCTCGCGATAGGAATAATAAGGACATCAAACTGAGGTACTTCATAGTCATAGGAGGATATAACTACGAAGAAAGTGCTGTTAACGAGTTCTATGCTCTCGGTGTAAAGATCTTTTGCTGTAACTTTCTTTTCTACGGTGTAAATGATAGTTCCGTTGTGATCGTTTGTCGGTTGATATTGGTTATCCCGAACGAGATCAGAACTTGCGAATGCGATGAGGTTAAGTCCCCATATAAGATATAACAGTGATTTTGATAACCCGCCCGAATCTATAGGTGAGATGTCAAATGATTTGCAGAACCTGAATAAATATTTTACAGCTTTTATGATCATCTTTTAAATCGGGGGCATATTCATATTATTCTTGATCCGATTTAAATCCACGATATACCGTCTTGCCCCTTTTAATCGTTCCAAAGATATAATATTTTTATTAAAATGTAATGGTTAATTAATAGTATAATAGTATCCAATTGCACAAATTTACTCTATTTTGCCGTACCGTTCGGCTGAACCTGTCCGCTCCGGATCTCCATATGCCTTATCTGCCCCCCTAAATTTGCCGTATATGTGACAGAAACAAGATAAACCAGTGAAATAATAATGAAAGGATACGTGAACCATGCTTTCTGCATGTTGGTTTTCCGTATGAGTATAAGCCCGATAATTGAAGCGGCACCGAGCACCTCTATCAATATAAAAGGAAGCAGGGATGCTTCTTCGTGCTTATCGATAATATCTTCACCGATCCCGGGAAGATTTTTTATAGGTTCTCCCGCCGGCTCACCTGTGAAATAAACTATTATGGTTGCCAGCGCAATTATAATGAAGAACCACATGGAAAATTTGAAAAGATCATTCCTCTTTTTGGCGGTCGCATACGCAAAGAACAGGAATGCGATTATCCCGCCCAGTATGGGTATGTGGTTCAGCATGAGATGAATGTGAGAGTAATCCATTGTGTAGCTCCGTGATTAGTTTGTAAATGTGAATTTAATTTTGCAGAACAAAGCTAATATAAAATATCTTTTTGCGAAATGAGAGTGAGAAATGTGTGATAGATGACTATGAAATATCAAAGTAGCCCCAACCTTTATGGTTGAGGTTGCAACGCTTTGATTGAACAAGGGGGCTTGCCTCCTTGTATATCATGCCAAGGGAGCAAGCTCCTAGATGAGTCGAGTTGTCGACCTTGTTCATAAGTGTATATTTGCAAGGCTATTTTGGGGACCACTCTCTGCCTGCTATAGGCGGGTGTTACATAAAGCATGAAAAAAATTCAATCTGTGAAATCTGTAACAATTCATTCCATTTTCAATCAAATGAATTGATTAAATATGAGAATCTTATTAAATTTGATTTTAATTTTAATTTAACAGTAATTTATAATTAAATTCATTAGAGAGGGTTAATCAACATGGCAGTTAAAGTAGGAATAAATGGTTTTGGCAGGATAGGACGCCTGGTCTATAAAAGAATGATGGAGCTCGGCGGTTATGAAGTTATGGCTATCAATGACATTACGGATTCTAAAACTCTGGCGCATTTGCTGAAATATGATTCTGTTCACCGGAAATATCCGGGTGACGTGAAAGCCTCGGAGAACGGAATTTCCGTTAACGGCAAAGAGATCAAAGTATTAGCTGAAAAGGATCCGTCACGTCTCCCGTGGAAAGAAATGAATGTTGATATTGCTATCGAATCTACAGGCAAATTCACAAAAAGAGAGCAACTCGAGCTTCATTTAAAAGCAGGAGCTAAAAAAGTTGTATTGACCGCACCCCCCAAAGACGATCTTGATGTTATGATTGTTCTTGGTGTGAATGACGAAGCACTGAAACCTGAGCATAAAATAATTTCGAATGCTTCCTGCACTACTAACTGCCTGGCACCTATGGTAAAGGTCCTGGATGATGCTTTTGGCGTGAAAAAAGGATTCATGACCACAATTCACGCTTATACCAATGATCAGGTTATGCTCGACCAGCCGCATAAGGACCTCCGCAGAGCAAGAGCCGGTGCTGTAAGCATAATTCCCACAACAACCGGTGCTGCAAAAGCCGTAGGTAAAGTACTTCCGCATCTGAAAGGCAAACTGGACGGGTTCTCGTTAAGGGTTCCTGTTCCGGACGGTTCCATTACGGATTTTGTCTGCGAGCTAAATAGGGAAGCAACCAAAGAAGAGATAAACGCAGCCTTTAAGAAGGCTTCCGAAACAAACCTCAAGGGTTTTTTGGAGTACTGCACGGATCCGGTTGTATCGGTTGATATTATCGGAAATCCCGCTTCATGTATTTTCGATTCGCTGTCCACTATGTCATACGGTGATCTGGTGAAGGTCATAGGATGGTATGACAACGAATGGGGCTATTCGTGCAGGATAGTCGATCTGCTGAAGAAGATAGTATAAACTCTTTAATGGGATGATATATGAACAAACTGACAATAGATGATCTGTCCTCTGCAGGAGAGATCAGATCGAAACGGATACTGGTAAGGGTTGATTTTAATGTGCCAATGTCGAAGGAGGAGGAAGGAAAAATCACAGATGACAAACGCATAGTTGAATCACTTCCCACAATTAAAAAAATTATTTCCGACGGCGGCAGGTGCATACTCATGAGCCACCTCGGACGTCCCAAAGGTGAGGTCAATCTGAAATACTCGCTGCGTCCGGTTGCCGCACACCTTGCAGGACTCTTGAACCGTCCCGTCAGCTTTGCAGATGACTGCATAGGTGCGGATACAAAAACATACGTTAATAAGATGAAGGATGGTGACGTTCTTCTCCTCGAAAATCTGCGTTTCCATAAAGAAGAAGAGAAAAATGACGAAGCATTTTCAAAAGAACTTGCTTCTTACGGTGATGTTTACATAAATGATGCGTTTGGTACGGCACACCGCGCACATGCTTCGACGGTCGGTGTGACAAAATTCATTTCCAGATGCGCTGCGGGATACCTTATGCAGAAGGAACTAAATTATCTCTCGAGAGTTATCATATCACCGGAACATCCTTTCATCGCAATTCTCGGCGGGAGCAAAATATCCGGTAAGATAGACGTGATAAAGAATCTTCTTCCGAAAGCGGATAAAATTCTCATCGGGGGCGGAATGGTATTTACGTTCTACAAAGCGATGGGATACGGGATAGGTAATTCGCTTCTCGAAGAGGATAAGATCGTTCTTGCTAAAGAACTTCTCAAAGAAGCGGGCAGTAAGATCGTTCTTCCCGAAGATATCGTCATAGGGGACAAAATGGAAAATAATGCTTCCCGCAAGACTGTCCCGGCAAACGGTATCCCCGATGGCTGGATCGGTATGGATATCGGAGAAAAGACCATAACTGATTTTAACACGGAAATACTCATGGCAAAAACGATCATATGGAACGGACCTATGGGCGTCTTTGAATTGGATAATTTTGCAAAAGGTACGTTCGCCATTGCAAAGTCACTTGCCGATGCAACAAAGAACGGTGCCGTTACCGTAATTGGCGGCGGAGATTCTGCGGCTGCTATTGCAAAGGCAGGCTTGGAGAAGCAGGTAAGCCATGTATCGACGGGAGGCGGTGCAAGCTTGGAATTCCTCGAAGGGAAAGTACTTCCCGGTGTTGAAGCACTCAGCAATAAATAATTTTTAATTAATTTAATATAAAATGAAAAAAGACAAGAAAAAGAAAAAAGCAAAAAAAGTTAAAAAGAGCATTTATCCGAAAACCCCGCAGTATCTTGACAGGAATGAATCACAAACAGGACCGGCACCTGAAGTGTATAAATTTCTGAAGAAAGTGAACATGGATCATCTCTCCTGGTATTCGAGAGATTTCCAGCTGGGAATTAAGTCACGCTTATCTAAAAAGATCGCCGATGAGTTCGGTTTTGACGAGAAGCACGTCATTTTGAGCTACGGGTGTGAAGACATTCTCAAGCAGACCATACACTGCTATCTGAACCCGGGTGAAAAAATTATGATACCGCGTGAAGCATGGTGGTATTACAAGAAAGTTGCTTCCGAACGCGAAGGGTCTAACGTAGAGTATGCTATGAAGAAAGGTACACTGGACGGAGTAGCATATTATCTCTATGATGTTGACGAGATGATAAACACCTATCAAAGAGAGAACCCGAAGATTGTAGTGATCGCATCTCCTAACAATCCCACAGGCAACATGATAGACAACGCGGGTCTAAAGCGTTTCCTGGAAGCGTGCAAAGAGACGATTGTACTGCTGGATGAGGCGTACTGGGGATTCGGTTCAACGGATAACAGTTATGTAAAGCCTTATATCGATGAATATCCGAACCTTATCATCTGCAGGACATTCTCAAAATATTTCGCTCTCGCAGGTATAAGGATAGGATTTGCATTTGCAGGCAAAAACCTCGAAGTGCTGATAAATTTTGCCACGCGTTACCTCGGCTACAACAGGTTATCCGAGCGGTTGGGCGAGATTGCTATGGATAACATGAAGTATTACGAGAAGATCGGGAAGCAATACGAGAAAGACAAGAAGATGTTCTATGATGAATTTTCAAAGCTGAAAGGATTCACACCGTACAAATCGTTTGCAAACTTTTTGCTTGTCGATATACCGGTGGAGATTCGCAGCAATTTGAAGAAATATCTTGTTGAAAGAAACCTGCTCGTAAAGTTCCTTGATGAAGATGCATTCCGTACGGAAGCAAGGATGTCTCTCGGGACTAAGGAACAGAATAAACTGCTTATGAAAGCAATTAAAGATTTCTGTAAAGAAAATCCTTATTAAACTAAAAATATAATTGTGTTCGGATGGCATCTTTAAATCGATTTTTTTATAAGATGCCATCTGTTTTATTAATAATCCGTAATAGTTTTGAAAACAAGTCTTCTTCAGCAATATAAGCAATCCCTCAAAGTGATCGAAGCGGAGGAAGTGTTCGACCTAATAATATACCGGCCTCTTGCATTCTTATTTGTTAAAGCTGTTTACCCTACAAAACTTACCCCGAATATGGTCTCTATCATGGCAATGACGCTCGGTGTTCTGGCCGGTGTACTGTTCGGTTCCGGCAGATACGAGTATCTGGTCCCCGGAGCGGTCTGTTACGGTCTTTGCAACATCTTAGATTGCTCTGACGGTATGATAGCACGTTTGAAACATACCGGTACAAAGGTCGGCAGGATAGTTGATGGTTTTATAGACTACGTAGTGAGCACTGCTGTATTTGCTGGTTTTGGCGCAGGTCTCTCCCATTTATATAGTTCAAATCCCGGTATTCTCATGGGAAATTTCCTGAATATAAATCCGTACGTCTATGTATGGCTTCTTGCTTTGCTGGCTGGTATTTCATCGGCATACCAGGCATTCTATTTTGATTATTACCGCAATCTGTTCCTCGAATTTGCTTATGGGAAAGTATCATCGCTTGAAGAGGAAATAAGAGAGTTCGAGGAAGAAAGGGAGCGTCTCGAAAATGAAGCAGGGAAAAGACACCTCGTAAACAGGTTCCTCATCGCAGTTTATCTGAGATACTGCAACCTCCAGCTGAAGATACAGGCAAAGAAAAGAGAAAATCCCGACTGGGCTAAACCCGTTTCGGCTGATTATTATTCAAAGAATAAATACTTGCTGAGATTCTGGAGCTTTATCGGTTCCACAACACACATCACTTTATGCGTCATATGCGTGCTCGCAGACAGGATGGAGTTATTTCTATGGATATGCATTTTACCTTTAAATATTTTATTATTGCTGTTATATTTTATACAGACAAGAGTAAATAACAGGTTAATTTATCGCTCAAACCCGCCCGGCGGCGGATAATATTCAAAATATGAAACGGAAAATAATAAGATATTTATTGCTGTCCACAGCGATGTTTACTATTTCCGGCTGCTTTGATATTAACAGGGATATCAAAATATATCCCAACGGCGGAGGTGTGGAAAAAATGAGTGTAACGCTGGATAAAGAATTCTTTGAATTGATGAAGACATTTGCTTCGTTAGACCCCACGGGAAGGGCAAAGCATAAACTGGACACACTCAATGATAACTCGCTGCTCGATAGGGGACTCACCGCCGACCTGCAGAGGACCCCGGGAACTTCTCTCAAAGATCTCTTTATAACCAATTTGTCCGATGGTGGAAAACAGATCTCATTCACCTATACTTTTGATGACCCGTCTGCATTGATAAGGATTATAAAGGAAGGGACCTTCTCATTCTCAAACCAGCTGAATGTTATCTATGCAACACTAAAGTTTATTGATGACGGAGAAACTATCAAGTATAAATCTGTGGTTAGAAATGCATCGCGGAGCTACGATGATTCACTAGCTTTAAGCACTTTTTCAGTTCTCATACATTCCAAAAAAATAATACAAACCATCGAGTTTCCGTTCGATGTTACCGCATCGAATGCAATGACTCAAACAGGAAATGTGCTGACATGGGACTTCTCTATGAACGATGCTCTATTTAACCAGGTCGAGATGACTGCGGATTTCACAAGACCGCAGGGCATTGATCTTCCCTATGCAGAAAAGATAGATAAAACCATAGAGAAAGTAGATAAGAACAAAAGCCCGCTTGTGAGGGTACAGGTTTATAATGCCAGTAAAGAGGCTGTAAAA
>Ga0187878_1003266_pt1 | contig 13562 bp, 9 predicted proteins | sample June2016WEW_17_1_FD_132979 | JGI IMG/M metagenome (GOLD analysis project Ga0187878, IMG submission 132979) | Peatland microbial communities from SPRUCE experiment site at the Marcell Experimental Forest, Minnesota, USA - June2016WEW_17_150 | ecosystem: Environmental > Terrestrial > Soil >...
AGCAGGGGTCTTATAGAAACTTTGTCCTTTGCGAAGATCAGCGTATTCTTCCAGTAATCCCCGGATGGATGGATCACTTCTCGTACGCCGGATTGTTTCCTGCACTGCCAGCATTAGCTTGGAAACCATGTGCCAGTAAATACTTCCCAAGCCCTCATATGCAAAAAAGGTTCCAGAACGTCCAGTAAATTCATCATGGTTGAAGGTATCTTCGAACAAAGCCTCAATCTGCGCGGCTTCAGCCTTTACCAGTTCTGCAAACTGAGGTTTACGTTTTAGTGTGTCAAGAGACCGCCTCACATCTTTCAAATTGCGGATATGGCCGTTGAAATGGTAATTACCATTTTCATCCCTTATGATTATGCTCTGGTCTTCCGCCTTCAACAGTTCCAAAACAAGCGCCAGATCACTTACTTGGGCTGCGGAAATACAGTTCTTCTCGAGAAAGCCTGGTAGATTCCGATCTGGATACAGGATGTAACTGTGCTGGTCAGCCCGGTATAATTTGCTATGCCTCATGCTCTCCAGCAGCGCTACCGACTCTTCTCCGGATAGCATTCCTGATGAAAGGATGGCAACCTGGCCTTCCAACATTTCATAGAGATGGCTTATGGACGCAAGCTTGGGATTGAGATGCAAAATGTTGTATGCGTGATACAGGTTATCGCTGCGTTTGTTTGCGCGTAATGAATGATCGACATATTGCAGCATCAGATCGAGAAATGCAACCATCTCCGGGATCGGCAGTTGTGTTAATTCATCTGTGAACCCATGGGAATAACAGTTCCCGCGATAATCACTCCCAGCCTGACCTAGCGCATCCATTACAGCGCGTCTCTGTTCATCATTGAAAGAATTTTTGAGCGCACCCTGGAATCGGACCAGGATTTGGGATATTTGTAAATAAAGTTCTTGAACTTCCCGGCTGATTTGAATAGTCCTGAGAGGACTCTGTTCCAATAACTGCTTGAAAAAAACGATCATGCGTCGCATATAACAAAGGGTTACAACCGACAACCCTTTGCCAACTAGGGCATTGTTGGCATCATTCCATTCTGGGCGTTGGGTGTTCATCCAGATGCCGCCTTCCGGTACAAAGTTCACTATCTTGGCGAGTAGCAGTGTCAGTAATTTTTCTGCAAGATTGGCAAGAAGTATTTTCCCGGAGTGCGAAGATATCAATTTACTGTCCGTGCCGCGTTCCTTCACCTGTGACTCGATTTCCCGTTCAAAATCCCAATCGAAATCAATAGTATTGTAAGGATCGCCTTGTAGATCCGTGTAAGGTTTTATACGATACGGAACATTAGCATAACTAAACATTGGTTGTGTAAGAAATACCTGAAGCTTGCCAGGATGCATTCTGGCACTGACCTCCATCAGTTTTTGGAGATAGATGATTTGATGGTCACCCCAATAGCCAATATTTGACCAGGGATTGCCAGGTTCTGGAATTTCCCATTCAATCCCTTGGAGAGTAATTCGATAAGGATTGTACCCATCTAACGTTGTCGCATTTAGGAATGTACAGATCATACTTTCAACATATTCCGGATAAGAATAGGCGAGAGCTTCCCAGTTTTGAAAAATATCGCGCCAATTCCCTTCATAACCCAGCTGCTGAGACCCCTCATCTTTTTTGATATTGATCGCAAAGCGATTCCAGGGGCGGCTGGGGTCACCATGCCGTCGGCTGAATGACAGGGGCAGGTAAGCATAACTCAAGCGGAATAGATCTGCTGAATCGCTCGCTTCCGAGCGAGCTTGAAGGGCGGAGATAGAAATAACGCTGGGCAATTCGGAAAAAAAGGATGCTTTCTCAGCGAGGATAGAAGGATTACGAACCGATAAAAATTCAACGAAATCTTGTGAATGGACTTGGTATTGGTCAGCGAAAAGCCCGCCGCGCATCTCGTTGAACATTACGTTTGCGAAATGGTTGGTACAGCGAAGTTGACTTTGGGAGACCTGCAATCCATCGGCGCTGGCGACGATCTTCTCCAAATTTGCGTTATTCAATTTAATGTCACGTTCCAGGGCAATTGCAAGGTTGGCCCGATTTTCTATTAAACCATTAGACAAATGGACGATTGCAACGCTATCTTGGCTAACCTCTGCCATCAGATGCCAAGAGTGTTCCATATCCGGAGCAAGGTTGAAGGTGGTATGCACAAAATAAGCGCAACGCCGCCCACGCACATCTGTTTCTGTTTTCACGCCTGCACCAGCGCGAAAGTCATCGAGTTGCACCGCCGAAAGTAGATAGTCCACCTTATCAAGCCCAAGTTGCACAACCGTCGTTGCCAGTAGAGATTCGCTGGGTTCAGCCAGGTCCGTCAGAGTTGAATTAAGTGCAAAGATTGCCAAGCCGGTTTCAGTGTCCAACTCGCTGTGCTTATAAGCATCTAAAAGGGGACTGAATATATTCTGGGTCAATGATGTAATATTGGCTGGCAGAATATTCTGGAGACCATCGACAAGTTCGATCTGGCAGGATGATCCCCCCGAGTTTTGCAACCAGGTGGTCTTTACGAAGCCAAAAATATCACTGGTTCTCCATGCATAACGATAAGTCAATCCCAAGCTATGGTTATTTTCTTCAAAAATCAACACCGTGCCAGCCACATTTTTGTAAATATTGCGTTCGATTTGATAGATTCCTTGTTGCCGGTATGAAAATGGCTCCCACTGGCTGGTCCGATGCCCCCGCGTGACAAACAATATTGCTTTATTTCCAGTGTTTTCGAAATTTTCAGTCAGCTTGTCCTCTGTGTAGTATGGGAAAAGGGACTGTTCTGCGCTGATCCGACCAGCAGAAAGGCCGCCTGTTGATGAGATAAAGAGCCAGTGATTGGAACTGCTGACGATGCTCATAAAGAACGGCTCCATGGCATCATAATTTTGAATTTTATAAAATATTTCTCCTAGCAGGGTGACATACTCGCCCTTGATAGTTTGCTCTGCCCGTTTTTGGGCAGCATCACCAATGAAAATCGGAAGTGTCTTATTGTTCATTATCTGGCCTTTTTATTAAACATTTAGTGCTTATCCGCATCTATCCTTGGCACTTTCTCACCCCATATTTCGAGATTCTCCTAAATCGCCTCATCTGCCACCATGCCTTTACTTGCCACGAAGTAACCATGTGCCCGTAGACCCCGCCCCCCCATATGCTTTCTGTTACTCTCCAAACTCCTCCCACCTCAGTCGACTAATTTGCTCTTTCGATCGTTGTACCTACTCGCCCACCCCCAAGTCCTGCAGGAAAGAGCTCCTGCATAATTAGCATTCACTCGCTGACTCCCGTTGTCATGTCATAGCCAGCCGGTTCGCAGACGATTGCCAGAGAGCCATTCTTTTCCAGGTTCACATCTGACATCCTCAAAAGGTACAGTGTCGTGCGAACTTCGCGCTGATTAAAGAGAGATTGAATTTGAACTAACGCATGAAGAGGGACAAAAATGGCCTCCTGTCTAAATTAGGGTAAATTTCGATAGCGATCCTTAAAAGATTATAGCATGCCGAAAGTGTTACAAATCTCTGTGCAATTTTGGGAATACCGAAGTGTACAAGGATAAAGCAAGCCAAGGGAAAATGTCACGGTTCCTTTCATATCCAATAGAGATTCCGCTCTTTGGTATGAATGGGTAATCAACAAGCATGATTCGACACTCTCTTTTTGGATTTGATGTATTCAGAACTTCAGAACAAATATCGCTCTCTGACCTTCGTATTATTTGTGTATCCGGTCCCTCTTTGGGTGCACTACTCATAAGCGAACATTGCTTTCACCCCTGAATTATATTTGGGATTTCCTCCTTTTTTAGTGAGAAATGAGAATATCTTTAAAATTAGCCATCCACTGAAGGCATTTCAAGGTATCTCCTTTCGATATTACGGTGCTTCATATTTATTTATTTGACCACTTCTGCTTGTATTGATTCAATTTGGTGGCTAAGTCTTGTGCAGTCTTTCCGCTCCTATGGATACCTTTAATGGCATCTTAAATAATCGAAATAGAGAACGATCTACAAAAGTGGTGATTTCGGTGACCCTTCCCCCTTCGATGGATAAGAGTTGGATCGCATAAGCCTGGTAACTCTGGTCTGCATCATCTTTCCGGTACCAGGCGAACCCAGGCCCTCCGTTGGCTCGAATAGGACGCAAATACCACCGGCCGCGAGCCTCTCCTTCCAGGAGCGTTGTGGAGATAAACCCCTGGATGGCCCCCTTACCCTGGAGCCAAAACGGAACTGGCGGCATGGCAAACGTCGTGTCTTCTATGAGCAAAGAGATGATTTCATCCACGTTGGCTGATTCCCACGCATGCATGTAGCGGTCTAAAAGTGCACTGGTCATCGGGTCAATGGCAGTTGCCGGGAGTACATCGCTGTGCTTGGCGGGATACGCCTTCTTTATGTTTGTTCGGGCGCGGTGTAATAGACTGTTTACACTCGAGATGCTGGTCCCCAGCATATCAGCCAGCTCGGCGGCATGCCAATCCAGTACATCGCTTAAGATCAAGACGCACCGTTGACGTGGAGGCAGGGTTTGCAAGGCAGCCAGGAATGAAAGGGAAATACTTTCACGCGCTTCGAAACGGGCTTCGGGGGTGGAATCGGGCGGTGCCAGGAACTCATCCGGAAACGGCTCAAGCCAGATGGGTTCCGAAATGGGCGCGGGGATCGAAGTTCGTGAATCAGCGGGAGGAAATAATGCTGGAGGAAGACTCCTCCTTGGGCGTCCAGCCAAAACATCGAAACAGGCATTGGTCGCAATTTTATATAGCCAGGCGCGAAAGGGCGCGCGGCCTTCATAAGTTTTTAATCGGCGCCAGGCACGCAGCAAAGTTTCCTGAACTAAATCTTCGGCATCTTGCGGAGAGCCTAATATTCTGTAGCAATGGGTTAGTAGTTCACGGCGATAAGGTTCTGTCAGTGCCTCAAATGCCCCCGAGTCACCTGAAATGGCTGCCGAAAGTGTAGCAGCCATATCTCCGCTGAGGACCGAGTCATTTAGCCCGGACGTCGGCTGCATGCGAGATTCACCCATATAGCTCCTTCGGTTCAAAAGAACCGGAAATTATCGCGTAAAAGTGGCATGGATTCCGAGTGGATTATATCAAAATCATCCTGCGCGACCGCACAATTTTACGGCGTTCCATCGTCATATAGGTTGTAATCTCTTACTCAACATTATCAAACCAAGGAGGCTTGAAATGAAATATATCGTTACTGTCCGTGGAATGCTGAAGGGCACCCCAGAGCAGTCCAAGCTGGTCCACAATGAGATTGTGGCCAGGACCGCGTCGCTCAGTAAATCCATGGGGAATGTCGCTCATCATCCACACCTGAACGTCCAGAATGGCAGGGAGTTTTTCTCAATCGACTCTTGGGACAACCTGGAAAACATCCAAAAGTTGTACAGCGACCCGAACCTAGCTGCTGAGTTTGGGAAGCTCTTCGAGGGCATGCCCGATATATCCATCTGGGCAGAATCTGGGTGGCTTGAATATTAGTCGTCCAGAAAATGAAAGGTCTCACAGGGTTATCCGCCTGTGAGACCTTTTTTTTGCGGGTAAGTCTTGCCTTAATTGCCTTTCGTTTGGACTACGTGCCCCTGTTTCCTAATTTCTGTGAGCCAACTCATCCGTCTGCGTGGCTATCACGATAATTTTACCTGCGAATAATTTAGGACACCCCATTTAGGTAAGAAAATTGAGAGATTCGGGTTCTCTCGGAATGGTATTTGACCCGAAATCGTTGCTCCTCGGGGAGAGTGCAAATTGTATTATTAATCACCGGTGCTATAATTTATTTATGATTGACTTTATCCGAAATCTGTTCACCGTCAATCACGAATTAATCTATTTTATCTACGGATTGATGTTCTTCGTGCTTGGATTGGCAATCGCACTGCAGTCCAGGCATTCTTCCCGGTTGGACTTGGCGCGCAGCCTCAATTGGTTGGCTGCCTTCGGTTTCCTTCATGGGTTTCATGAATGGGGAGACCTCTTCATCCCGTTGCAGTCTGCCTACCTGGCTCCCGGAATAATCCTATACCTACGCTATTTTGATCTTTTGCTCTTGGCCGTTTCATTTGCCTGTTTGTACGGGTTCGGGCTGGCATTGCTGGAGCCATTGGAGCACTGCAGCTGGCTGCATGTCGTCTTTGCTGCTTTGTTGGTTGCCTGGTTGGGGTTGATCCTGTTCCCGTTCCGGATCTGGTTTGTTGATTTCAACGTATGGAATAACGCTGCGGATGCACTGACCCGTTATTTCATTGGTCTACCGAGTGGATTATTGGCAGCTTATGCCCTCCGCGAACATACCCTGAAACGGATAGCCCCATACGATGTTCCCCGGATAGTCCGGGCATTGCAGCTTTCCGGGATCGCAATGGCTGTTTATGCATTGGCAGCCGGTTTAATTCCCCCGGCTGTGTCCTTCTTCCCGGGGAACTTGTTGAATACCGACACCTTCACTCAATACCTGCTAATCCCACCCCAGCTTTTCCGGGCATTGATCGGGTTGGCAATGGCCATGACGACGATCAGGTCCCTGGAAATATTCGACGTGGAAACAAGCCGCCGGATCGAAGCCATGGAGCAGGATCGGATGCTGGCAGAAGAGCGCGAACGGATTGCGCGTGAACTACACGATGGCACCATCCAGAAAGTATATACTGCCGGTTTGCTTGTTAGATCAGCCGAAAAACTTGCTTCGGCGGAATCTCCGTTGGCAGGTCGACTGGCAACTGCCGTGGGTGTACTCGATGATGCCATCAGCGACTTGAGGCAAAATCTGAACCAGCTCCATGCGCCGGCCAAATCGCCGGAACCCTTGAAGCTGACCATTCAGAAGATGGCCACTGATCCTCGCTTCAGCGCATTGGTGAATGTGGAACTTGATCTTGATCTGCCCGATTCGTATTACCTCTCTCCCGAGCGGACAGTCCATGTTCTGGCTATCATACAGGAAGCTCTGTCAAATATCATCCGTCACGCCCGTGCTCGGCATGTAACGGTTACTGCTGATTGCAGAGAAGACCACTTGCGTGTGATTATCAAGGATGATGGGGTGGGTTTGCCGGTGCAGCTCAATGAGGGGCACGGCCTGCGAAATATGCGAGACCGGGCTTCCCTGCTGCGCGGTCAGGTTGCAATTGAAAAATTTGAGAAGGGCACTCGCGTGACCCTTGATATTCCCTTGGAGGGGAGCCGATGAACAAGATTTCGGTGGTTTTGGTCGACGATCATGCCTTGGTGCGGTTGGGGTTGAAAACGCTGATAAATGACCAGGTCGATATGCAGGTCGTCGCCGAAGCCGGGACTTCCCAGGAAGCCTTGCAGGTGGTTGAGCATCATCATCCCCAAGTGGTGCTTATGGACATACGTCTTCCTGGTGAGGGAGGTCTGGATGCCACCCGTCGGATCGTAGATCGCTTCCCGGATACCAGGGTTGTCATGCTAACCTCCTATGCTGATGAGGAGTTGGTGATGAGCGCCATTCGCGCCGGGGCAGTCGGGTATCTATTGAAAGAAGTGGGAAACGAAGAAGTCCTGCGGGGTATTCGTGCCGCAGCGCAGGGAAATTCGGTGATGGACGCTGCCACTACAAACCGTTTGTTTGCCCGGGTACGCGCAGCCGACCGCAAGGTGGAAGAGGATGCTTTTCGTGACCTTACCGAGCGGGAAATGGGTGTGCTCTACGAAGTAGGGCTGGGCAAAACCAACGCAGAAATTGCCCAGAGCCTCAACATCAGCGAAAAGACTGCCCGCAATTATGTAAGTACCATCCTTGAAAAGCTTCACTTATCCAATCGCATCGAATTGGCCACTTACGCGGTCAAATATCATTTATCCGAGCGAATGAAACGGGAATGAAGCAGGACTAAACCAGGGAAACAAAAAAGACGGCGGGGAAACCCACCGTCTTTTTGAATTTGTTGTCTTGGTTATGCCTCAGCGCCTGTCGGAGTGTGGATTGGTGTATTTACGCTTTTAACCTTTTCACGGTTCCAAAGCGATGCGACCCACGGCACCAGGTAATAATCAACACCAAAGTAGCCGGATACTTTCCATGCAAGGACTAATAGGACTGAGAGGGCGAAGAACATCGGGTTCACGCTCGCAGATCCAGCCATCATGAAATTCCAGTTCATGAAGCCGCCCGCAAATGCTGCCACGCCGGTAAAGATTCCCAGGATCATCGCAGCACCGATCAGGAATTCACCCACAGGTATCAACTTGGCGAACCAGGTATATGCCTGCGAGTTAATCATGAATTCCAGGAAACTGCGATACCAGGCGTAATGGATCGGTACAGTCCCGGTGGCCGGAATGGCGATGGCATTGGTCCAGAAACCTTTTAAAGCTGTGCCGGTCTGCATCCAGGCCGGACTTTTGAACTTGCCCAGGGCTGCGCTAATCCATTGATAGCCCAGCCATATACGGACTGGCAGCCAGATCAATCCAGCCAGCGGATGGTTGAAAAGGGCATTGATGATGGACGGGATCTGGACTTGTTGCCCCTTGCGGGTTTTCACTACGTTTACCATATTAACTCCTTTTTGATATGACACAGAGTGTTATTGATTTGGTTCTACGGGCCTAAATTTACGACCATTTATCTCTGAATTACAGGGTCATTTGACCCTAATTTGGAGGGGGCGAGTGACCCGGTTATTTTTCGAACGGTTTCTGTGCTTGTCCCACAGTGTATAATGATTGAGAATCAAAAAACCACCGGTAATAGAATTCAAACCAGTCCAGATCGCTGGAAGGAAATTAGGATGAGCGCAGCACAAAAAACACAAAAAGAAGAACAGGATCAGGAACGCATTCAACGCCAAAAAGAACAAAAAAATCTTGAAGAAGAGCAGGCAGAGGAGCGGAAGCCTCAACAAGACCAGCAGCAACAGGCGAACTTGCAGCATGAACAGGAACGAAAACAGCGCCAAAAAGAACAGCAGGAGCTGGAACAGGAAATGGAAGAGAAACGAAAACAGCGCCAAAAAGAACAGCAGGAGCTGGAACAGCAGTTAAAACGTAACCAGAAAAAAGGCTAGCGAGGTCGTTGCGATTATTCCTCTCCATGAGGAATTCTGCATACTTGTTTCCGTTGCAAGAAACCCTTCCATGTACACCCATGGCGTTACAAAAATAGACAGCTCGTCCTGTATGGACGCACTATCTATTTTTTTATCTAATCCCTTTCCCAGGAATGAGGACCGGGAAAGGGTACGATGGATTATTGAAACCACAATGCATTTATGCGTAATCAGGATTGTCTGTCCGAATATATTTGTATATAATTAATTTATACTTCTTGGAAGCGTAAAATCTTCAAGCGATGGGGCAGGCAAATGGAGACCATCATGAAGAAAAGTAGAAATACTTTGCACTCTAAAAAAGGGGAGGCACACTATTTAAACATTTTCGATGATGCTCCCGACGGATTGATCATCACTGATTTGAAAACAGGACACGTAGTGGATGCCAACCCGGTGGCCCTTGCGATGCATGGTTATATTCCCAATGAATTAGTGGGTCTAAAATTGACTGAATTCATTGCCCCCCAAAGCCGATCTGGATTCAGCGTGCATCTTCAAACCTTTCAATCCGGCGGATTGTTCGACCTTCGTGTGCTGGAGGTACGCAGGGATGGTTCAACGTTTCCTGCCCATTGGCGTGGAACTGCTTTCAAATATAAGGGCCGGGCATGTCTGTTGGGATCTGTGCGCGATATTAGCAAACAGGTCAAGGCAGAAAAGTTGCTCCGCTTGAGGGTGGAAGTTCGCACCCATGAGCAGACCATGCTCCTCCACATCTCCCAAACAATGGCTTCCACCCTGGAACTCCAACCAGGTTTGATTCTTGACCAATTGCGGGAAATTGTCGCGTATGACCGCGGAGGATTCTTTAGATCGGAAGCTTCCAGGTTGGTTACTATGGCCATGCGCGGGACTCCCAAGTTGGAGAACTCCGCACCTATCCATATCAGCATACAAGGACCGGAATCTCTGGCCATGCTGTTCAACGGGCATCGGCCCATACGTATTGCTGACATAGGGAGTGACAAACCGCCGGTGCAATTTCTGCGTTCGCTTCTTGACGATGGAGCGGCTGTATTACTCGAAGGGATGCGATCCTGGATGTGGGTACCTCTGGCGGTTAAGAGCCGCTTCATAGGTGGTTTCGGAGTTGCGCACGAGAAGCGAAATTTCTTTACATCTCATCACGCAAACCTGGCTCTAAGCGTAGCCAACCAGGCTGCCATTACCATGGTCAATGCTGAGTTATATGAACATGCCGGAGAACTCGCTGCCCTCCAGGAACGCCAGCGGCTGGCTCAGAACCTACACGATGCAGTTAACCAAAATCTCTTCTCTGCTGGTCTGATTGCCGAAGTCTTGCCGCGCCTTTGGGATCGTGACCAGGTTGAGGCGCGGCGATCGTTGGAAGACTTGCGCCGGCTGACACGCGGTGCCTTGGCTGAAATGCGCGCCCTCCTTGCCGAATTGCGGCCATCGGTTCTGACCGACAGCAGCCTGGGAGACTTGCTTCGCCAACTGGCCAATGCATTTACAGGCAGGACGAATGTCCCGGTGAGCATCTCAATTACTGGGGAACATGTTCTTCCCGCCGAAATCCAGGTGGTGCTCTACCGGGTCTGCCAGGAAACGCTTAATAATATTGCTAAACATGCCGAAGCCAGCCAGGTGGTTATTGATTTGCAATATGATGGCAGTACAGCGGATGATCCTGGAAATATTCAAACGCTTTCGTCCCTCACTCACTACGGTGTGCCCCAAGAGATTGTTGTCAGATCTGTGGAAATGTGCATTCGGGATGATGGCATTGGCTTCGATCCAGGCGATGCCACTGCCCCCGGTCATTATGGACTGGGCATGATGCGCGAGCGCGCCGAAGCTGTGGGCGCGCAGTTGACTTTCACCAGCCAGCTGGGTCATGGGACCGAAATCATGCTATGCTGGCCCCGAACCGAGAAAAAGGAGTCTCTATGACATCAATTTCCTCCCCCCGGATTCGCGTTATGGTGGTCGACGATCATACGATGGTTCGCCGCGGATTGGCCACCTTCCTGAAAGTTTTTGATGACTTGGAACTGACCGGTGAGGCTGCCAGTGGTCAGGGAGCCATCCAGTTAAGTGAAAAACTTCACCCGGATGTGGTACTGATGGACATGGTCATGCCCGACATGGATGGGGCTGCTGCCACACGGATTATCCGCAAGCGATCACCATCCATCCAGGTAATTGCGCTCACCAGTTTTAAAGAGGAGATCCTGGTCAAAAGCGCGTTGCAGGCTGGAGCAATCGGCTATCTGCTCAAGGATGTATCAGCCGACGAACTGGTTCAAGCCATCCGCGCTGCGCATGCCGGCCGCTCAACGCTCTCTCCCGAGGCTGCCCAAGCGCTGGTTCATGCTGCATCCCAACCTCCCGCACCCGGCCTCGACCTGACCGAGCGCGAGCGTGAAGTTCTGGCCCTGATGGTTGAGGGGTTGAATAATACGCAGATTGCCGCAAGGCTGACCGTAAGCCCCTCCACCGTTAAATCCCATGTCAGTAACATCCTGGCCAAATTAGGGGTCGCCAGCCGCACAGAAGCCGTTTCCCTGGCGCTGCGGAACCACATTATTCCCTGATTCCCCCACCTCCCCCAAGTGGACTAGATAAACACTCCCCGGCTGATGGATGTAGCTGGGGAGTGACCACTTTATAATAAGAAAGAATTAGGAAACAGAAAACTTGAATCCTCGTTAAAACCAGACAAAAGGAGAAATCTAATGAGTCTTACATATATTATCATTGCAGTTGTTGTGATCTTGGTGATCATAGGCGCCATCATGGCGCCGATGTTTGCCCGCCGAAAAAGGTCCCAGAAGTTCCAAAATAAATATGGACCTGAGTATGACCGTACCGTGCAGACTGCAGGGAACGAGAAGAAAGCCCAGGCAGAGTTGACCGGCCGGCAGAAGCACATGGATACCTTGAATATTCGTCCTCTATCCGTTAGCGAGCGCGAGCGTTATCAAGCTGAATGGACTACTATCCAGGCCAAGTTTGTCGACCAACCCGGACAGGCGACTGTAGAAGCCGATCACTTGATCATGGAAGTCATGAAGGTGCGTGCTTACCCCGTATCTGATTTTGAACAGCGGGCGGCCGATATATCGGTCAATTATCCAACTTTGGTGAGTAATTACCGCGCTGCGCGTGAGATAGCCATCAAGAATGAGCAGCACTCGGCAAGTACGGAAGAATTAAGGCAGGCATTGATCTATTACCGGTCCCTGTTCGATGAACTCCTCAAGGATGAGACCGTCGTTCCAGAAAAGAAATAGGGATGATTGGACGGTACTACGAGGCTGGATCATCAGAGGCGCGTGATACCGTCCACTCGAGCAAATCAAAGGTTTGAAGGTCAAAGGATCTCGTGACACTTTTTGATGACATCCTTTCCCAATTCCCTCCCGAAGTCCAAACGACCGTTCGCAAAATCTGGGATGATTTGGGTCCCCCTGAAAAGGCCGGCTTCTTGTCGCTTTTAACAGGTTTCCCTACGGATCCGAATTTAATGCGGCGGCTGGTAAAATTATCCACTGCCCAAATTCGGCAGGCCTTTGGGACCAAGCACCGGGTGGTCATCGTTGGCCCAACCAATGTTGGTAAATCCACCCTGTATAACCAGCTTGTTCAAAATAAAAGCGAAATGGCCAGGGTGGGTCCTTTACCGGGCACCACAACGGAAAATCAGCAGGCAGATGCGGCTTTGTTTACCGTTGTCGATACACCCGGAGCAGATGCGGTGGGAAGGTTGGGCGAGAAAGAAAAAGATCTGGCGCTGTCGGCTGCCGAGGAAGCTGATTTCCTGGTGCTGGTTTACGACGCCATCCAAGGGATTAAAAAGACCGAGCAGGAACTGTTTTACGAGCTGACGGCTCTTAAAAAACCTTTCGTGGTGGTGCTGAACAAGGTTGACCTGGTGCCACGAAAAGACCTGCAGAGCATCATATCGAGTGCTGCAGTGAACCTGGGCTTGAAGCCCGATGAAATCGTACCCATAGTTGCCAAAGAAGGCAAGAACCTCGGGAAAGTGCTCCTGGCAGTGGCAGCCACCGAGCCTGAGATGGTCGCCGCCCTGGGACAGGCACTGCCCGAATATCGCTGGCAGCTCGCCAGGCAAACCACCATCAGGGCAGCCTCGATCTCAGCCGCCATTGCATTATTACCCCTGCCGATTATCGATTTTGTTCCCCTAGTGATCACGCAGTCGATCATGGTGGTTAGTATCGCCCGCATCTACAACTATAGAATTACCCTGCAGCGCGCCTCCGAGCTGATTGCCACCTTTGGCCTGGGATTCCTGGGTCGGACTCTCTTCCAGGAACTAAGTCTGTTGGGAGGGTTCCCTGGCTGGCTGCTGAGCGCGGCGATCGCCTCATCCACAACTGTTGTGATGGGCTACGCAGCTGTGCGCTGGTTCGATAAAGGTCAAAAGCTTTCGGCTGATGCTCTCAAAAAGCTCACCCAGG
>Ga0187878_1003267_pt1 | contig 13562 bp, 14 predicted proteins | sample June2016WEW_17_1_FD_132979 | JGI IMG/M metagenome (GOLD analysis project Ga0187878, IMG submission 132979) | Peatland microbial communities from SPRUCE experiment site at the Marcell Experimental Forest, Minnesota, USA - June2016WEW_17_150 | ecosystem: Environmental > Terrestrial > Soil >...
CGGTGAAGAGGACTACATCCTCCAAGGGTGCATCTTCCGCTAAGAAGTCTTCTTCCACGAAGAGTAAGACAGCTCCTAGGAAATCTACTGGGAAATAACTGGATAGTGAGGTTTTTATATGGCACATAAAAAAGGTGGCGGTTCGGTCCGCAACGGAAGAGACTCTAATGCTCAGCGGTTGGGCGTAAAAAAATACGCTGGCGAGCATGTTCTTTCTGGCAATATTATCGTGCGCCAGCGCGGTACGCATATCAAGCCGGGCCTCAATGTGGACGTTGGTAAGGACGATACCATCTTTGCCACGATTGAAGGTCAGGTGGTATACGATGTGGTTAAAGGGCGCAAACGCGTCAATGTGATGCCGGAAGCACAATTGGAACCGGCGAAAGGATCCAATTAATGAAACAGGGTATTCATCCCACTTACTATACGGATGCCAAGGTAACCTGTGCCTCTTGCGGCACCACCTGGACAACCGGTTCAACCAAGCAGGAAATCCGCGTCGAAATCTGCTCGAATTGCCACCCATTTTTCTCTGGCGAGCAGGCTCGTATTGTGGACATCGAAGGTCAAGTGGACCGCTTCTATAAGAAGCTTCAGGTTCGTCAGACATATGTTGAAGAGAAAAAGTCCCGGGCTGAATCCAAAATTTCCCCCAAGCGCCCCATCGCTGAATTGGAATTAACCGCCCGTCCAGTTGCAGCCTTGGAAAAAGCTGGCATTACGGAAGTTGGCCAATTCCTAGCGAAACTTCGTGAAGGTGAAGCCAGCGTTCTATCGATCGAAGGCTTTGGACGAAAATCGCTGATCGATATAAAGAAGAAGTTGCGAGCTCTCGGCTATGATCTCCCCGAACCAACGGAAACTCCCACTGCCTAGGGCTTGTCGAAAGAGAATAATCAGGTAAACTTAACAGGCAGATGCACCCCGCATCTGCCTGTTTGATTATTTTTTCTATATCACGCCTTTATAGAGATGGATTTATTGTCAATACCTTTGAGGAGATTATGACACCCCACATCCATGGTTCGGTTGAAGTCATATGCGGGTCGATGTTTAGCGGCAAGACCGACGAGCTCATCCGGCGCTTGCGTAGGGCTACGATTGCCCGCCAGCGCGTGCAGGTTTTCAAACCCGCCATTGATATACGCTTTGCTGTCGAGAAAGTCACCTCCCATGCCGGAGGCGATTATGCAGCCATCCCGGTCGAAAAGGCGGCGGATATCATTCAGCGGCTTGATGAGGAGGCCACGGTCGTTGCAATCGATGAAGCCCAGTTTTTTGATAAAGGGATCATCCCTGTCGTCGAGGAACTGGCAGCCAGGCGAGTCCGTGTCATTGTGGCGGGGTTGGATACGGATTTTCGCGGCGAACCCTTCGGTCCCATGCCCGAATTGATGGCGCGTGCTGAGCACGTGGATAAAATCCAGGCCATTTGCATGGTTTGCGGTGAACCAGCCAGCCGGACCCAGCGGCTGGTTAATGGGAAACCGGCACGCTACGATGACCCGGTTGTAATAGTAGGCGCAGCGGAGATGTATGAAGCCCGCTGCCGTATTCATCACGAAGTCCCTCACTAAACCACCGAGGTCTCGCGCCGAAATAAGGAATTTGATTTCAGGAGGCTGCATGCAGGATTATCATGATTTCCTCGCAGAAATTCTCATAGATGAAAAAACGCTTCAGAATCGCATCAAGGAATTGGCGCAGGAGATCAATCGCGATTATGCAGGCAAAGATCTTTTGCTAATTTGCATTTTGCGGGGTGGAATTGTCTTTTTGGTGGATCTGATGCGGTATATTACTGTTCCACTGCAATTGGACTTCATGGCGGTCTCCTCTTACGGAGCTGGTATGCGCCAGTCAGGCGGGAGTGTCCGTCTCTCCCTTGACCTGAAAACCGATATTCGCCATAAGGAAGTTTTATTGGTGGAAGATATTGTGGATAGTGGCAACACCATCGCCTATGTTCTGGAGTTTTTGCAAACCCGCCAGCCGCGTAGTTTAAAAGTTTGTACCTTGCTGGATAAGGAAGAACGACGCGAGACCTCCGTTCCAATCCATTATCGTGGTTTCAGCATCCCCAACAAGTTCGTTTTTGGATACGGCCTCGACTTGGATGAGTATTATCGCAATTTACCATTCATTGCGGTCGTTGATCAAAATAAATATCGGCCGCCTGAATAATTGGAATGGCTATGCAAGATTACCGAGCCTTTATTGACGAAATCCTCGTGGACGAGAAGGCCATCGAGAAGAGGGTGGCAGAACTTGGGGTGCAGATCAGCCGCGACTACACCGACCAAAGCTTGTTGGTTGTCTGCTTGTTGCGCGGTGGCCTGACATTTACTGCTGACTTGACTCGACATCTCACCATCCCGCATACCCTGGATTGCATGTCGCTCTCCTCGTACGGGGTGGGACGCTATGCTTCCAGCGGTAACGTTCGCGTTAACCTCGACCTGATGACCAACATCGAGGGCCTGAACGTTCTGCTAGTTGAAGATATTGTTGACAGCGGTCGTACACTTGCTCACGTCCTGCAAATGCTGAAAACTCGCGAGCCCCGCAGTCTGAAGGTCTGTGTATTGCTCGATAAGAAATATCGCCGTGAAGTACCGGTGGAGGTGGACTACGTCGGTTTCGATGTACCAGATAAATACGTTTTTGGCTATGGGATCGATATTGACGAACATTTCCGCCACCTGCGCTTCATCGCCTCGGCTGACTTGCAGAAATATAATAAAACTCCGTGATTCGGGTTGGAGCGCAGAATGGCGGGAGAAGATCAAAAATTGTACGCCGGTCGTTGGGTTGCCCGTTTGCGGGGCCGGGTCATTGCCCAAGGCGGCACACCCGACCAGGCCCGCCACGCAGCCCAGTCTCGTTACAAGGAAACGCCCGAGATTATTTTTATGGCGACCGATTTTCCATTGACTTTCCCACCTATCCTTGACTCAGTCCGGCTTGCTTTGCCTGATGATACAACCATATACTTGGTGGGTGGAGCGGTGCGGGACGCCTTACTTGGCCGTCGTATCCATGACCTTGATTTTGTCTTGGAAAAGGATGCCATTATAAGCGCCCGTCATGTCGCAAATTCTTTGAAAGCTGATTTCTACCCGCTAGACACGGAAAGGGACACAGGCAGGGTCATCATGACCAACGAGGATGGGAGCCGCACCTTGATGGATTTTGCCGCCTACCGCGGACCGGATTTAGAGGCGGATATCCTTGGCCGCGATTTTACACTAAACGCCATCGCGTTTAACCTAAAGGATAAAACGCTCCATGACCCGCTTGGTGGGGCAATGGACTTGAAAGAGAAACGTCTGCGTGCTTGTTCTCCTTCGGCATTTACAGACGATCCCGTGCGTATTTTGCGTGGTATCCGCTTGGCAGCGAATTTTGGCTTTCATATCCTTCTAGAGACGCGTCGGGCTATGAAAGACGCTGCCAGTCTGGTTGGGTTCATTTCTCCCGAGCGTATGCGTGATGAATTTTTCCGCCTCCTGGATGGGCTTCAGCCTGCGACCTGTCTGCGGGCTCTGGATCTCTTGGGCGCTCTCGATAAGATTTTCCCGGAGCTTTCCACACTGAAAGGAGTAGCGCAGCCCCCGCCGCACGTCCATGACGTCTGGGAGCATTCGCTGGCAGTGGTCGACCACCTCGAGGCAATCTTCACAGCGCTGTCACCAGACTATAACCCCGATAAAGCCTCAGACCTGCTAAACGGTTTGCTGGTTCTGCGAATCGGACGTTATCGCCAGCAAATTGGAGAGGCATTCACAAGGTCGTTGTCATCAGACAGGTCCGTGCGCAGCTTGCTATTTCTGGCAGCCCTTTTGCATGATGTAGCCAAACCTGTGGTCAAAAAAGTCGATGACGAAGGGCAAATGCGGTTTTGGGGTCACGACCAGCAGGGCGCAGAAATGGCTGCCAGTCGAGGACGCGCATTGGTTTTGAGCAATGATGAAACTACCCGAGTTGAAACAGTCGTGCGCAACCATATGCGGATTCTTTATCATATCAACCGCCTTGAGGGGGAAGGCAAGCCGCCCTCGCGGCGTGCCGTCTACCGGTTCTTTCGCGATTCTGGTCCGGCGGGGGTGGACATCTGTCTTTTAGCTCTTGCTGACCTGCGCGCCACTTATGAGCAGACCCTGCCGCAGGAAACCTGGGCTGCCGCATTGGATGTTGTCCGCACGATGCTTGAAAACTGGTTTGAAAAACCGACCGAGTCTATTGACCCTCCGCAACTGGTTAATGGCGACGATTTGATGCTCGCGCTGAATCTCCAGCCCGGGAAAATAATCGGCGACCTGCTCGAAACCCTCCGTGAGGCCCAGGCGATGGGAAAAATTTCCACACGCGAACAGGCCTTGCAAATGGCGCGCGAAAAATTAGCAGAGTTTAAGTTGTGACAACTTTGGTCTTCTCTTCAAGAAACATGGACCGCTCACCCGGCGCTGAGAGAACCGCATGAATATCATTGTATTTGATCTCGAAACCCAGAATCTGTTCGAAGATGTCGGCGGCAGGAGCAATATTGGAGCGCTTAAAGTCTCCTGTGCCGTCACATGGTCTTCAGCCCGGAATGATTTTGCTGTTTACTGGGAGAAGGATATTCCTGAGCTTGTCGCCGAGCTGAAATCCGGGCGGGTGGTCGGTTTCAACGTTAAAGACTTCGATTACGAAGTCCTCCGTCCATACGTTCCACAGGAGCACCTTCAATCCTTACCCACCCTCGATATCATGGATGACCTTTTCCGGACGCTCAGTTTCCGCGTAAGCCTGGATGCTGTGGCGCGTGCCACCCTGGGCGATACGAAATCTGCAACGGGTATCCAGGCCGTGCAATGGTGGCGCACTGGCGAATTGGATAAGCTCGTCGAGTATTGCAAGTCGGATGTGGACGTGACTCGCCGTATTTATGAATTTGGTTGTGAGAATGGTTTTGTCTTATACTTCTCCCGCCTGGGTAGCAAACAAAGAGTAAGCGTGAATTGGAAATGCTAGAACTTCATCTGACCGATGGAAAGGTGTAACGCAATCTCAACGCCGGCAGGATACAATATTGTCGTGGAGTTCGTGCTGAACCATGCGAACCTCCCTTATAATGACTATTTCAAGAGGAAATATGCAAAAGCTATCATTGAACGGAATTGAACTCGCCTTTGAACGCCGCGGTCGAGGAACTCCATTGGTGCTCATCCATGGCTACCCCCTCGATCACTCCATTTGGCAATCGGTCTCCCTCTTGCTTGAAAATGACTTTGATCTCATCATGCCGGATTTGCCTGGCTTCGGGGAATCCAGCGCTCCAAGTACAAATTCCCTACTGCCTGGTATGGCTGAAGATATTGCAGCCTTATTGGATTCTTTAAAGATTAAAAAAGCTGCCTTGGTCGGACATTCAATGGGCGGATATGTGACTCTTGCGTTTGCACGCAGTTTTACCGGGCGCTTGCTTGGCTTGGGGCTCGTCGCTTCACAAGCCTTGGCAGATTCCCCCGAGAAAAAAGTTGGACGCTATCAAGAGGCGGAACATGTCCTGTTGTATGGGGTTGGTGATGTGGCAGCAGATATGTCCACCAAGTTGACAGATAATCCCAATCTGCAGGCTCAGCTAACAGAACTGATGATGAGGCAGAATCCGCTGGGATTGGCCAGCGCACTGAAAGCAATTGCTGAGCGACAGGATTCTATGCAGATATTACAGGAATTAAATATTCCGGTGGTGCTTGTTCACGGGTTGACTGATAAATTGATATCCCCGGAACGTGCCCGCGCGGTCCGAAAAGTTGTTAAGGATGGTTATTTGACCGAAATCGAAGGGGTTGGCCACATGCCGATGATGGAAGCGCCTAAGCTCACTGCAGAGGCGCTGAAAACCTTGAAGAAATAACTCCACTTTCCTTTTTTGAAAGGAAGGAGAACTTTCTATCAATTCGCAACTTTTCCAACGATTGCCGTTTCTTCGAGTACGGGTTCATAAAAGCACCGGCAGCCGTTCTCATGCGAGCAGCCTTGGTGGGGAAGGTGAGGCACTTCATTTTTTGAGTAGGTTTTAAGCAATTCATAACAATGAGGGCAGGCATCATCCGCGACAGAAACCCGGATGGACCTGATGCGTGGGTTGGCTTGCATCCGCTTGAGGGCGACACTGGTGGCGGAGAATTCGCTCAAAAGGGCGCTGCAGGATACACAAGTTGCGGCGTCGTCCGGGGATGTGGCGTTGCATTTGGAACATGTTTGCATGCTGTTTCTCCAATGGACTTTTAGTATGGTGATTTCATTTCCCTTGAAGGGACCGGTTTGATTTTAGCATAAATAAAAAACGCAGGCTGGGTGCCTGCGCATTATTATTGAAATTGCTTAAAGAGAGATGGGGGCAGTTTGTGGCTTGAATTTATCGCCGTTGTTCATACCTGGTCGGCGGGTTAGTTTGTTCAAATGTGCGATAAGCACCCCGCTGGGAACAGGTTTGACTAGGTAATCGTCCGCGCCTGCATCGAGGGCGCTCGCCACCATACCGGGGCTGTCGAGCGCTGAGAAAACCAGGATGGGTACGCTGCTGAAGGTGCGTATTTGGTTGCATACCTGCCAGCCATCCATACCCGGCATCATCAGGTCAAGGATGATCACATCCGGGGTCTCTTTCAGGGCAAGCGAAACACCATCTTCACCGGTGTTGGCTGTTACGACATTAAACCCGTGCGTTTTTAACAGTAGGGTCAGCAATTCGGTCATGGCACGATCGTCGTCTATTGCAAGTACTTTTAGGTTCATTTTTCGCTCCACCAGTATTGATATTATTATCCCTCATTGAGCACTGTCTGTGCTTTGCAGATGCTTTACAAAATGGTTTTTTAGCTAATCCAGCGTTAATCTGGATTGACAATTTTGATAACGAATTCCGTCGGGACCGGAAATTGTCAACGGTTGGTTGACAAGTTTGTGGTAAACTTTTGGATTGTGTTTTTGGATACAACTTGGTTGAATTGTTCTGCTTTCGGTGATTGAACCGAAAGCAGTCATAATTGTTCATTTGCAGGAGGACAAGATGGCGAAGAGTAAGAAATGGGTTTATCTTTTTGAAGAAGTTGCACAGGTTGAAAAGGTTGCCGGTTCATGGGATGGAGTACGTGGACTGCTGGGCGGAAAAGGATCCGGCCTGGCCGATATGACCCGTGCAGGAGTACCAGTGCCCCCCGGGTTTACCGTCACAACCGAAGCGTGCAATGAATTCCGTAAAACAGGTCAATTCCCCGAGGGGTTGTGGGACCAGATGCTGGCAGCCCTGAAGGTTGTTGAGAAGCAGGCCGGCAAGAAATTCGGCGATCCGTCGAATCCGTTGCTGGTGTCCTGCCGTTCCGGTGCAAAGTTCTCCATGCCAGGTATGATGAATACCATTCTCAACATTGGCTTGAACGATAAAGTTGTGGATGGCATGATCAAGTTGACCAAAAATCCACGCTTTGTCTATGATTCTTATCGCCGCTTGATCGAGATGTTTGGCACCACCGTCTTCAATCTCGAAGATGAGGTTTTCGAGCTTCCGATGGAAGAATACAAAACCAAGAAGAGCTACAAGGTCGACACCGAAATGACTGCCGAGGATTGGAAAGCTTTGGTGATTATCTACAAGGTGCTGCACAAGCAGCATACTGGCGTCGAATTTCCGCAGGAGGTTTTTACTCAGCTTGAATTAGCAACCAAAGCTGTATTCGAATCTTGGAATGGTAAGAAAGCTGTGGATTACCGTAAAGCCACAAACATCTCAGATGACTTGGGAACAGCAGTCAACATTGTTACCATGGTCTTTGGGAACATGGGCGATGACTCCGGTACGGGCGTGGCTTTTACCCGCAACCCCTCCACCGGTGAAAAGAAAATGATGGGCGATTACCTGCTCAATGCCCAGGGTGAAGACGTAGTAGCCGGGATCCGCAATCCAGATCCGATCGAATATCTTGGTATTAAGATGCCTGAAGTTTATAAACAATTTATGGACATTACCGGCAAGCTGGAGAACCATTATAAGGACATGCAGGATGTCGAGTTCACCATCGAGCGCGGCAAACTATGGATGCTCCAAACACGGAATGCCAAACGTTCTGCAAGGGCGATAATCAAGATTGCTATGGATTTAGCAAACGAAGGATTAATATCAAGGGAAGAGGCAGTAAAGCGGGTTTTACCATCCGATGTAGATACACTTCTACATCCGCAGTTTGATGAACAGGCATTAATAACCGCGGAAAAATCTGGCGCTTATTATGTTACGGGTGTTAACGCTTCCCCTGGAGCAGCGGTTGGTCAGGCATATTTTGATGCAAACACTGCAGAGCGTATGGCCAAAGAGGAAAACCAAAAAGTCATTATGGTTCGACCTTTCACCAAGCCGGATGACGTTCATGGCATGATCGCCTCACAGGGAGTCTTAACCAGTGAAGGAGGGGCATCCTCGCACGCCGCAGTGGTCGCCCGTCAATTCGGCATTCCCTGCGTGGTGGGCGCCTCGATGATCAAGATTAACCTTGAGAATCGTATCATGAGCGTGGATGGAAAAATTGTCAAGGAAGGGGAGTGGATATCGGTCGATGGAACTACGGGGAAGGTTTTCATTGGTAAGATCACAACCGTTGAAACCAAAATCGAAGAACAGACTGACCTGCTTACCCTGCTTGGTTGGGCGGACGATCTTGCTGCCCGCCCGGATATCCGCATCCTGCCTGACGGACGCAAGGCACCCGGTTTGCAGGTATGGGCCAATGCGGACTATCCCAAGGATGCTCGACGCGCTCGCTCCTACGGCGCAAAAGGCATCGGCTTGTGCCGCACCGAGCATATGTTCTTCGAGACTGAGCGCTTGCCCATCGTCCAAAAGATGATTCTGGCCGAGACCAGCGAAGAGCGCACTGGCTATTTAAACCAGCTTCTCCCCACTCAACGCAAGGATTTCGATGGCTTGTTCGAAGCGATGAACGGTTACCCGGTCATCATTCGCCTGATTGATCCGCCTCTGCACGAGTTCATGCCCGATGAAGAGAAACTCTTCGAAGAAGTGGTCACCATGCGTGTCAAGGGCGAGACTAAGGGTCTGAAGGAAAAAGAAGACCTGTTGGCCTCCATTAAGAATTTGCATGAATCGAACCCAATGATGGGTTTACGGGGCGTTCGCTTGAGCATCGCCATGCCCGAAATCGTTGAGATGCAGGTACGTGCTATTTTCGAAGCAGCTGCCGATTGTACCAAGCGCGGCATTGTGGTCAGGCCTGAGGTCATGATCCCATTGACCGGAACTGTGAAGGAATTGGAATGGATCCAGCCGCGTCTCGTCCGTATTGCCAAGACAGTCACAGAAGAGAAGAAGGTGGATTTCCATTACAAATTCGGAACGATGATAGAGATTCCGCGCGCGGCAGTCACCGCCGGAGAGATTGCCACACTAGCAGAATTCTTCTCATTCGGCACTAACGATCTGACCCAGATGACCTTTGGTTACTCTCGCGATGACGCTGAGCGCAATTTCCTGGTGACCTACGTTGCTGCCGGTATTCTCCCCAGGAACCCGTTCCAGACTCTGGACCGGGAGGGCGTGGGTAAGCTGATGCAGATGGCGATCAACGATGGTCGCAAGACGCGTCCCGAGCTGGAAGTGGGCATCTGCGGTGAACATGGCGGCGACCCCGATTCAATCGAGTGGTGCCACATGATCGGCAATAACTACGTTTCCTGCTCTCCCTTCCGTGTCCCGATCGCTCGCTTGGCTGCCGCACATTCGGCCCTGAAGTACAGCGGCAAAAAGATCGCTGAAGATAAGTAATATTAACCATTCAAATGACAAGAGTCCGACGGCATGCCGTCGGACTCTTCCTTGATTGGTATTGGTTGCATGATTATAAAGTGTAAGCATCCTCCCCGAACTCGCCCTCATCCAGTCCTTTCACCTCGACCTCGTCCGGAACGCGGACAGGGACAAATCGGTTGAGGATCTTCAAGATCAACCATGTAAGCCCAAAGGCATAAATTATGGTGACCAAGGCAGCTAAAATCTGAACACCGAATTGGTGAAGGTTTCCTTCGATCAAGCCGCTAACTCCATTAACAGCACTCGCTGCGAAGACACCAGTCATGATCACGCCGAGAGTCCCACCCACTCCGTGACACGCCCACACGTCCAGAGCATCATCCCATTTTAATTTCGCTCGTAACTGGATCGCTCCATAGCAGATAAAGGCTGCCAGCACACCAATGACAAGCGCTGCCCAGGGCTGGACATAACCAGCTGCAGGCGTTATGGTTGCCAAACCAGCTACTGAACCAGTTAATGCGCCGGTCATGCTGGGTTTTCCTTCATGGATCCATGAAATTAAAAGCCACGTGATCATGGCGATCGAGCCGCATATGTCTGTGTTCACGAATGCTGCGGATGCTATCCCGTTTGCAGCAAGTGCACTTCCCCCGTTAAATCCAAACCAACCGAACCATAGCAAACCCGTGCCGAGGGCAACATAGGTAATATTATGGGGCAGTACTTTTTCCTTTGGCAGGAGTTTTCGTTTCCCAACGATGAAGACTGACGCCAAGGCTGCAAAGCCGGCACTCATATGGACCACGGTACCGCCTGCAAAATCAACGACACCAAGTTTTGCCAGGAAACCGCCTCCCCAAATCCAATGAGCAAGTGGAATGTAAACCAAAATACTCCAGAAGACCAGGAAGATCAGGTAACTTTTAAAGGTTACGCGATCTGCAAATGCGCCGGTGATCAATGCAGGCGTGATCACTGCAAATTGCTCCTGAAAAACGAAGAAAGCCAGGAAAGGGATGGTCTGTTTTACACCTGCAACGATGCCCGGGTCCGAACCGACCCCGATCAGAGCGATGTGACGCAGATCCCCGATGACGCCGCCCAGGTCTTTACCAAATGCCAGGCTGAATCCAAAAAATACCCAGATGACAGTCACAATGCCCATTGACATGAAACTCTGCATCATGATGGATAAAACGTTCTTGCGTCGAACGAGCCCGCCATAAAAAAACGCCAGTCCTGGTGTCATGATAAACACAAGTGCCGCGCTGATCAGCACCAATGCGGTAGCAGCAGGATCAATATTTGGCATAATTTTCTCCTTGGGAACCATATATAATGAACATGTCAATTGTAAGGGTGTGAAAATATTCTCACATCCACAAATTGACGTATAGTCACTACCTGATTTCAGGTATTCCGGCCTTTATGCAATTTTCCCCTTTGTGCTAAGATAGACCTCAATGAGCATTAAGATCCTTTTGGTTGAAGATCATAAGATTGTTCGGGAAGGGACACGCCAGCTATTGGGACAATCCCTTGATATGGAAGTCATTGGTGAGGCTTCCGATGGGATGGATGCGATCCAACAAGCTGCTGAACTTCATCCGGATGTCATAGTGATGGATGTACGCTTGCCGAGGTTGAACGGGATCGAAGCGACTCGGACGATCACGTCCCGGTTCCCGGAAATTCGTGTGCTGATACTTTCCGCGTATGATGACGATAGTTATATCTTTCCACTCCTGGAGGCTGGAGCCGGCGGATACCTTTTAAAAACAGCCAGCGGAGCGGAACTGGCTGAAGCCATCCGCCAGGTTCATGCAGGACAAAAAGCGCTTGCCCCTCTCATAACGGCCAAGCTTGTTAACCGTCTCGGTGGTCGTGGCTCATACCGGGCAGCGGGTATGCTGGAGGGGTTGACCGATCGTGAGATGGAAGTCCTGCGTGCAGTTGCACATGGGCAGCCAAATAAGGCCATTGCCAGTGCTTTGGAAATCAGCACCCAAACTGTTCAAGTTCACTTGCGGAATATATTTGCCAAGTTGGGGGTTGACAGCCGTTCGCAAGCAGTCGCATACGCTATCCGTCACGGGTGGATCACGCTCGAGGCTGCAGATGAGTGAAGCAGAGACCGATCAGGATTTGGTCCCGCCGCCAAGAAACCAAATAAATGGACGCAGTTCATCAATCCGCCATCAACTAATATTAGCTTCTCTCTTTCCCCTTGCTTTTTTCGGTCTTCTTTCCATCCTTGTTTCTTTTGTGACAATAAATAAGGTGACTCTCCGCCTGGCATTGCAGGGAAATCTTGCTGAAGTCCGGGTCGCTGAAGTTTACCTATCGAAATTTGTCGATGACCCGCCCTTGCCCACCAGCAATGGTATGTTTGAAATCCTTCAAGCGCTGGATGTCGCAAACGGGAGTCGCCTTTATTTGTTAAACGAAAACGGGGATGTCCTGGTTGGTTCGAATCCCGAACTGACCAGCTCTCCCATTAGCAATGCCGATTTGCAAACCTTTTTCCAGGATGCAAAACCTGAAAGCAAGTTGTTGGTCTCAGCTTATTCAGGGGATCAAGCAGTCATATCGTTTTCGCCGGTCACTGCAGTGAACGGGGGAGTTATTCTCGAAGTACCCTGGACGGCCATCCTTGCCCCGACTTCTTATTTTCAAGGGTTGCTGGCAGTTTTGTTGACACTCGGGACCATCTTCTCCCTTTATATGCTATCCCTAAGCATCGGAAGAGTGATCCGTCCGGTCGCGGATTTAGCCGATCGCGCCATACAAGCGGTTCCGGGAAGTATCTTCAGGCCAATGCCGGAACAAGGGCCTGCGGAAATTAGTAGTTTGATAAAAGCCTTCAATCATATGGTCATCCGTTTGGCCGAACAACAGGGAACAATGAGGCAATATGCACATAAAGCCTTGCTAAGCCAGGAAGAGGAACGCCAGCGGCTTTCCCACGAGTTGCACGATGGGACGGTACAGGACCTGGTAGGTCTTGCCCAGCGCGTTGAACTGTGCAGGAATGAATTGGAACAGGACCCTGACCAGGCTCGCCGTCGGTTGGACGAGCTACAAGCATTGGTCGAACAGACCTTGAGTGACGTTCGCCGCATTAGCAATGCGCTTCGCCCTTCTATTTTGGAAGATCTGGGCTTGCCCGTGGCTCTGCAAGCTTTATGCAGCGACTTGGAAAAACAGTTGCCAGCTGTCCAATGCAGTTGTGCGGTTTCTGGTCAACAACGTCGTTTGCCACCGGATGTTGAACTCGCAATTTTCCGGGTGGTTCAGGAAGCTCTGGTAAATATTCGCAAACACTCACCCAATTCGTCCCGCGTGGAGGTGGAATTAGCATTCAGGGAGGATGATGTTCAGGCAGTCATTCGCAACGATGGCTCGCTCTTACCCGCCCTCGATTTGCGTTCCCAGGTCCGCACGGGACACCTGGGTTTGGCTGGGATGTATGAACGGGCACGCCTCTTCCATGGAGAACTGGATGTTAATTCTGAACCTGGGAATGTAACCACAGTTAGGCTGCGGTTGCCTGTTGAGGTGGCTGAATAATTCCGCGCACGGTTGTGAATTCTACTACCACCTGTCCTGGGGTGTATTGGTTCTTGAAGGCCGGATGGTATGGAACAAAATAATGTCCGATAGAATCGGGCATTGGAGCGCTGGTGGATTACTGTAAAATAAAAATCGCGGGATTAACTACTAATTTCCGCTAAATCGTATA
>Ga0187878_1003273_pt1 | contig 13550 bp, 9 predicted proteins | sample June2016WEW_17_1_FD_132979 | JGI IMG/M metagenome (GOLD analysis project Ga0187878, IMG submission 132979) | Peatland microbial communities from SPRUCE experiment site at the Marcell Experimental Forest, Minnesota, USA - June2016WEW_17_150 | ecosystem: Environmental > Terrestrial > Soil >...
CGTCACTTGTCACTGTTCACTGTACTTTGGTCGGGACGGCCGGATTTGAACCGGCGACCACCTGCACCCCAATTAACTGAGTCGTGTGCTATGACGTGCAACCGACTGCTACTCCGTCTCGACCAACCCGTATCTTAGCATAGATTTCCCGTTTTCTCTGTCGCTGTGTACCCCTTGGTAGCACTCAGCATCATTAAGTCAATCTCGCCGTTATGTGTGGACGTTTGTGTGGACGCGCCTGGCTCAATTGACTCGCAAGCCTCCTCGCTTTTCTTGGGTTGGCTGCTCTGTATTTGGTTGATGCGGTTTAGCGTCAAGAAGGGCTACAGCCTTGCGCTTGGCCTCCAACCTGATGTGTGAGTAATACTCTAGCATCTTACGGTCGGTATGGCCTGCAATGGCCATAATCGTTTCCTCTGGCGCCCCGGCCTCTGCCAGCTTCGTGACACAGTGATGGCGTAAGTAGTGGAAGCGTAGTCCAGGAAGCCCTGCCTTCTCAGTCAAAGAACGCCACGCTGTGCGCCAAGTGCTCATTGGCGAGGTGGGGTCGTAGCCCTTCCCAGCCGATTTTGTACCTTCTTTCGTGTGCCGGAATCTGAACGCTGGGAAGAGGTAGTGCTGGGGTTCAGTCGCCCCGAGGAGCCTTGCCCTTTCCAGCAATCTGGCCAAGGCCCATGTTGCATTCCCGTTTAACGGCACGATGCGGCAGCCGGCATCCGTCTTAGTCGTCTGACGCCGGACGGTTATTATACGCTCCAACAAATCAACATCGATCAGGCGCAACCCTTTCAACTCGGCATTGCGGGCTGTCGTGTTGCTAGCAAGTAGTGCGGCGTCGTACGCAGCATCCCAATGCGGGTTCGACGCAGCGACCTCAAATAGGTGTGTTTCCTGCTCCGTGGAAAGCGCACGCCCTGGGCCACGCTTGTCTTCGCGCAGTGGTTTGTAGTCGTCCGCGAGTCTGGCCCATAACTTTGCGCCCAGGAAGATTGCATACCAGAATCACGTGCTTTTGAGACGATTCGCGCCTATTGCGCTTGGCTCATGAAGTAAAGGTCGGCTTGGCCGCCGGGGCGCGCGTAGACGATGGTGGAGAGGTCCCGCGAGAAGTCAAAAGCGTTGCCTTGGTAGTACAAGCTGAATGCAAAGGGAAGCTTGAGCGCGATCTGGGGCTTGCCGAGGAGTTTGCCGTCCGAGCAAGCCTGACGATAAAAGGTGACCTCACTGCGCGATAGAACGGGATACAGGAACGACTTGCCATCGCGAGCATACCGAACCATGACTGTCTCCACTCCAGGCAGCAACAGGGTGACTTTCTTATCGGCGATCGAGATTTGGTAAATCCCTACTTCCTTGCCCCAAGTCAACACTCCAAGCAGATACTTCCCATCTGGCGCAGCATCTTCCACCCAGCAGCACTCATTCAGGAATTTCTCCGGGTGCGAGCCGTCCGCGTTGGCTTTCCACAATCCGGGCTTTGATTTGCCGCCCATGCTGCTCAAGTAGATCGTTTTCGCATCCGCCGACCACATCATCGTAACGAAGGTCGCTTCCGCCCGCTCGATTTGGCGAAGATCGCGACCGTCGGCTCGGACGAGATAACCCTTATTTTCCTCAGCCGTGTATTCCATGAAGGACAGTTGAGAGCTGTCGGGAGACCAATCACCTGTCGCCAGGAATCCAGATGCAGCTAATTTGATTTTGTTAGCGCCGTCGATGTCCGATACCCAGAGTTCGTTTTGGCCCGGTCCGCGGAGCTTGATATACATTACGCGCTTTCCATCCGGCGAGACGATGGGTTGCGAAGCATTCTCCGAAACAATGTCCACGGATTCCTTGCTGCGGACATGGTACGCGGTCAGAAACCCCGAGGCTTTGCCATTGACGTAGTAAATCCCCGTTGTGGCATGGTTCATCATGGGGGACGAATCGGGCCCTGGGCCAGAGGTAATCTGAGTCAAAGTGTGGTCATCCAAGCCGTACTTCCAAAGGTTGGTCAGCCCCTTGACCGTGCGTGTGAGCAGCACGGTCTTTCCGGGCTCCGCCCACACTACGTCACCCGGATACCCAGACAGTACGCCCAAGGCAGCAGCCGAGTGGCTGGGCACATTCACCTTATAGAAATATCTATCTTGATCGAAGAGTCGGGCCACGGTTACGACGAGCAGGTTGTTGCCGTCAGGATAGGGCAGGAGTGACCAGAGTATGAGGGGAGGATTATCGAAGCTGAATACGGTCTCTTCGCTCAGCCCGGATTTTCCGGCGCGAAAGATGGCGCGGCTAGCCGACTTCAGGTAGAAGAATGAATTGCCATCCGGCGAGGGCACCAGCCAACGGCCCGAGGCCACGCGGCGCGGCGTCCCCCCGAGGGTGGGCACAGCCCATTCCTCGTCGCGGCCCACGGAACGGCCATGGTAGATCTCCGTCCCGTCGGGCGCGAGGCTATCCACCAGTTTATCGCCCTCGTCGTGCGTCAACTGTAGCGGCTCTCCGCCCGAGGCGAGCATGACGAATACTTGCTCGACGCCCCCAACCGGCGAACTAAAGGCCACGGTGTGGCCATCCGGCGAGAGTCTTGCCCCATTCATGGGCTTGTCCCAATGACTGATTTGAGTAATCCTCGGAGGAGCGGCAGGAAGCTTGGCTCGCGGCCAGAAGTGGAAGGCCGCATACGCCCCCGCCAGCAGCGCTACGATTCCGGCCAGAATCACGTATTTCCAGCGTGCCAAGCCGTGTACCGGCTGGAGGGCGGCGGGCGCCGGCAAGCCGGCTTCTGCGCGCGGAACAGCCTCACGCACCGCCGCGACCAAAGCCTGGGAAGCTCGTCCCGACGTCGAATCGCGCTTCAAGCGTTTCAGGTCGGCGCGCAGCTCGGCCGCGCTCTGGCAGCGTAGGTCGCGGTCTTTCTCCAGAAGCTTGTTGATGATCTCTTCCAGTTTCGGCGACACTTCCGGATTCAAGCGCACTGGCGAAAAACGGCATTGACTCCCGAAATGGAACCACGGCGCGGCGCATCCTGAGCAAGATTGACGCTCGGTGGCCTGCCCGGAATAAGATTATCGGGAAATCGACAACACGGAGTGCACATAGCCCAAGAAAGGGAGTGAAGCCGTGGCAAAATGAAAGCGTTGGGCAACCAGGGACGAGAAATAGAGCGGCATACCGCCTGCACGTCACCATTGGTGACCCCGGTGCCAGGGATGCCGTCCAGTTCGCAAAGGCTCATTCGAAACGCAGGAACTAAATCGAGTCGCGCAGTGTCTAAATTTGTATGCTCCGACATCGCTTCAAGCTAGTGCTGCCCATCCTTTTTGTGCTCATCACGGTAGGGCTGTGGTGGTGGGCGCGAGAAGATTACCTCTCCGTTGCTCAGCAGGAGAACGGGTTGGTGGTTTGCACGGACTACACACCAATCCCACTCGAAGTCGCAGGTGCGCTCAATGTGCCAGTGGCCACCTTTGGCTATCCGTTGTACCGCTTGGTGCATGAAGTAACGAGCCGGTGGGACCTAGTCGCTCTTCTTGTCGGAGTGGCTGTCCAGTGGGGGTATGTGGGATGGGTGCTGGATTCCCGCAATGCTCCTGCCCCGCCGAAGAGTTGGTTGCGCGGGACCGCAGGTGTGGCGGGCCTCATTTATGGCGTCTTCGTGCTCCTGGTCTCCATCCCCATGTATCACGTTGGAGTCATCTACAAGGGTGCGGCAGTAGTATGGGCCATCTTCATCTGCTGGCATTTCCTGAGCTTTTTGCGGAGACCATCTGGGCAGCAGTAATCTGCCGAGCGTGCAGGTCAAAATGCCACGGTAACGATGTGGCCGTTTGATGAAGCGACGCGGACCTCATTGAGATTTCGAATGGACTACCGAGGACTGAACTTTCCCTCATTCATTGGTCAGAAAATCCAGATGCCTAGGTATAGGCGCACGTACTCCCGTTCCGTGGCATCCCACACCTTCTCCCCACCAGAATCGAGAATGAAATCTCCTATGTCGGGTACATGTGCCTGCGCGATTGATTCAGCTTCACTTACGAGGGAGTGCCGAGGAGATTTGGGAGCTGAAGGGCGGTTCCACTTTATCGGCCGGTAGCACGTCTCCGTAGCGTCATGTAGACTCTTATCTTTCAGAATTTGAGCCTTGAGGAAGGATGAGCACTTTGGTCAGGCGAGTAGTTTCGGTGCAATTGCTGATTTTACTTGTCGAGGTTATCATTTTGCCGACATGTACTTCCCCTGTCCAACCAGGTGCAATCGGGGGACGAGTCTCAGGCGCATCCGACTTTTATATTAGGCAAGGTGGGTTGAGCACAGAGTTCAAGGTCCTCGCAATCCCAAATGCAAGCATAACGGTCAAGAATGTGTCTACGGGGGTTCTGCGAGCCGTTCAGACTGATTTCAGCGGAAAGTTTAGAATGGAAGGAATTTCTCCTGGTCGCTACGAGATTTCCTTCTCGGCACGACCCTTTAATCCGCAGGTGCACAGCTTAATTGTGAAACCCGGCGAGACTACCGATGCATCTACGCGGTTGCTTACGCGCAGAGAGCCGGGAAGTATCGTCTCTATCTCTGGATGCCCAGACAGACTGATGGGTGCGGTGATTCCTTCCGACTTGAGTTCGGTCGAAATTCAGTTGAGACGGACTGCCTGCTATGGGCCTTGTCCCGTTTACAATATTCACCTGTTTGGAGACGGTCGTATCGAGTACCGAGGAGACCTATATGTTTCTGCCTTGGGAATCAGGAAATATCGCGTGGCGTCATCGACGGTTGCTGGACTTGCCGGAAAACTCTTTGAGAAGGGATTCTTCAATTTCTGCGCATCTTACCGACAACCGGCAACGGACTTGTCGGCAGTCGAAACAACAATTCAATTCGCAGGCTTCACCAAAACGGTTTTTGTTTATGGAGACGCTGCGCCAGAGGGGCTTGAAGACCTTGATGCACAGATTGAGAACGTCGCCAACGTAGCTCACCTGGTGAAATCAGCTGACCGCCCGGAATGACCATTGCTTACCGGGGCAGTCCGGTCGCTTGCACTCAAGGGTGGTCACATCTGCGGCTCGTCCAAGGTTTTGCCCTGGCTCGAAGAATACTTCAGTGTGGTCTACTAACTGTACTCAACTGACCCCCGCCCCATGCCGAAACCGCCACTCAAAACAGGGCGCTTATCCCCCACCCCGAAGCCAACCTTTTGAACCACCCGCCCGGAAGCCGGTCCAGGCCGTCGCAGCCGCCCTTCCCTCGGAAACCGCGACCTCCCCTGCGGCCCGGCCTCGGCGGGAATCGGGCGGCGGAAGGCAAGCGGGCTGTTTCCGAGCGCCATCAACGGGGCACAAGCGCAAATGTGAGGGAAGGGCGCATCTGCGGTTCGCCGGTCAAACGTCCGCTTCTGCCTGGCTCGGCTTCGCAGCTATTGCAGCCTCGCGTATTCCGCCTTGGCTTCCTTCAGGATGGGGATGCCGGGGTCGGCGTCTTTCCAGAGCGTGAGGAAATCCTGATAGGCGGTGCGGGCTTGGGCCGGGTCGCCCTCCAGGGCGTAAGCACGGGCCAGTCCGAGGCGAGCCAGCGCGCCCCAGGGAAAGTTCGCCACCAGTCCTCGGCGGTCGATGAATTTCTGAAATTCCGCTGCTGCTCGGTTGCCGTCGTGGAGCATGCGATAGGCTTCTCCCCGCAAATAGACTGGGCACAGGAATATTGTGAGGTTCGTTGGCCAGCCAAGTTCGATCGCGCTCGCCACCTTCAATAGTTCGATTGCCTGGTTCGGGTCTCTTCGTTCCAGTGCGACACCTGCTCGGATCGTGGGCAGCCAATATCTCTGGACCAGCGTATCAAGCGGGAAGGTCTTGTCGAGTTCGGCCGCCAGCTTCTCCGCCCCTGCCGTATCGCCTGCCCGCGCCAGGGCCAGCGCCGCCATGGCCCGGACACCGCGGTTCGAGGCCAGCCTCAACGTCGCCTTGGCCTTGGCACGAGCCTGCTCCCGATTTCCCGATTTCGCTTCGCGCAGCGCTGCTGCAACCAGGTATAGAGCGGACCTTTGGTTGGCGTCATTATGCTGGGCTGAATCCATCGCCCGCCCGGTCAGTTCGCGAGCGTTCTTCAGCTTGCCATACCAACCTTCCGTTTCCGCTTGCGCAGCCTGCAAGTAGTCTCCCGCACCCGGCTTTCCCATGGCGACCGCGGCCTGCTGCGCCATCTGTGCCGTATCGCCCTTCAGAAACGCCACATGGTAGCGCCAAAGGGGCAGGGCCTCGTTCTCCAGCTTGCGCTCCTCTGCCTGCTTGAACACCGCCTCCGCTTCATCCAGCCGGTTGAGGACCATGTAGTTTTCGCCGAGGTTGATATAGTTGTTCCCATTACTTGGCGCCAGTCGCAGCGCCTCTCGAAATTCCTCCAATGCCTTTTCCAAGTTTCCCAGCTGTATGTAAGTAAATCCCAGCCATCTGTAGGGCACGTCGTCTCTCGGGTAGGTCTGTTGCCACAGTTCGCAAGTCTGCGCCACCTTCTCCAGTTCGCCGGTTCTCATTAAGTAGTTTCCTTCAATGAAGAACCGCTCCCGCTCGCTCACCTTCTCACGAAGTCCGTATGCTCTACGGACATTCTCGTCCGCGCGCGTATCCTCGCTGAGGCTGGAGTAGCCGACCGACATCCTGGCGTAGGCCATGGCGAAATTCGGGTCAAGTTCCACCGCCCGCTTGTAGAAGGGCAGCGCGGCGGCTAGCTCGCTCGTTTCGTACATCTTTACTCCCAGGCTATAGGCTTTCAGCGCCTCTAGGGATCGTGTGGTTGCTTCCTCCACCGGCGTGGCGTATTTCTGCACCGAGCTGAGCGACTCGCCCAGTTTGGTCCGTAAACTGATCGCCGCATTGTCAAGAGCCTTGAGCACCGCTTCCTTGCCCGCCGCCTGCTCCTGCGCCTGGGCCAGCACGTCCCCCGTGTTGCAGTTCACTGCCTTCAGGCCAACCACGTACTGGCTGCCCAGCCCCGCAATCGAGCCGGTCAGCATGGCCTTGCTGCCCGTGCGTTGGCAGACCTCCTGTGTGACCTCCGGCGTCAACCGGTCACCGGCGGGACGGCCCATCAGCTTCAATGTCTCGTTCACTTTCCGATCGGAAAGCGGGTCGAGAAAGGGCGATTGCTCAAGCTGCACCGAGAGTCCCTGCTTCAGCGCGTCGTCGAATACCGCATCGCCCGTCTTGTTGTCGAAATCGGAGAGGACGATGGTGTCCTTGTCGGTCAGGCGGGTCGCGGTCTGGCGCGAGCGGAAGTACAACGTTCCCCCGATGGCAGCAGCGACAAGGATCACGGCAGCGGGAACAAGAACCTTCCAGAGTTTTCGTAGGGGCGCCCCTCGTGGGCGCCCACCTGGGGCGGGCACAAGGCCCGCCCCTACAGGTTCCAACGCCGCGATCAGCCGATAGCCGCCCTTGGGAATGGTCTGGATGAAGCGCGGCTCGTGTGGATCGTCTTCGAACGCTTTGCGCAGTTCCGAGATGGCGCGCGTCAGCACGTCATCGGTGACGAACGTGTCCGCCCAAACCGCCTGAATGATCCGTTCCTTGGGCATCACGTCGCCGGCGTGCTCAGCGAGATACAGCAGCACCTGCATCGCTTTGGGTTCGATGTGTGCGGTTATGCCATTGGCCGTGACGCTGTTCAGCTTGGGCTGGATGAGCCAACGACCGACTTGGAAGTCGCCTTCCATCAGGCTCGCTCCGCGGCAAGTGATGACGCTGTGTGCATTATAGCACTGGGGAAGGAAAGAGGGGTCGGGTGTCAGGGGTCAGTCGCCGGTAGCCAGTTGCCAGTTTCCAGAGGCCCGTAAACGGGTGTGAGACGTGAAGAGCCGCGAGACCACAAAGCGGGTCTTGCGCTACTTCTGCCAACTGATGGTCTGGCGGTCAAAATCGAAGGCTAGGCGCTTCACGCCGAGGGCTGTCACTCCCAGCAGGCCGTCGAAGTTGGGCAAAGCTTGGGCTGACGTTGCCAGGAGATAAGCCTTCTGGTTTCCCAAGTCGGTTGTTCCCAACCGCGCTGTAGGCAGGCGCACTTCCTGGAGCTGGGACTCGCCGCCCATATTAGCTGATGTCTTTGCGCCGGCGGTCCGGACGCTGGCCAGCCGGCCATGGACGCGGCTCTCAAACAGGACCACATCCTTGGCGCCGGTATCGACGACCAGACGCAGGGGCTGGCCTTCTACCTCGAATTGAACGAGCACATACCCCGGCCGGGGCTCAAACACCACCGAGTATTCCGATGGCTCCACCGCACCGAAGATCATCTTCTTCGATTGGTAGTCGATGCGAAAGCTGCTCCGGGCCAAGACATCGAGGCCCACCATGGCATCAATGTGGATGCCCATCCCTTCCTCGATGAAAGCAAGGTCGCGCACGAGCACAGGAAGCCTTTCGGCGCGAATCGGGCCGAGAGCCACGTCGGAGAGCACCACCCCTTGGGCTTGCACGCTCTGGCTGAAAACCGAAAGTGACTGTCCGTTTCCGGACAGCTTCAGCTTCTGAGCAATCCGCCGATCCACCACGCTCGGAACGGCGCCGGTGTCAATCAGGAAGTTGAGCTTGTCCAGCCCGGCAATGGAACCCTTGACCACAATCACATAGCCCCGGTACAGCCTAAAGGGGACTTCCACAAGGCCGTCGGCGGCGAGCAACGTCTGCGAAATCAACAAGCTGGCGAGAATCAATAACCCATGCTTCAGTCCTTTCATTGCCCCTCCTCGGCGCGCTGGCGCACGCGAAGAGGAGTAATCCCGGCGTCCTGAGGATGTCCTGTGGGCTAGCCAAGGTTAGGGTTAGGTTTTTCTGATCGTGAGGCGATCAGCCTAACCATCTGAATACAAAGAGGATAGCGAGACTCGTCAGTCGATCAGCTTGAGGGAGAACTGCACCTGGCGGGAGGTGCCGGCGGTGCGGTCGTGTCGCACGCACCCCTCACTTGGCCCTTCGGGCCACCCTCTCCCCAAGGGAGAGGGCTGCAAATCCGAAATCCCCTCCCCTCGCCCTCCGGGAGAGGGCTTGGAATCGGAAAAACTCTCCCCTCTCCCCTGGGGAGAGGCGCTGGGGGTGAGGGGTTTCGCTAACTTCTGCTTCAGCGTCTGCCCCTCGAGCAACTCCATCACGATGAAGGGCTGGCCCTCGTGCTCCTCAATGGCGTGAATCGTGCAGATGTTGGGGTGATTGAGAGCAGAAGCTGCCTGGGCCTCCCGCTGGAATCGCTCCAGGTTTTGTCGGTTCTTGGAGAGTTCTTCCGGCAGGAACTTCAAGGCGACGGTGCGCTTGAGCTTGGTGTCCTCGGCCTTATAGACGACACCCATGCCGCCGCTTTCGATTTTCTCCAGGATGCGGTAATGGGAAATCGTCTTGCCGATCATGGGGAGCGGGCCGCCTTGTGCCGCCATCTTACGGCGTGCTTCGAGTCAAGTCAACGCGCGCGTGCCCCTTCAACAAGCTGATGATTTTCTCTGTTGAGTGTGCCAAGATTTGCCCTCACAGTCTTACATGTAGCGGCTTATAGAGGCATGGCCTCAAGCCGCACTCAGCAATTCCCGTTGGGAGGGATTGCCCATGGCCAACTTAAGGTTTGCCGCGTTTGGGGCGGGATTCTGGTCGAGATATCAGCTGGCCGCCTGGCGCGAACTGCGCGGTGCGGAATGCGTGGCGCTATGCGATCCCGTCCGCACGAAGGCGGAAGCGCGCGCCCGCGAATTCGAGGTGCCACGGGTTTACGACAACCCGGAAGAAGTCTTTCGTCGGGAGCAGTTGGATTTTGTTGACATCATCAGCAGCCCGGAGACGCATCGAGAACTGGTTCACCTGGCCGCAGCGCACCAGGTCCCAGTGATCTGCCAGAAGCCCATGGCGCCGTCGCTCCGAGAGGCGGAGCAGATGGTAAGCGCCTGTCGCGACGCCGGCGTGCCGTTCTTCGTCCACGAGAACTGGCGCTGGCAGACCCCGATTCGGAAGCTCAAGCAGGTGCTGGTCGAGGGCCAGATTGGCGCTCCGTTTCGCGGTCGCCTCGACATGATTTCGGGTTTCCCGGTGTTCATCAATCAGCCGTTTCTGGCGGAGATTGAGCAATTCATCCTGACCGATCTCGGCACGCACATCATCGACGTGGCGCGGTTCCTCTTTGGCGAAGCGGAGAGCCTGTACTGCCAGATTCAGCGAATCCACCAGGACATCAAAGGCGAAGATGTAGCCACCGTGATGATGCGGATGGGCGGCAAAACCACGGTGCTGGTGGAGCTGGCCTACGCCGAAAATGCGCTCGAACGCGAGCGGTTTCCTGAGACCTTTGCCTTCATAGAGGGCGATAAAGGATCAGCGGAACTGTGCCCTGACTATTGGGTGCGCGTCACGACCGAGGCTGGAACCTTGGCCAAGCGCTCGCCGCCGCCGCGCTACGCCTGGGCCGATCCCGCGTACGACGTGGTGCAGGCCAGTATGGTTCCTTGCCTGGAGAATTTGCTTCGAGCGCTGCGCGGGGAGGGTGCGGCGGAGACGACGGGCGAGGACAATCTGAAGACTCTCCAGCTGGTTTATGCCTGCTACGACTCGGCGCGAACGGGGCAGGTGGTGAAGTTGATTTAGCGCGCTTGCGGCGGGAATTGCCAGAGGGACGGAAACGGCCCAGAACAATGAACATCCAGCTCTGCTTATTCGCCTCCACGCCCGACATGGCCGCTCTCAGTTTTGTGGTGAAGGTGCTCACCGGCACGCCGCAGGAGCTGGCCGAGCGCGCCGTGGCCTGGGGATATGACGGCATCGAGTTCATGCCCGACCCCGCGGCGCGTGTTCCCGAGCCTCAGGAAATGGAGGCGGCCCTGAAGGCGGCGGGTGCGGTGATGCCGGTAGTCAACACCGGTCGGATGTTCGCCCAGGGTTTTGCCCTCCTCCACGCGAACCCTGAGGTGCGCAGGAACTCGGTTGGCGCCTTCAAGCGAATCCTGGACTTCGCGGGCTATTTCCGCGCGCGCGTGGGTTTGGGCGCCGCGCGAGGGGCGGGAATTTCGGGGGCCAGCCGCGCGGAAATGGATCAGATGGCCGAGGACGTGTTTCGCGAGCTGGCCGAGCATGCGGAGAAGGCGCAGGCGGTCATCATGCTCGAGCCCGCTGACCCTGGCGTGACCAGCACCATCAACACCATGGACGAGGCGATGGTTTGGGTCGAACGCATCGGCAGCCCCGCCTTCAGCGTGATGATGGATACTTACCAGCTTGCGGAGTCGGAACCTTCCATCGAGCACGGCATTCGCGCGGCGCGTGGCCGGGCGAACCACATTCACCTCTACGATCCGAGCCGCTGGCCTCCGGGCGTTCTGGCGGAAAAGGATCGTCTCGACTGGCCGCATATCGCTCGCGTCCTGCGGGAGGAGAGCTTCAGGGGTTCCGGCTCGGTGGTGCTCGCTCCGGAAGGGGACCCGGAGCCGGCCGCGCGCACGGCGGTGGCATATCTGCGACGCCTATTTGCTGAGGGGGAGCAATCATGAGCCTGGAAGGTCGAGTAGCCCTGATAACTGGCGCGGGCCGCGGCATCGGCAAGACGATTGCCCGCGTGCTCGCTGGCCGGGGGATGGCGGTGGGTGTGAACGACGTGCGGCGCAGTTTGGCGGAAAGCACCGCCGCCAAATTGCGTGGCGAAGGTTACCGGGCGCTGGCATTACCCGCCGACGTCACGAGCAAGGCAGAAGTCGCGGCCATGATGGGACGTGTTGAAGCTGAACTGGGGCCGCTCTGGCTGCTGGTGAACAATGCGGGTGTCTTCCACGCGGCTTCTACCGCGGAGTTAAGCGAGGAATGGTGGGACCGGGAATTTGCCGTGGATGCCAAGGGAGTCTTCCTCTGCTGCCAGGCGGTCATCCGGCGAATGCTCCACCGCGGCGCGGGACGCATCGTGAATATCTCCTCCATCGCCGGCCTGATCGTGCGCACCGGCCAGATCGGTTATTGCTCCGCCAAGGCTGCGGTGGTGCATTTCTCGCGTTGCCTGGCGGTGGAGCTGGCGCCGCACGGTATCACCGTCAACTGCCTCTGTCCCGGGATGACCCGGACCGAGATGCTCGAGCAGGGGGCACGCGAGCGCGGGCTGGACCTGGAAGAGATGGTGAAGCTGATCCCTGCGGGCCGCATGGCCGTCCCCGAGGATCACGCGCACCTGGTGGCGTACTTCGCGTCGGACGAGGCGGCCCACGTGACTGGCCAGGTGGTTTCAGTGGATGGAGGCCAGAGCCAGTTTCTGCCGCTGGTGAGGCCGAAGTAGGCATAGCTTCTGTAGCGCCGGTATCCTCACCGGCGCTCGTCCGCCTGCAATCCGGAGGGCACTGCGATGTTGCCGGCAAGAGTCCTCTACTACGGAACCGAAGAAGCTCTCCCCGAGCGGGTCAAGCTGCGGGCCGGGCCATTATCACTGGTCTATGAGAAAGGCGACCTGCGTTACATCCGGCTAGGCGAACGGGAAATTCTCCGCCGTGTCTATGTGGCCATCCGCGACCGCAATTGGGGCACGATCCCTCCGCGCTTCTCGAGCGTCCGCCGGGACGTGGCGCAGGATTCGTTCCGCATCTCCTACGACGTGGAGAACAGACAAGGCGGGGTCGATTTCTTCTGGAAGGGAACGATCACCGGGGATGCTCAGGGAACCGTCACCATCGCCATGGAGGGCACCGCGCGTTCCACCTTCCTGCGCAACCGCATCGGTTTTTGTGTTCTCCACCCGATTCGGGAGTGCGCGGGACAGGCATGCACGGTCGAGAAAGTTGACGGTTCAATCGTGCAGGGGACCTTTCCTCTCTATACCTCTCCGGACCAGGCGTTCCTGGACATACGGGCCATCTCCCATGAGGTCGTCCCTGGCGTCCGGGCCGAAGTACGGTTTGCCGGCGATGTCTTCGAGCTGGAAGACCAGCGCAACTGGGGAGACGCCTCGTACAAGACTTACAGCACACCGCTCCGCTTGCCCTTCCCGGTGGAGATCAAGGCGGGGACGCGGATTTCGCAGTCCGTTACGTTGAGCCTGAAAGGTGAAATCCCTCCACCGCAGGCTGAGATTCCGCGCGCGACGCTGACCTTTACAGTCGGCCGGATGCCTCCCTCCCCCCTTCCACGGATTGGCCTCGGCGTGGCAAGTCATAATCAAGCACTCAGCTGGAAGGCATTGGCTCGGCTGCGCGCCTTGAATCTTTCCCATTTGCGAGTCGATCTCCGCTTGTCTCAGCCCGACTTCCAGACCATTCTTGGCCGGGCCTCGGCCGAAGCCAGCGAGCTGCGCGTGCCGCTGGAACTTGCACTCCATCTCTCGGACGCGGCCGAGGAGGAACTCAAGCGGCTGCGGTCGGGGCTCGAGCAAGTGAAGCCCGCGGTCTCGGCCTGGTTCATCTTTCACGTCTCGGAAAAATCCACTACCGAGAAATGGGCCGAACTGGCGCGGCGCTTTCTGGCGGACTATGATCCCCAGGCCAAAATCGGTGCCGGCACGAACGCCTATTTCGCTGAACTCAACCGCGGTCGGCCGCCGGTCAACGTTGCGGATCTCGTGAGCTA
>Ga0187878_1003276_pt1 | contig 13533 bp, 25 predicted proteins | sample June2016WEW_17_1_FD_132979 | JGI IMG/M metagenome (GOLD analysis project Ga0187878, IMG submission 132979) | Peatland microbial communities from SPRUCE experiment site at the Marcell Experimental Forest, Minnesota, USA - June2016WEW_17_150 | ecosystem: Environmental > Terrestrial > Soil >...
CCACGGGAGAGAAAGTTTATGTGCCTCGTTCCGATAAGGAAAAGCGATTGCAAAAAGCGCTGTTGCTTTGTCATTTGCCGGAGGAACGTAAAAATGTTCTCCAGGCATTGAAGGTCTGCGGACGGGAAGCAGCTGCGGCCGTTCTTTTGAGCGGGGTAGATGCTGAATCAGGAAAGCTTCCGAATATCAGGAAGTAATAAGCTGCGAATTAAAGGTGATTATTCTGGAGGTTTGATTTTCAGGAATACACTTCGGTTAACGGCTTGTGATGATTCCGCCAGTCATTTTTGCGTTGTTGTTCAATGATTGGAAACAATTTTGAGGTATAATCTTTACGATGCTTGAAAAAAAACTTGACACCTTTTGAGAAGTCATCTATAAAAGGAACTTCACTTTTTTGGATAATGTACTGCTTGCACATTTGTCTGATAATGTGAGAGTGAGCGCTGGCGTAGCTCAACTGGAAGAGCAGCTGACTTGTAATCAGCAGGTTGCGGGTTCGAGTCCCATCGCCAGCTCCATTATAATTGTATATGGCTCATCTTCATCCGGAGGGATTCCCGAGTGGCCAAAGGGAACAGACTGTAAATCTGTCGTCGGACGACTTCGGAGGTTCGAATCCTCCTCCCTCCACCATAAATGAACTGCAGAAGTCGTATTCACGTTGCTCATTCAGGAGACATAAGTCACAGGTACTGAGGAGTTGTATGTGTGTATGCCTTCAAAAATCTACAGGAATTGGCGGGAGTAGCTCAGTTGGCTAGAGCATCAGCCTTCCAAGCTGAGGGTCGCGGGTTCGAGTCCCGTTTCCCGCTCCAATTTTTCTATAAGCCCACATAGCTCAGGCGGCAGAGCACTTCCTTGGTAAGGAAGAGGTCATCGGTTCGAGTCCGATTGTGGGCTCCAGTAAAAAACTCCTCACAGAGGAAAAATCCTAACAATCAGAAACAAGGCAGGAGGGACTCCTAATGGCAAAGGCTAAATTTGAGAGGAAGAAGCCGCACGTAAACATAGGAACGATAGGTCACGTTGACCATGGCAAGACCACGTTGACGGCCGCCATTACCAAGGTATTGGCATCAAAGGGTCAGGCGGAGTTCAAGTCGTTCGACCAGATTGACAATGCGCCGGAAGAGCGTGAGCGTGGTATCACCATTGCTACCGCCCATGTTGAATACGAAACGGATAAACGTCACTATGCGCATGTTGACTGTCCTGGTCACGCCGACTACGTAAAGAACATGATTACCGGCGCAGCTCAGATGGACGGAGCTATTCTGGTGGTTTCGGCAGCTGACGGTCCGATGCCTCAGACGCGCGAGCACATCCTGCTTGCCCGCCAGGTAGGTGTTCCGTATATAGTGGTATTTTTGAACAAGGCAGATATGGTGGATGATGAAGAGCTGATCGAACTGGTTGAGCTCGAGATTCGCGAGCTGCTATCCGCATACGACTTCCCCGGAGACGATATACCCATCATCAAAGGTTCCGCACTGAAGGCCCTGGAGGGTGATCAGGGTGAGCTTGGTGAGCAGGCGATTTTTAAGCTGATGGATGCCGTAGACAGCTACATACCGGAACCCGAGCGTGCGATAGACAGACCGTTCCTGATGCCTGTTGAGGATGTTTTCTCCATTTCCGGACGCGGTACCGTGGCGACCGGTCGTGTAGAGCGAGGCATAGTAAAGGTTGGGGAAGAGGTAGAGATAGTAGGGATCAGGCCGACCCAGAAGACCACGGTCACCGGTGTAGAGATGTTCCGCAAGCTGCTGGATGAAGGTCGTGCGGGAGACAACATAGGCGCATTGCTGCGTGGCGTCAAGCGTGAAGAGATCGAGCGCGGTCAGGTATTGGCCAAACCCGGTTCAATTACACCACATACCAAGTTTAAGGCAGAGGCATACGTCCTGACAAAAGAAGAGGGTGGTCGTCACACACCGTTTTTCAATGGTTACCGTCCGCAGTTTTATTTCAGGACAACAGACGTAACCGGTGTAGCGGAGCTTCCTGAAGGAACCGAGATGGTAATGCCCGGAGATAACGTGGCAATGACGGTTAACCTGATAACTCCGATAGCAATGGACGAAGGACTGCGTTTTGCAATTCGTGAAGGTGGCCGCACAGTCGGTGCCGGTGTTGTCAGTTCAATCATAGAATAAAAGTATATAAGAGGAAGCGATGCCAAGTCAGAAGATAAGAATACGGTTAAAAGCATATGATCATAAGCTGCTTGATCAGTCGGTCGGCGAAATTGTTGATACTGCAAAGAGGACTGGTGCAAGAGTTGCCGGACCTATACCACTCCCAACAATCATCAATAAATATTGTGTTTTGCGTGGTCCGCATGTTGACAAAAAATCGCGAGATCAGTTTGAAATAAGATCACACAAGAGACTGATAGATATTTTGGATCCGACACAACAGACTGTAGATGCTTTGATGAAGCTTGATCTTTCTGCCGGTGTCGACGTTGAAATAAAGTTATAATTTTGACTACAAAGAATAGGGAACACCAGCCATGAAGAAGGGTTTAATTGGGAAAAAACTGGGTATGACCCACATATTCACTGAAGAGGGTATTCGTATTCCGGTAACGGTTGTCGAAGCGGGTCCCTGTGTGGTTCTGCAGAAAAAAACTCTAGCTAAAGATGGTTATAATGCTATCCAGCTTGGTTTCGGAGAGCAGGAAGCTTATAAAGCAAACAGAGCCTCAGTGGGCCACTGTAAGTCAGCAGGAAAGGGAGTTTATCGAAATTTTCGTGAATTCCGCTTGGATGACATTGATCAATTCAATGTGGGTGATGTCATTACATCTGATCTTTTTACTGCTGGTGAGACAATAGACGTTACTGGAATAAGCATAGGTAAAGGTTTTCAGGGTGTAATCAAGAGATGGAACTTCCAGGGTGGTCGCTCATCGCACGGTTCCAGATTTCATCGTGCGCCGGGATCTATCGGTTGTTCTGCTACACCTTCGAGAGTTTTTAAAAACAAGAAAATGCCGGGCCAAATGGGTAATGAAAAAGTTACAATCCAAAGACTTAAAGTAGTACGGATTGATTCTTCTGATAACCTGATTTTGATAAAAGGTGCAATACCCGGTTCCACAAACAGTCTGGTGCTAATCAAGGACAGTATCAAGGCGTAGTAATCAAGTTTTCTGGAGATAGCTATGGCTACTATAGATATCTATGATATCAGCAAGAATCAAGTAGGTGTTCTGGAGTTGAGTGATGCAGTTTTTAACTGCGAGATCAAAAAACATTTGATCCACGAAGCTGTAAAGCTGCAACTTGCCAATCGTCGTGCAGGAACTGTTGCCGTAAAAAATCGCTCGGCAGTTGCAGGAAGTGGCAAGAAGCCGTTCCGTCAGAAGGGGACAGGTCAGGCACGTCAAGGGTGCCGCAGAGCTCCTCAGTATCCTGGTGGTGGTGTAGCTTTTGGCCCGCAGGCAAAAACATATAATCTTTCTATGAACAAGAAGGCTAGAAAAGCTGCAATGAGATCAACCCTTTCATACCTGTTCAACGAAAATAAAATGACAGTGTTGAACGAGTTTGAGTTAGATCAAATATCCACAAAAAGTTTTGTTAATGTTTTAAACAGTTTTGACATAGCTAAATCTTTGGTGGTTATTGATCAGTCTAATATAAATCTCGAACTGTCGGCCCGCAATGTTAAGCACATCAAAGTATTAAAAGCAGAAGGTCTTAATATTTATGATATGCTGAATTACAAGAACATAATCTTCACAGAGGCAGCGGTGCGAAAAGTTGAAGGAGCGTTGCAGCTATGAATATTTTCGACGTAATAAAAAAACCATTGGTTACTGAAAAGACAACTCTTGAAAAGGATGCAAAAAATATAATTTCATTTGCTGTCAATTCAGAGGCTAATAAAATTGAAATCAAAGAAGCTGTTGAAAAGTTTTTCAAGGTAGAAGTTGTGAATGTTAATACTATTAATGTTGCCGGGAAGACCAAAAGGGTCGGCAGGAAGATAGGTAAACGTTCAAACTGGAAAAAAGCTTATGTAACCTTGAAAGAGGGCAGCACTGTTGATTTCTTCGAAGTTTAAACCATAAAACGGGGTCGATACAATGGCTATCAAGAGTTATAAACCTACTTCCGCCGGCCGCAGGCATCAGACCTGTTCTGCATTTGATGAGATAACAACAGGAAAGCCGGAGAAGTCGTTGCTTGTCAGTTTAAAGAAAACTGGCGGTAGAAATAATAATGGACGTATTACTTCCAGACACATTGGCGGAGGACATAAGCAAAAGTATCGCATTATTGACTTTGCGAGAAATAAACTTAATATTCCTGCAAAAGTGGCGACGATCGAGTATGACCCTAATAGAAGCGCTCGCATTGCTTTGCTACATTATGTAGATGGCGAAAAACGTTATATTCTAGCCCCACTCGGACTGGGAGTAGGTGACACAGTTATTGCTTCTGTTGATGCAGACATAAAACCGGGTAATGCATTGCCGCTCAGAGCTATACCGATGGGGACAATAATTCATAATATAGAGTTGAAACAAGGTAAGGGTGGGCAACTGACACGCAGTGCAGGTACTTTTGCCCAGCTGATGAATAAAGAAGGAAAATATGCTCAGGTAAAACTCCCCTCGGGTGAAGTACGCATGGTTCTACAGGATTGTTATGCGACTATCGGGCAGGTCGGAAATATAGATCATGAGAACGTGAGCATTGGTAAGGCAGGACGGTCAAGGTGGCTGGGTAAAAGACCTAAGGTTCGCGGCGTTGCAATGAACCCTGTTGATCATCCGCATGGTGGTGGTGAGGGTAGGACTTCCGGTGGACGTCATCCAGTAACCCCTTGGGGTGTTCCGACCAAAGGTTATAAAACCAGAACCAACAAGACATCTACACGTTTTATCGTAAAACCACGTAGTAAATAAATATTCTTTTTTAAAGGAATGACAGATGGCGAGATCGATTAAAAAGGGACCGTTCGTTGACGGTTATCTGTTGGTAAAAGCACAAGTTGAAAGTTCCGGTGCAAAGAAGATAATAAAAACCTGGTCCAGGCGTTCAACTATAGTTCCGGATTTTATAGGTCTTACTTTTGCCGTACACAACGGTAAAAAGTTCATTCCGGTATTCGTAACGGAAAATATGGTTGGGCATAAACTTGGCGAGTTCGCTCCCACCAGAACTTTTTATGGACATGCTGCTGATAAAAAAAGCAAACTTAAGAAGAAGTAATTAAAAGGAGCTGTACATGGATGCAAGCGCAAAATTGACATTTGCCCGTCTTTCTCCAAGAAAAACACGGTTGATTGCTGACTTGGTTCGAGGCAAAGCGATTCAAAATGCTCTTAATATACTTCGTTTTTCTCCAAAGCCTTCAGCTAAACTACTTGCCAAATTGCTAAAGTCAGCTGTAGCAAATGCAGAGCAAAAGGGAGTTTCCGATGTGGATCTTCTGTATGTTAAGACGATCTATGTGGATGGAGCAGCCTGCCTGAAGCGTTCGTTGCCTCGTGCAATGGGCAGAGCGAGCCGTATAAGAAAACCGACTAGTCATATACAAGTAGTTTTGTCAGATAAGAAATAAGCTATTGAGTTGGAGGTGGAGATTTGGGTCAGAAAATTAATCCTATAGGTTTCAGGCTCGGTGTAATTAAAACTTGGGAGTCCAAGTGGTATGCGGAAGCCGATTATGCAAAGCTGCTTCATGAAGATCTTAAACTCAGGGATTTTCTGAAAAAACGATTGTACCATTCCGGGGTATCAAAGATAGAAATTGAACGTGCAGCTAACAAGGCAAAGATAAATATCTTCACAGCACGCCCAGGTCTCATAATTGGCAAGAAAGGTTCTGAAGTTGAGACTCTTAAAAAAGAACTTGCCAAACTCACTGATAAAGAGGTATTCCTGAATATTCAGGAAGTACGTAAGCCTGAACTTGATGCTCAACTGGTGGCCGAGAACGTAGCACTGCAGTTGGAAAGACGAATTGCTTTCCGACGTGCTATGAAAAAGAGTGTGACTTCGGCGCTTAAATTTGGTGCAAAAGGGATTAGGATCCAGTGCTCTGGCAGACTCGGTGGTGCAGAAATGTCGCGGACTGAATGGTATCGTGAAGGACGTGTTCCGCTTCATACATTGCGAGCTGATATAGACTATGGTTTTGCGGAAGCAAAGACCACTTACGGTATTATTGGTGTCAAGGTCTTGATATTTAAAGGTGAAGTTCTCCCTGAGAAAAAATAGATACAGGAGTTTTTTGCGATGTTAATGCCCAAAAGAGTTAAGCATAGAAAACAGATGAAGGGCAGAATGAATGGCTCTCCACAGCGGGGTGTCAGCCTGGCATTTGGCGAGTTTGGATTACAGGCAATTGAGTGTGGTTGGCTTGACTCGAAACAGATAGAAGCAGCTCGAATTGCCTTAACCCGTTATATCAAAAGGGGTGGCAAAACCTGGATTCGTATATTTCCCGATAAACCCTTAACTGCAAAACCTGCAGAAACTCGTATGGGTAAAGGTAAGGGTGCTCCAGATTCATGGGTTTGTGTAGTCAAGCCCGGCAGGGTTCTATATGAAATGGAAGGCGTTACTGAAGAAATAGCGCGTGAAGCATTTAGACTTGCTGCTTTTAAACTTCCTGTTGCCACAAAATTTATAGCAAGGAAGGAAAGTCATGAAGACTAAAGATATTAGAAGTCTGAGCGTTGATGAACTAGGGGCAAAGGAAAAGGATTTGGCTCAGGAGTTCTTTAATCTCAAATTTCAACTTCATACCGGACGGTTGGAAAATAGCGCTAAATTGTCTTTACTCAGGAAGGACATCGCCAGAGTTAAAACGGTCCTCCGGGAACTGAAAGGTTAAAAGAGAGGTTATCATGAACGTGCGTGGCACAAGAAAAACCCAGGTTGGTGTGGTAGTCAGTGACAAAATGGACAAGACCGTTGTTGTAAAGGTTTCTCATTTGGTCAGACATCCTGAGTATAATAAATATATAAAACAAAGCGTAAAGTACAAAGCTCATGACGGTGCTAATGAATGTAAGATCGGCGATAAGGTCGAAATCGTAGAGTCGCGTCCTTTGAGCAAAGATAAACACTGGAAAGTGAAGGAAGTGGTTGAGAGGATTTCTTAACGCAGGAGTTAACTCATGATACAGATGCAGTCGATACTAGATGTGGCTGATAATTCAGGCGCCAAGAAGCTTATGTGCATTAAAGTGCTTGGCGGTTCAAAAAGAAAATATGCAAGCATAGGCGATATAATTGTTGCCTCTGTAAAAGAATCAATCCCTAATTCGAAAGTTAAAAAAGGGGATGTTGTAAAGGTTGTGGTCGTTCGCACAGCGAAAGAGATCGGTCGTCCTGATGGCTCGTACATTCGATTCGATGATAATTCCGGCGTCGTAATCAATAACCAAAAAGAGCCGGTAGGTACGCGTATTTTTGGACCAGTCGCGAGGGAGCTCAGGGCAAAGAAATTTATGAAGATAATTTCCCTTGCTCCTGAAGTACTTTAATTAATAGCTTTGGAGAATTGTTATGCTAGGTAAAAAACTGCATATAAAAAAGGGTGATAAAGTGATGCTTATTGCCGGTAAAGATAATAAAAAAACCGGTAAAGTTTTGCGGATTTACCCAAAGAAAGAAGCAGTAATTATTGAGGGCCTTAATATTGTCAAGAGGCACACCAAAGCCCGCGGAAATGAGCCGGGAGGTATTGCTGAAAAGGAAGCTCCGGTCCACTATTCCAATGTCATGTTATACTGTGGAAAATGTAATAAACCGGTTAGATCTGGTAAGAACACCCTAGAGAATGGGGAAAAGGTACGCGTCTGTATAAAGTGCGGCGAAGCCTTTGATAAATAGCATGGAGGAGTAAATGGCGAGGCTTAAGGAGCTTTACGAAAAAGAAATTGTTCCTCAGTTGATGAAAGACTTCAACTACAAAAATGTCATGCAAGTCCCAAAGCTTGAAAAAATAGTTGTCAATATGGGGCTCGGTGAGGCAATTCAAAATATTAAAATCCTCGATTCTGCAGTTGAGGAAATTGCACTTATAACAGGGCAGAAGGCTGTTATAACAAAGGCAAAAAAGTCGATTGCAAGCTTTAAGTTGCGCCAGGGGATGCCCATCGGCTGCATGGTTACCTTGCGTAAGGCAAGAATGTATGAGTTTCTTGACAGATTGCTGAATGTCGCTTTGCCCCGAGTAAGGGATTTTAAAGGGATATCTGGCAAAGCTTGCGATGGCCGTGGTAATTACACGCTTGGAGTCAAGGAGCAGCTGATTTTTCCCGAAATCAGTTATGAAAAGGTTGATAAGGTAAAGGGCTTAAACATTACCATAGTTACTTCAGCAAAGAATGACGAAGAATGTAAAGCTCTTCTCAAGCTTTTAGGTATGCCTTTTAGGAATTAAATAGTTTCGGAGGAAACAGTGGCAAAGAAATCTATGATGCTGAAGGCTCAGCGTGGAAATAAGTTCAAGGTGCGTGAATATAATCGATGCCCCCTTTGCGGTCGTCCAAGAGCTTATTACAGAAAATTTGATATGTGCAGAATTTGTTTGAGAAAGCTGGCTTCTCATGGGAAAATTCCCGGTGTAATCAAGTCCAGCTGGTAAACTAATATTAAGTATTAAATAGAGGAGTACTATAAATGTCGATGACTGATCCTATAGCTGATCTGCTTACAAGAATCAGGAACGCCAATATGGCTAAGCATCAAAAGGTGGACATTCCTTCGTCGAACTTAAAAGTGAGTATCGCCAATGTGCTCAGAAGCGAAGGTTTTATCAAGAATTACAAGGTTATCGCAGATGACAAGCAAGGCATACTTCGCATTTATTTGAAATATATAGATGAAAAGGAAGGTCTCTTTAACGAACTTAAGCGTGTCAGTAAACCAGGCGGCAGGGTTTATGTGAAAGGTGACAACATCCCAAAAGTAAAAAATGGACTAGGTATTTCTATCCTTTCTACATCTAAGGGTATAGTAACTGATAAGGTTGCGCGTGAAGCAGGAATTGGCGGCGAGCTTATCTGTACGGTCTGGTAAAATAAGGTTCAAGGAGTATAAGTATGTCCAGGATTGGCAAACTTCCTATAGTAATACCTGCTGGTGTAAAGGTTTCATTCAAAGATTCCGTAATTAATGTAGAGGGCCCGAAAGGGAAGCTTTCACGTGTAGTTATGGAAGGCGTTACTATTGACATGAGCGGTGGCAGCGTAGTGGTTGATCGCGTAGATGAATCAAAAAATTCACGATCAGCTCATGGTCTCACTCGTACTTTGATAGATAACATGGTGACTGGAGTAACAAAAGGTTTTGAGAAAGGTCTAGAGATAACAGGTGTTGGTTATCGTGCTGAAGCAAAAGGTGATACACTTAACCTTAGTCTCGGCTACTCTCATCCGATAAATTTTCTGCTTCCTCAAGGTGTGAATGTGGAAGTTGAAAAAATGACAAAAATTTTTGTAAGGGGAACTGACAAGGAACTTATCGGTCAGACCGCTGCAAAAATAAGATCGTTTCGTCCTCCTGAGCCATATAAAGGCAAAGGTATCAAGTACGTTGGCGAGTCCATCCTGCGCAAAGCCGGAAAGACCGGTAAGAAATAGACATTCTCGCTTAAGGAGTTGGTAAATTGAGTTCTTTAGCCCAAAAAAAGATGGCAAGACTAAAGCGTAAAGTCAGGGTAAGAAAAAAGATACAAGGAACACCGGTTTGTCCCAGACTGAATGTTTTTAAAAGTGCTAAACACATTTATGCACAGATCATCGATGATGTAAGCGGTGTAACCATGGTTTCCGCTTCCACGGTGATGAAAGATGTCCAGGCAGGACTTAAGTATACCGGAAATCTTGATGCTGCGGTAAAAGTAGGTGCAGCTATAGCTGAGAGGGCCCGCGCCAAAGGCATTGAAAGAGTTGTTTTTGATCGAAGTGGTTTCTTATACCACGGCAGGATCAAGGCTTTGGCAGATGCGGCAAGAGGAAATGGACTTTCCTTCTAGAGGAAAGAAAATCAGGAGGCGATAATTGTTAAAGATCAATCCCAGTGAATTAAATCTTACGGACAAAGTTGTCCACATCAACCGGGTAGCCAAGGTGGTTAAAGGTGGAAGACGGTTCAGCTTCTCAGCCCTGGTAGTGGTTGGTGACGGAAATGGCTATGTCGGTTATGGTCTTGGAAAGGCAAATGAAGTTCCTGAAGCGATACGCAAGGGAGTTGAGCAGGCCAAGAAGAATATAATTAAGGTTCCAATTGAAGGTGGAACCGTTCCTTATGAAGTGCTAGGTCACTTCGGAGCCGGCAGGGTTTTGATAAAGCCTGCTTCCGCTGGTACTGGTGTAATTGCTGGTGGAGCAGCCAGGGCTGTATTCGAAGCGGCAGGTGTCCATAATATTTTGTCGAAATGTTTAGGCTCAAATAATCCGCATAATGTAGTCAAGGCAACTGTCTACGGCTTGAAGCAATTAAAAAGTCCTCAGGAGATTATTGCTAGAAGAGGCGTGGTTGAATAATCACTATCTCCACAACCAGGGAGTGAAAATAAAATGTCAGTAGAACTTAAAGTTACACTTGTCAGGAGCCATATTGGCAGACCGGCGAGCCACAGGGCAGTGTTAAACGGAATGGGCCTGTCAAAAGTGAATAAAACTGTGATCTTGAAGGACACTCCTGAGATTCGGGGAATGATCAATAAGGTTGTTCATCTTGTAAAGGTTGAAAAGTAATAACTATTGAGGTGCAATAATGGATTTGAACAGTCTGAGCCCGGCAGAGGGGTCTACAAAAAATAGAAAACGTATTGGTAGAGGGGTTGGATCCGGTCACGGTAAAACCTCCACAAAAGGTCACAAAGGTCAAAAAGCGCGAAGTGGTGGAAGTATTAAAGCCGGCTTTGAAGGTGGCCAGATGCCAATGCAGCGAAGACTGCCTAAAAGGGGTTTTACACCTTTAACTCGCAAAATATATGCAATTATTAACATAGGTCAGTTGGAATGTTTTGAAAGCGGCGCATGTTTAAGTCTAGATGATTTTGTAAAGCAAGGCCTTGTAAAGGATCTGCGGAATGGTGTGAAAATTTTATCAGACGGCGAACTCACCAAGTCACTGAGCGTGAAAGCACATAAATTCAGTTCTGCGGCAAAGGATAGAATTATTGCAGCTGGCGGATCGGTTGAGGTGCTTTAGAATTGATAGAGGCTATCCTCAATATATTCAAGATTCCCGACCTTAAAAAGCGTGTGTTTTTTTCTCTTGGTATGCTTGCTGTATATAGAGTTGGATGCCATATTCCTACACCAGGTATAAACAGTCAGGCTCTTGCTCATTTTTTCGCACAGGCAAAAGGTACTTTGTTAGGTATGTTTGACATGTTTTCAGGTGGCGCATTGGAGAAACTCACTGTTTTTGCGCTTGGAATAATGCCATACATATCTTCTTCAATTATCTTCCAGCTTTTGACCGTTGTAATCCCATCGATAGAGAAGCTATCTAAAGAAGGTGAAGCTGGTCGTAAAAAGATTACCCAGTACACTAGATACGGTACGATAGTGCTAAGTGTAGTGCAAGCACTTGGAATAAGTATAGGCCTTGAGAGTATGCGCGGCCCTGCCGGTGAATTAGTTGTACCCAGTCCTGGATGGGGATTCAGGCTGTTAACGGTCATAACCTTAACCGCTGGTACTGCTTTTATTATGTGGTTGGGCGAACAGATGTCAGAGAAAGGTATAGGAAATGGCATTTCTCTGATTATTTTCGCCGGAATTGTTTGCCGAATTCCGACTGCATTATTAAATAGTGCCCGTCTGATTAAAACCGGGGAGTTGTCTCTTTTTCTTCTGATATTTATAGCAGCCCTGATGCTGGCAGTTGTTGCTGGGATAGTTTTCGTAGAAAGAGGGCAACGTCGTTTACCTATACACTATGCAAAACGTGTGGTCGGCCTTAAAACTTTTGGCGCACAAACATCTCATCTTCCTTTAAAAGTGAATATGGCTGGCGTCATCCCCCCAATATTTGCATCATCAATAATAATGTTTCCTGCAACTATTGCTAATTTTATCAATATTCCCTGGGTCAGAGATGCTGCTCACAAAATGACTCCAGGAAATTGGTTATATGAGCTTTTTTATGTTGCTTTTATTGTCTTTTTTTGCTATTTCTACACGGCTGTAACTTTTAACCCGTCTGATGTCGCAGAGAATATTAAAAAGCATGGTGGGTACATTCCGGGGATACGTCCGGGCAAGGAGACTTCAGAGTACCTTGACAAGGTTTTAACAAAGCTGACTTTCTCCGGGGCAGTTTATATATCAATTGTATGTGTACTGCCATCGATATTGATAGGAAAATTTAACTTACCTTTTTATTTTGGTGGAACAGCACTCTTGATTGCAGTCGGGGTTGGTATGGACACTGTGGCCCAGATTGAATCGCATCTTATTACCCGAAACTACGAAGGTTTTATGAAGGGTGTAAGGATTAGAGGGAGACGCTGATATCATGAGGGAGCTGTTATGAACCTTATTCTTCTTGGCCCACCTGGCGCGGGTAAGGGAACACAGGCAAAACTTCTATGCAGTAAATACAGCATACCGCAGATTTCTACTGGCGATATTCTGCGTGTTGCCGTGCGCGAGCAAACTGCAATGGGTATTAAGGCGAAGGAGTTTATGGATGGTGGCTCCCTTGTCCCTGATGCTGTAGTAGTTGGTATTGTCGAGGAAAGACTTTTAAAATCCGATTGCGAAAGAGGTTTTATACTTGACGGCTTTCCGCGAACGATTGCACAAGCTGATGCTTTAAAACAAACATTAAAAAACCTGGGTAAAGATATAGATTATGTTATATCTATTGCAGTAAATAGTGATGAGTTGCTGATTAGAATAACAGGTAGAAGGACTTGCGCTAAATGTGGAAAAGGTTATCATGTAACCTTTGACCCGCCAAAAGTTGAAGGCGTATGTGATGTGTGTGGAGCTGAGTTGTATCAACGTGAAGATGACAAAGAAGATACTATTCGGAGGCGTCTGCAAGTTTATGACCAGCAGACAGAACCATTGATTTCTTATTATGGCAAAGAATCTTTATTGCGAACTATAACTGGAACAGGCACGATTGAAGATATTCAAAATGGAATAATTGATATATTAGAGGGAAAAGGTTGATTATCTTAAAATCTTCTGGCGAGATTGAAAGGATGAAGGTTCCTTGCAGGATAGTCGCTGAAATACTTCAAATTCTTAAGAATGAAATAAAGCCTGGTGTAACAACCATGAGCTTAAATAATATATCTGAAGCTGAAGCAAAGAAACGAAAAGCGCGTCCGGCATTCAAGGGATATAGTGGTTATCCTTACTCGCTCTGCTGTTCTGTTAACGAAGAAGTTGTTCACGGAATGCCAAGTAATCGTGTACTTGTTGATGGTGATATACTTAGTATTGACTTCGGTGTTGTTTTTGGCGGCTTTTATGGCGACGCTGCCTTAACTGTACCTGTTGGGAGAGTTTCTAAGATTGCTTTA
>Ga0187878_1003280_pt1 | contig 13520 bp, 13 predicted proteins | sample June2016WEW_17_1_FD_132979 | JGI IMG/M metagenome (GOLD analysis project Ga0187878, IMG submission 132979) | Peatland microbial communities from SPRUCE experiment site at the Marcell Experimental Forest, Minnesota, USA - June2016WEW_17_150 | ecosystem: Environmental > Terrestrial > Soil >...
AAAGAACTGATGATCCCGATAAATCGGGAAGACCTCTTCTCCCGCAAGGCGGGATGCTCTACCAACTGAGCTACATCAGCAAAAAAATCTTATAATTTTCTGATGTAAATTGTCCCAATAAAATACCCGGTGGGTAGGGAAGGATTCGAACCTCCGAAGGCATAAGCCGTCAGATTTACAGTCTGATGCGTTTAACCGCTTCGCTACCTACCCATTTTTTCAAACACATAATTTATTCAAAATTTTACTTAGAATCAAGCTATTTAACGGGATTAGGGCTTAATTTGTCATTTTTTGATAACACTCGAATGTCTCCGCTAAAAAATATTTTTTCCTTACCGGATACCTGTAATTTTATACCGCCATTGTAAAGCAAATCCTTTACATGAGCTTCTATCTCTTTGTTTTCTATATCACTTATATTAATCATTTTACCTTTCATATCACATTTAACCTTCCAATTATCAAAAATTTCTTTGAATTTGTGTTCAAAAAGTAAGTGCATATGGTTATCATATATAATTAACAATCTCACTAACAAATCATTAATATCGCATTCTTTTTTCAATATGTTAAAGAGCGAAGTTGTCTTATGGCTAAATTTAGTGTCGAAGCTCCGTTGGTTAACATTAATACCAATTCCTATGATAAAATTGTTATCGTTAAAAATGTTTTCAATTAGGATTCCGGATATTTTTTTGCTGTTAACGTAAATATCATTAGGCCATATAATCTCAATTTTAAACTGCTCTCCCATGGAATTGAAGAGGTAATCTTCAATTCCGATTAATGTATAATAGGTAAAGAAATAATTTACACATTGTATATCTTTTGCGTTAATATCAATTTTCTTTTTAATCGTAAATGTCAGGTTGGTGTCTTTTTCCGAAACCCATTTTCTTCCCATCCTGCCTTTTCCGGAGTTTTGATGATCCGTAATTATTAGTATATTATTTTCGTTGATGGTTTTAGCGGCATCATTTGTTGAAGCCAGGTTATCGTAATAAAAGATCTTTGAAATAGAAGCCATTCCTTCTATTCGATTTTTTATTAGCTGAATATTAAGCAATTAAGGAAAAATAATTTAGAAGAAAAGATATTTGTTTATTACAGGAATCAGTTACCCGTTCTAGGGTTCTATTTTTTTAGCAGGTTTTATTCTATCGTTATCGTCTTTTTCTCTGTTACTACTGTTCCTTTCGACGGCTTTTGCCTGTCTATCGTTTGGTTCCCCGGAGTTAATGATTTTGTTTGTATCTATATCCAGTATTTTATTTTCTTTTAATTCCACCGGTGTTATTTTACCGTATGTTAAAGCGGCGTAAAGATCAACTCTTCCATAACCATAATATTCATCCCAGCCGGGTGTATCTTCGCTGGGATCACCGACCTGGTCTTTTGCTGTAGCAGTTATAATCGCTTTCAATTCTTTATTTGTCCTGCCGATATCCTGTGCAAGCAGTAGGGATGCGATCCCTGTTACATAAGCGGTAGCCTGGGATGTACCGCTCCAGTAAACATCATAATTGTATTCATCTTTATAATCCAGCCCATAAATCCTGTTCCCCGGTGCTACAACTGAGATATGTTTTCCCCAGTTACTTCCGCCTCCCCAGGTAAATTGTTTGCATCTGCCGTCATCTGTATCGGTAGCTCCTACTGCCAGAACATTTTTATAAGCGGCAGGATAGTAGGTGTCATTATTATTCTTATTCATCATGCTGGCTACTATCAGACAGCCCGCATCGTAAGCATAATTGATAGCTACCTCGAGAGTTTTCGAGTAATCGTATCCGCCTTCGCTCATATTAATTATTTTTGCACCATTATTTGCAGCATAATATAACGAAGCGGACCACCAGCTGTATTCTCCAAGATTCTCATCATCCAAATTCTTACAAATCATGAGCTTGCATTTCCAGTCTATCCCTGAATAACCGATGGAATTATTTGCAACTGCACCGATCGTACCGCTGATGTTTGTTCCGTGTCCACCGTCATCAATTACATTAGAATTATCATAAGCGAAATTCCATCCGTTCACATCGTCAATAAATCCGTTCTGATCATTATCCTTGCCATTTCTTACTTCCTTTTTGTTTATCCAAAATCTCCCTGCCAGATCCGGATGATCCAGCTTTGAGCCCGAATCCAGTATTCCCACAATCACATCCTCACTGCCTGTTTCGATCTCCCAACCTCTTTCAGCATCTACGTCAGCGCCTGATTTTCCGGGTTTTCCGGTTGTTGTTCTCGTGTTCCCGTTGTTTTTTAATGCCCATTGTCTGTTGTAATACTCATCGTTTGGTTTCAGAATTGATAAAATACCTGTAGTTCTTTCACCCGCTGATTCACCTATAAAATCAGGTTCCGCAAAATCTACCGTGAAATATTTTTCATATTGTTTACAGGTTTCAGGGATATCCTTAATATTATCTACATATACAATGTAGAATTTATCAAGTTCATAGCGTTGTGCTAAAGAACCATTGTGATGAAGATCGGTCGGGAAAAGTCTTCTGCAGCCGGTGGTTTTAATACCTAGTGAAGAAGAAATGTCATTTAGGCATTTAATATCAGAATACGAGGAATTTCCCGCAGCAGCCGGAAATGATGGTTTTTTCTTCAGTTTAACGATCAGATGATCTTTTGCGAATCTGCTCTTACTGATATGCTCGCCTGTGATAGTAATACCAGCGGGAAAAATAAGGATCATAGCACAAATCAGGATCACCGAAGTTATTAATTTTCTTATCATAATTGCAGCTTTTACTAAAAATAATATTTTAAGCCTAAAGATATTCTAACCCCGTCAGCGATAAATTTAGTATAAAAAGGGTTTTCGAGCTGGTATTGATTTCCACTCACGATAATTGTTCCTGCAGGGAAGCTGGATTTGGAATCGAACGCTGCCTCCCTGAATTTTAACTCGAAATTCGCCGATAAGTTTCTTTCAAAAAAATAATCGAAACCCGTAAGTATATTCAAGCTGAAATCAGGTTTTGAGCTTATTTGAGATGACTGAAGATTCGAAATAGATCTTGTTTCTTTTCCGAAATAGATACCGCCGCCCCCACCTATATATATTTTCCAGTTATCCGAACCAAAGGGTAAGTGCCACTTTAAGCCGAATTCTATTGGGATCACTGTGAACTGTTCATCGACACCGATGTCCGTACTATCGTTCAATGTGAGTCCAAAATTATTTTGTGATAATTTCATGTATTCCGTCGAAAGATAAAAAATAAGATCCAGATGGTACAACGGGGGTTGATAACTGATCTCTCCTCCAAAACCGTATGTTCCGTTAAGATTTATAGTAGCATCCCTTTCAATCGGATCCGTCGAGTTTGGTTTCGGCTGCAATTGTGCAGAGGAAACATAATCGCAATAAATGCTTACTGAAAATCTTTTATCAGGATTGTAAAACTTTATTTCTTTATTAGCAATTTGCGCGTAGCTGCTACTGCAAAATAGATCGATGAGAAAGAACAAAAGGATAAGATGTATTTTATTCGGAAACAATTTCCCGTGTATAAATATTTTAATTATACAAACATCACATCAGGTATATCCCGATATTAATTTGATGTATGAACTTCAGTGATTAGGCATTAACGAAAGTATTTATCCCTGTTATCTAGTATGTCGGCTTTATCCCTGAGTGCATTTAACCATTCCTGTGAAATGGTTTGCTTTCTTTCCTGAATCAGTGAATTCATAATCACGTTTCTCTGAGACTGATAATTTTTTTCGTCGAACGGTGTAATACTTTTCATTTGTACTATGTAGTAACCCTCATCTGTCCTAATTGGTTCTGAAATCTGGCCGTCTTTTAGCTTGAAAACAGTGTTCAACAGCTGGAAATCATTAGGTATCTGAGGTTTAGGTTTTGCAACAGAAAAGCTATCTGCCGATTGAATCTGAAGCTGAGGATCTATTTTAGTTACAGATGCGAGGTCGTTATTTATTATCTTATTCTTTATCTCTTCAGCTTTTTGATTCAGGATATTCAGTTTCTTTTGAAGAGTTACTTTCGATAGAAGAAGCTTTTCTTTAATTTCGTCATACTTCATATATCCGGTAGGTATTTTCTCAACGATGAAATATGCAGCGTAACCCCCCTGGATCCTGATGGGAGTGCTGATACTGTTCGTGTTTTCGTTAAATGCAAATTTAGTTATAGCTTTGTTTTGTCCTGCACCCGGAATGTATGAGCTTTTTGTGATGGGAGGAATATCAAATACCTGCATATTGATCTTCTTAGCTTCTTCATCAAAATTGCCTTTTGCAGCTATGTAAGTAAAATCTTCGGCTCTCTTCCTTATGGCGTCTCTGGTAGATGTTGTGGTAGTAACCGGTTTTTTAATATCAGCAACCTTAAAGATTCTCTTCTGTCTGTCATTGATCTTAATTATATGAAATCCGAATTGAGTCTTTACCGGACCGATTATTTCGCCGATCTTTGCATTCATTACGGCATCTTCGAATTCTTTGACCATAGCACCCTTTGTAAACCACCCCAGGTTTCCCCCTTTATTTTTTGATCCGGGATCATCCGAAAACTCTGATGCTAATTTAGAAAAATCCTCTCCGGACTTAGCTCTCTTGTATACCTGTTCGGCTTTCAATTTAGCAGCGTTAGTATCTGTTCCGAAATTGATAAGAATGTGAGAGGAATTTGTAAATAATTCCTCGCCTTCCTTGCTGTCCAGATAACGTACAAGATGGTATCCGTCAGATGCTTTAATTATATCTGATACACTGTCTTTTTTTGCACTGAATAGAAAGTTAGTAACTTCTGGTGCGAGCTCGCTTGGTTTTGTAAACCCGCTGTTATATTTTGAAGCAGAGTTCGTGTTAACAAGGCTGATAAGATCTGAATCATCAGCAGGGTATCTTTTAAGTTCTTTTCTTAATCCAAGAAGCATTTTCTCAGTTGCGGTACTATCTGCTGCGGTTGGGTTGTCTGAAAATAAGACGTATTTTAATTTTACAGATTCCTCTGTTCTGAAATCATCTTTATTATTATCGTAATAACTTTTAAGTTCATCATCTGATACTTGTATCTGGTTATCAGGTATGCTGCCTGGACTTAAAGCTATAAAATTAAAAGTAGCAAATAAATGTTCATCTTTATACTTCTGGAGGGCATCGGCTTCTGTTACCCTTACAGTACCCGTTATCACACTCTGAAGTTTGTCATTGAGAAGAATTATCCTGAGATAATCTTCTACTTTTGTCCAGAATTGTTCTACCTCCGGATTCTTTGCAGAAAGTGCCTGCTGGTAGTAAGACATGTTAAAATTGCCAGTTGAGTCAATAAAATTTTTCTTGATGGGGTCGGGGAGTGTTTGAGGAGAATTATATACCCAGTTTAGTATTTCCTGGTTTGTTACTTTTATACCGAGCTTCTCAATTTGCTGCTGAATGATTACCTCATTGACCATCTGGTCCCAAACCTGGTCCCGGATCATCTGCATCATACTTTCGTCCGGGTCTTCACCGGTTTGCTGTTTTTGCTGGTCTACCGCCTGCTGCATACGGGTTTCAAAATCCTGATAGCGTATTTCCTGACCGTTAACAGAACCGAAGATTACGGTACCGCTTCCCCTCATTCCGAGATAGTTCATACCCCACTCAAATACAATCGTAGCCAAAAACGCAAGAACTAATATAATCAGAATAATGTGCGTCTTATCGCGCATTCTGTTCATTAAACCCATGTTTTAAGTCTTTCTCCCTATATTATAATTTCTAAAATATCTTACTAATATACTTTTATTGAAAAGAAGAATCAATGAAGTGTGTAGTCCGGCAGATGTGCAAATGTTAATAATATTGCATTTCTATGAGTATAAATGTTTTAGAATCATATATTAAAACGTGTCCAAAAATCAGGGTGTTATGTCCCTGCCCCCAGGTTTTATTGCAATAGAACCCGATCTGCATAATGGGCAGTTATCCGGAGGGTAAGCAATTACATCAAGTGTCAGAAGAGCTTTAGCCGGTACATTAAATTTCGCCTTTCCATTGCTCCTATCAACCAGATAACCTAATCCTGCTATATGTGCCCCCGTCTTATTCACTTCTTCTATCACTTCTTGAACACTTCCTCCCGTTGTAATTACATCTTCCACTATTAAAACTCTATCGGTAGGGTAGAGCTTAAAGCTCCTTCTGAATTTCATTTTGCCTTCTATGCGTTCTGTGAAGAATGCTTTTGTTCCCAGTTGCTTCCCTGTCTCGTATGCCAGGATGATACCGCCGGTCATTGGTCCCACGACAGCAGTTATTTTTTCCTTATTAAAATTTCGTACAATCTCTTTGCACAACATTTCAGTATACTTCGGTTGTTCAAGAACGCGAAATTTTTCTATGTAATACGGACTGTGCAGACCGGACGTCAAAATAAAGTGTCCTTCAAGAAAAGCCCCCGCATCTTTGAATATCTGCAATATTTCTTCCTGTGTCATAAAATTGTTATAATTTTACTTTATGTACATATTCCAGTTCTTGTGCCAAAAACCTTTGGCTCACTTCTTCGAACTTATGCGGAAAATCCGAAACATAAAAAACTGAGTGATTTCGATTAATGGGTTTACCTAAATTCAGCAGACCCTTTTTCTCAAGTATCCTCTTAACTTCTTTGGCCGTTTCAATACCCGAGTCGATCAATTTTACATTCTTGCCTATGGAAGTCTGAATGACATCTTTCAGCAGGGGATAGTGGGTACAGCCGAGGATCAAAGTATCTATTCCTTTTCCCGATAAACTCTTGAGGTATTCATCCGAGATATCCTGGGCTATTTTCGTCCTGTTCCACCCATCCTCTGCAAGAGGTACAAATAGACTGCACGCCTGCTGGTATACATTGATTTTAGGATTTAATCTTTTCAAAGCTTTATTATACGAGTTGGATTTAATAGTACCCAATGTGCCGATAACACCTATCTTATTATTTTCGGAAGTATGCACTGCCGACTTCGCTCCCGGCTCAATTACTCCGATGATTGGTATATGAAAATGTCTTTTTAACGTAGGCAGTGAAACTGATGATGCTGAGTTGCATGCAACCACGAGCATCTTTATCTTTTTCTTTAAAAGAAAGTAAGCTATTTGAAGCGAATAGTGTATGATGGTTTCTTTTGATTTATTTCCGTATGGCACTCTTGCCGTATCACCAAAATATACTATCCTCTCATCGGGAAGTAAATGTCTCAGTTCCTTCACCACAGTAAGCCCTCCGATACCCGAATCGAAAACTCCTATAGGACGTATAGATTCATCTGCGGTGTTTTGCATTATCATGTTTATCTCTATCCTTGAATTTGTTATCTTCTATTATCAGTATTTTTTATATTGTTTTATGTCCGATAGCTTTGAACCGAGAAGAATGTTGATATCACTTTTAACAGCTGAACGCTCATCATTTTTTGTATATATCATTCTCGCTGATTCTATAAACTCCATGTTGAATATTTTTTTTGATTCCATAGTCCTGATCCTGTCTTCGGTCTTCCATAAACTTAGGTTGATTTTGTAAAGCCGGAGTTTCAGGCTATGCAGTTTTGAAGTTTTTGTTTTGTTCGCGTTCTCGATACTGGAATATTCTTTCATAAGCAGATTTAATTCTGAAACTACGCTGGACAATTTATCTGAGCTTTTTATATGCTTTGCTTTGATCTCAAGGATCGTGATCTTATCTATCAGCTCAGCCGCTGATACCGGTATTTTAATCAGCTTGTTCATCTTACCTTCAATTTAGGATATTATAAATAAAAAAACCGTTAGTCAATGAGTTAACGGTTTTTTTGTATTCACAGGTAAATAACCTTTATTTGATATCAATTATCTTCTATTGCTTCTTCACTTTCCGGAACTTTTTCCTCCGGAATTATTGCCTGGTATTTATCTTTGATCTTTGTAGCAGACTTACCCGTAAGATTTCTTAAATAATACAGCTTGGCTCTTCTGACCTTGCCTTCTTTAACTTTTTCTATCCTGGCTATATTGGGTGAATTAAGCGGAAATATTCTTTCTACTCCTACACCGTTAGAGATCTTTCTCACCCTGAACGTTCTGCTTATACCCGAACCTTTTATTCCCATCACAATACCCTTGAACTGCTGTATCCTTTCCTTATCGCCTTCCACAACTTTAACGTGTACTATGATAGTATCACCCGGCCGGAAAACAGGGAGATCATTTCTTATCTGCGGTGCTGTCACCAAATTTATCTTTTCCATTTTACTTATTATTCCTTACTGCGTAAATTTGAATATATTATTATATTTTCTTTTTTTTGATCTTCCTATACTTCTTTTCACCCTGATCTCTGCGCCACTCATCTATCTGTTTATGATTTCCCGTCAGCAGTATATCCGGTACCTTTAACTTTTTGTATTCTGCAGGTCTTGTATACTGCGGTGCATCAAAGCCAGATTCTGTTTGGAAAGAATCTGTCAATGCTGCTTCGCTGTCTCCTAAAACACCGGGAATCAATCTTACTATACTATCTATCAGGACAAGTGCAGCAATTTCTCCTCCGCTAAGTACATAATCTCCGATCGAAATTTCCACCGTTACAAACTCATCTATTACCCGCTGGTCTATACCTTTATAATGTCCGCAAAGTATCATCAGATTCTCTCTTAAAGAGAGTGCGTTTGCTCTTTTCTGGCTGAACCGTATACCCTGCGGGCTGAGGTGAACAATGTCGTCATAATCTCTTTCGGACCTTAGCCTCTCAATACACTTAAAAAAAGGTTCAGGTTTGAGCACCATCCCAGCTCCGCCTCCGTATGGCCTGTCATCTACCTGTTTGTACTTACCCTCTGCATAGTCTCTCAGGTCGTGAACATAAATATTTACAAGCTTTTTTTCCCTAGCACGCTTGATAATGCTTTCATTCAGGGGTGTCAGCATAATCTTCGGAACAGCTGATATTACATCGATACGCATCAAAAATAGAAAATCAATTCACTCTGCTGGAAGTGAATCATTGACGGTCTTCGTCAATTTCCAGCTGACCGCTCATATTATGTTTAGCAGCAACTGCAGTCAGAAGGACCCTCATTGATTTAGCTGTCTTGCCCTGTTTACCGATTACCTTACCCAGGTCAGTTTTGGCAACATGAAGTTTTAAAACTACCTTGTTTTCTTCTGCTGTTTCATCTACTCTTACGCTGTTAGGATCATCGACAAGGTTTTTAGCAATATACTCTATAAATTCTTTCATATGTTACTCCTTTTTGGTGAATTGTTTATAAATAGTAATTTAAGAAACAACTAATCAATCTGTATTTAACTGTCCTTCTGCAGGGGCAGTATTTTCCACAGCGGCTTGTTCTGTTTTTTCTCCGGTAGCTTTTTTCTTCTTCTTTTTAGTATTTCTTGCTGCTTTTTTCTCATTCTCTCTCTGTAGCTTCACTTCCTGCATTGCTGACCATTTATTATATTCATCAGTGATCTTATGCTCGTCAGCTCCCTTTTTCATTAAATGTTGTTTTAGCATAAGACCTTTTCTGGATAGGAGATTCTTCACAGTATAAGTCGGCTGGGCTCCCGTTTTGAGCCAGTAGAATATTCTGTCTTCTTTCACTTCTATCTTCACCGGGTTAGTGTTGGGATTATAAGTGCCAACTGCTTCGATAAATCGTCCGTCTCTGGGTGCTCTCGAATCTGCTGCCACGATTTTATACAAAGGCAGTTTTTTTCTGCCCGTGCGTCTAAGTCTTAATTTGACCAATTATTTTGCTCCGTAAATTTAATGATTAATTATGAAAAATTAGAAATATCAAAATTCCTGAATAAATTTGAAAACTTGCCTTTCCTCATCTGCTTAAGCATTCTCTGCATTTCGTTAAATTGTTTTATTACCCTGTTCACATCCTGTATTGTTGTACCGCTGCCGGATGCTATTCTTTTTCGCCTGGAACCGTTCAGCAGGTTAGGGTTCTCCCTTTCTTTTTTTGTCATCGATGTTATCACAGCTTCAACCTTCTTCAACGGCTTTTCATCTACCTCTTTTCCTCTAAGCATCTTATCAGCTCCGGGAATCATTCCGACAAGCTGTGATATGGGGCCCATTTTCTTTATCTGCTGAAGCTGATCGAGAAAATCATTAAAATCAAACTTGTTCTTCCGGAGTTTTTCTTCGAGCTTTTGAATTTTTTTCTCATCAAGCTCCTGCGGAAGAATCTCGGCAGCTTTTTCCACAAGCGAGGTCAGATCACCCTTACCCAGTATTCGCGATGCCATCCTGTCGGGGTAGAACGGCTCTATAGCATCCAATTTTTCACCAACACTCGCGAACTTGATAGGTTTGGAAACTACAGCGCGTATGGATAATGCAGCGCCGCCTCTCGTATCACCGTCAAGTTTTGTTAAAATTACGCCGTCATAATCCAGCCTGTTATGAAATTCTTTGGCTGTATTAACAGCGTCCTGTCCGGTCATGGAATCTACAATGAACAGAATTTCCGAAGGGTTCAGTTTCGATTTTAAGGTTTCAACTTCTCTCATCATTTCCTCATCGATAGCAAGTCTCCCTGCGGTATCAACAACGAGAGTATCCTTTAAGTTTTTTCTGCAGTACTCCATTGCATGCAAAGCAATGCTTACCGGGTCTTTGGAATCCTCTGAATAAACATCTATCCGTATCTCAGCACCTAATATCTTCAGCTGTTGAATTGCGGCAGGTCGGTATACGTCGCAAGCAGCAAGCGCAGGATTTCTCCCCCGAGTCTTTAAATAATTAGCTAGCTTGGCTGCGAACGTAGTTTTCCCTGAACCCTGTAATCCGACAAGCATGATGACCGATGGGATATTGTTAGAAAACCTTATGTCAGTTTTCTTCTCACCCATGAGCTTGATAAGCTGATTGTTTATCGTGCTGATGATCAGGTTACCCGGATTGATGCTTTTGTAAATATTTTGAGAAAGAACATTCGTTTTGACGTTATCTATAAATTCCTTTACAACCTTATAGTTAACGTCCGCGTCAAGGAGTATACGCCTGAGTTCTCTTAGGAACTCGTCAATATTTTGTTCAGTAACTTTGCCCCTTCCACGTATGAACCTAAATACCTTATCGAACTTTGTGCTTAAATCTTCGAACATAGAGCAAAAACAGTATTCCCTACAATTCTTAATTGGATTGCAAAAATAATTATTTTACAATACTTAATCAAGTAATTTATAGTTCTTATTTAAGGCAGAGAAAAAATTCATATGGTAATAAATGCTTTACTTATCCTTGAAAAAAATCTAAGTTATTATCAAATCCCCGATACAGGTAAAACTTTTATATTTTAAACAAAGAAGAGGGGGTTTAAACCCCCTCTTTCTTTAATTTTATACACTTTCTTAAGATTGTTAGGATAAATCCTTGATAGATTCATCAAGTATAGCAATTCCTTCATCGATCTGTTCTTTCGTTATGTTTAGAGGCGGTCTGAATCGTATGGCTTTATCGCCTGAGCCTAGTATTACAACACCTTTTTCGAATGCTTTATCCCTGACCCTGTTCCGAATTGATCCGTCAGGTAGGTCCATGGCGCAAAATAAGCCTTTTCCCCTACCATTTGTGACCATTTTGGGGTATTTTTCTTCAAGTTCGTGTATTCTGGACAGCAAATACTCACCGTTGATTCTTGCGTTTTCGAGAAGATTTTCTTCATATATTATTTCAAGATATTTCTTGCTTCTTAACATATCAACAAGGTTGCCACCCCAGGTAGAGTTTAGACGGCTTGATTTATGGAATACGTTGTCTTCCACATCATCTACCCGGTTAGTTGAAATAATTCCACAAACCTGAGTTTTTTTTCCAAAAGCGACTATGTCAGGCTGAGCAAGATGCTGGTGAGCCCACCATTTACCGGTCATAGCCACACCGGTCTGCACTTCGTCAACTATAAACAGCATTTCATTTTCGTCACAGAGGGTCCTCAATTGTTCGAAAAACTCTTTTCTGAAATGATTGTCACCACCCTCACCCTGTATTGGCTCTATAATCAGACAGGCGATATCATCTTTATTTGCTGTAAGTGCCGATTTGATCTCCTTGTCAGCTTGTTTTTCGAGCTTTATCACTTCATCGAGATTATTCTCGTTTAACGGAAACTTTATTGTAGGATTTATTATCCTTGGCCAGTTAAACTTTGGATATAAAGCGGTTTTAACAGGGTCAGTATTTGTCAATGAAAGAGTATAGCCGGTTCTTCCGTGAAAAGCCTGTTTGAAATGTATTACCTGGTGTCCCTTTTCAGTTTTATATCCTTTCTTAAAGTTCTTTTTAACTTTCCAGTCAAATGCGGTCTTGATTGCATTTTCAACAGCCACTGCACCGCCTTCGATGAAGAATGAATACTTAAAGTAGGAGGGAACTGCAATGTTAAAGAAAGTATCCACAAACTCAACTATCTGGGCACAATAAACATCAGAGTTTGACGGTTTATTCAAAGCCACATGGCCGATGTAATCAACAAACTCCGGTTCGAGCATTTTAGGGTGATTCATCCCGATAGGATTTGATGCCACAAAAGTGAATAGATCCAAATATCTTTTCTTTTTCCTAGAATCATACAGGTAAGCACCCTGCGATTTGTTAAGATCTATAACCAGGTCGAGCCCGTCAACAAGCATGTATTTCCTTAATGTCTCCAGTATCGAATCGGGGTTTATTTGATTAATGATGTGTTTGTTCGCGTTCATCTTTTCTTCTTTTATTAAAATGTTTGACATTGTTCTAAATACTCCTCTCTAAGTATTATCCAATATAGAATTGGTATTATGAATACATAATGAAGTGATATATCTATAAATAGTTATTTACCTTTTATTAATTCTTCGGCTATTTGAACCGCATTCGTAGCTGCTCCCTTACGAAGGTTATCTGAAACGATCCAGAGGTTTAACCCATTCCTGACTGAAGCATCGTGCCTTATCCTTCCGACGTAGACATCGTCTGTCTCTGCAGAATCTATAGGCATTGGGTATTTCGATTGTCTCGGTTCATCGATCACAGTTATACCGGTTGAACCGGCTAAGACTTTTCTTACCTCTTCAATTGTGAATTTTTTTTCAAACTCAATGTTCACCGATTCACCATGTCCCACCAGTGAAGGTATCCGGATACATGTTGCCGTGATATTTAGGTTTTTAATCCCTAGAATTTTTCTTGTTTCATTCATCATTTTATGCTCTTCCTTAGTATATCCATCTTCAAAAAAGATGTCTACCTGGGGAATCGCATTATAGGCAATCCTGTGGGGGAAAATAGAATTTTTAGCACGTTTTCCCGGCTCTTTTATTTCTTCCTGTAAAGCAATTACACCCTTATTTCCCGCACCCGAGACGCTCTGGTAAGTAGAAACGATAACTCTCTTTATTTTAAACATATTATCAAGAGGTTTCAAAACTACTACAAGCTGTATGGTTGAACAATTCGGATTGGAAATTAAACCCTTGTTCTTAAATATTTCCTGCCTGTTCACTTCAGGTACAACCAGGGG
>Ga0187878_1003283_pt1 | contig 13505 bp, 21 predicted proteins | sample June2016WEW_17_1_FD_132979 | JGI IMG/M metagenome (GOLD analysis project Ga0187878, IMG submission 132979) | Peatland microbial communities from SPRUCE experiment site at the Marcell Experimental Forest, Minnesota, USA - June2016WEW_17_150 | ecosystem: Environmental > Terrestrial > Soil >...
ACCGTGCCGGTGTTGACGAACGTGTTCGCGCCCTGCCTGAGCACGGTGAGCACCTTCGCGCTGTCGATGAGGACGTCCGCCGCGTTCGACATACTCGGCACGGAGCAGCTCGCCGCGCTCTCCAACGCGCCCGCTCCTGCGGGGACGGTGAGATTGCCGAAGACGACGGCCTGATTGATCGTGCACTTGCCGACGTGCGTTGCGCTCAACGTGATCGTCGACGCCGCGCCCGGAGCCTGACCGACATCCCATGCCGCATCGGCACTTGAGTTTTGGTCGGTATCGCTGATCCAAACGACGGCAACAGGAGCGAGAGCGAGCCCAGCGATCTTGACATTGCGAGCTCCGGATGTCTTCGTGATGTAAGTGCAAAGGGCCTTGTTGTTCTGTGGATAGAGAGAGGCGGCGAACCCATATCCGCTGATGCCTCCATCGCTGGACTCATCCAGCCAATCGACCGCGCCACCCCATGAACCGCCCAGCCGCTCATTGTAGTAGACGTGATTCGCTGTCGGGGCTCCCCCGTAGAACAACACCACGGTCCCCGATGCCGAGTCATAACACAGCTTCGGAAGTGCATACTGGATGGTCGAGGTAGCCACGGTAGTCTCCGCAACATCCCAGGTTCCGCCTGCTGACCGCTCACGGTACAGCATATTGAGACCAACGGACTTCTGGTAGGCGAGAACGATTATCCCTGCCGTGCCACCGCCGGAAACGCCCCAGGAGTTCGAGGTACAAGTATTAAGGGAACAGGCCTCTTCCGCTCCCAGAGTAGCATCGGACGCACACGTTTTCATCTTGATTACGCTCGTAAGCACATAGAATCCGAAGACCCCCCCATCGCTCTTCGGACAGATCTTCACATTATCGCCGCTCGTCGTGGCAGAAAATCCCACTGGAAAACTGGCCGTGGTTGACCATGTATCTACTGCCGTTGTACCATCATTCCGAGTGACGGTCGGCTTGGATGACGCCATGTGTGCGATGTAAACGTGAGAACCTGAAACGCAGATGCTAGGGTACGTTCCGATGCTGCCGGTGTCTCGGGCGGCTCCGAGCGTCATCGAGCCATCACTGGCTGGCGTCCCTCGGACATAGTAGATGTGGTTACTGCCACCCATATAGGCAATATGGAAATAAGTCCCGTCGCACCAGACGTCTTCCTTCCAAACGTCTGTCAATGAAGCAACCGCTGTCTGCTTCACTGCCCAAGATGACAGGTCCGTGGAATGCGACCAAACGTAATTCGTTCCATCTATCCAGAAGACCCAATATCGCCCCTGGATGTAAAACGGTCCCGCGTCCCTCCGGAAGCCATCCGTATTCGTTGTCGTCCCTACCGTCGTCCCGGTCGTCATCTCGTCACCCCCTCGCCCACAAGATGACCACGCTCAGCGGACGGGACATGTTCCTCACCTACAGCTCCGCGTACCAGTACACGTCTGGCGTTCCGGTCGAGTTGCCTCGGTTGATCGTGAACGTGACCGCTCCGATGGCCGTCACCCAGAGCGAAGACGAGTTAGTGTCCGAGCCCGTGACGAGCACCTTCGTCGGCGTCGAGCTCATGCCGTGCGTTATGTCGAGCGTCGCCGCTGCGGTGAACGTCGACTTCCCGCACGCGCTGTTGACGTACCTGCCCCAGTTCCCCGCCTGGTACTCTGCCTTCGCATCGTCGTACTGCGTCTCGGCGTGCACGGCTAGAGTTGGATCCGTGTGAGCGGCGAACGCGGCCTTCACGGTCTTGGTGTAAGCGGTCATCGCTTCTCACCACTTGACGTAGCAGATCGCGTTCACGTTGTCGACGGCGGTGTCCGCATCGTCGTTCACGACGCTCAGCGCCTTGATGTACTTGTAGCCGCGAACGTCGATGAGGAACGTCTTGCTGACCTTGCTCGCGCCATTCTGAGGCGTGACGAGTATCTGCGTCGCCGCCGTGTCCCAGTTCGTCCCGTCCGGCGAGACGATGAGGTTCACCGTCGTCGTCGTGCCCGCTCCGGCCGCGTGCCCCGTGAAGTACACCTGCACGGAGATCTCCTCGGCGTACATCGTGTCGATGATGCGCGAGGCGGTCGTGTCCGTCGCGCTCGCCGCTATCGATGCGATGTCGCTGGCCCAGAGGTTCTTCGTAACGTCCTGCGTGTATGGATGCATCTGGATCACCTTGTGAAAGGAAATGATGGAAAGGGTTTCGAGGGATCCCGCCCCCGGCGTCATGTTCCACTTCCGTACGCGATCATGCGGTACGCTTTCCCTGCGTTCGTCGCATCGCCGACCTCGACCGCCTGCACGTCCGGGTACTTCCACGCCATGACCTTGCCAGTGGTGTAGTTGTACGTGAACACGTTCGGCTGCAACGCTCCGCCGGTGGCTATCTCCGGCATGACGTAGATCTCGCCGGAGAGCCCCAGGTCGGCAGCGGACAGGCTCGCCCCCCCGGTCGCGTACGTGGTTATCGAGAGGTCGAAGATGACGTACCGTCTGTCGCCTGCCCGTCCGGCCCTCTGTATCGTGATCACCTTCACCGCTGTGGTCATCTAGACCACCTCAGTGCCCGAAGGCGATCATGCGATAGGCCTTGCCCGCGTCGCTGTTGTCCGTCGTCTCGAGCGCCTGCGCCGCGGGATACGACCACGACATCACCACGGCGTTCGCGTAGTCGTAGGTGAAGGTGTTCGGTTGCAGCGTGCCTCCGGTGGCTATCGCGAAGGGTATCCTGATGATGTCCTTCAGCCCTAGCTCCGCGGCGGTCAGCCCGGCCCCGCTCGTCGCGTAGGTCGAGATGGCGAGGTCGAAGATGACGTACCTCATGTCGCCCATCGCGCCCTGCTTCTGGATCGTCAGGACCTTAACCGGTGTGGTGACCATTCAGGCCACCCCCTTACTTCCTGCCGGTTATCATGCCCTGCCCAGCGAACAGGTCGCACCAGATCTGGCCCTGCATGAGGATGGCCCCGCGCCTGGTCAGCGTTCCGGTGTAGAGCGCCGTCTCGACCACGGATGGACCGGTGTCGAAGGCGAGCAGCGGCGTGAGCAGCGCCACCCCGAAGTGGTCCTTGTCCACGAGCGCGATCCTGCTGATCGTGTCCTTGACCATGTTGTAGTCGGGCACCATCGGGATGCTGTCGTACGCAGCGATGAGGAAGTTCGCGTTCTGCCCCGGCATCGTCTTGACGCCGTTGACGTCGATCGCCGCGCCTTCCCAGCCATGCCATATCGCCTGCGCCATCATCAGCGCCTGGACGCGGTTGACCGTGTCGAAGCCGGTGATGAGGCACTTGTTGCGCACCTCTCCGCCCTTCCAGTATGGGGCGCATGCGGCGACGAGCGAGTCGAGGTTGCTCAGCGAGAGCGTGACATCGGTCTCCGCGTTACCTGCGATCGTCCCGTTGACCATCTGACAGTCCGACCAGCCCGCGCCTCCGTCCCTGTCCACCGTGGACCACGGATCAAGGTCGTTCGCGGCCGGCTCTGCGGTCAGGTACGTGTTGTTCGCGATGAGCCTCTGGAACGAGTCGAACCCGACCGTCCATGCTCCGACCCCGGCCACGTCGGCCAGGATGTTCACGTCGGTGTAGCCCATGAACTCGTCGCTCATGTAGTTCATCAGCTCGGCGAACGTGATCACATCGTCCTTGCCTTCGAGGGCGAGCGTCAGCGAGCCCATGTCGAAGTTGACGAAATGCAGGCCCGGCTTGACCTGTACCGCGACCAACGTCGGCTTCGCGCTCGCGGGGACGCTTGCGCCCTCTGCGATGGCGATGGTCGCTCCGCTCTTCGCGGTCGCTGCCCTGTAGCCGCTGTGCCTGTAAGGCAACATGCCGATCGCGCTGAACGCGTTGTGCGTGTTGATCAGCTGCGACATGATCTGATACGAGTAGATCGGGTTGTAGACCCCGGAACCCGTGCTCAGCAATGCGGGCGCGTCCTTCTGGACCACGCCCGTTCCCTGTCCGCCCAGTCCATACCAGTAGTTGAACATGTCGACAACGGTCTGGCCCTCGAAGTTCTTGCAGATCGAGAGGCCTTCCTTGCCGACGGCTCCCTTCTGAATTATTCCGTCCTCTGCCATGTTTCTCCTCCTTTACTTCTTCCTCGTCGCCCGTGACAGGGCGAGTGTATCCTCATAACTCAGGGCCAGGATGTCCGGCGAACCGCCGAACCCCGCCTCGAGCGCTTTCGCGATGCCTGCGTCGATCGATGGCGAATCGGGGCCGGGCCGCGGCGTGACGAGTCCCTTGCGGACCGCGTCATCCGTTGCCTTCTCCCGCACCATCTTCTCGGCGAGCAGTTCCGCCGCCTTCTGCACCGCCGCCTTGTCCGTGGTCGGGTCCGCCTTCTTCTTGTCCTCTTCTTTTTCGGGCTTCTCCTCCGCGGGCTTCTCGGGCGGCAGCTCCTCCAGCGCCTTCTCCGGGACCTTCTCGGGCTCCTTCGACGGCGCCTCCTCCTTCTCTTCCGGAGCCTCTTGATTGGCCAGCTTGAGCTCGTCGATGTCGCGCTTCATCTCCGACAGCATCGCGAACATCTGGTTCAGCTTCGCCTCGAGCGTGTCCGATTTCGGCTTCGGCTCTTCCGGCGCGGCCGGTGCCTTCGTCGGGTCGTCCGGCTCGTCCTTCTTCGCCCCCACCTTGTCGCACTTCTCTTCGTTCTTCGCGGGTTCCTGTGGCTTGTCGGCGGCGGGCTTCTCCTCCGGTTTCTCCTCCTTCTTGACTTCCTTTGGATCTTGTTCCGTCATATTCCCCTCCGACCGCTTCCTCGCGTCGAACAGCCCCTTCGCCAGCGCGTGAAGGTTCTGCTTCGCCACGCTCTCGGGGACGCCCTTCTCGACGAGGGCGCGGACTATCCCGGCGCAGTCCGGGCACGTACTCATCATCTCGTCTGCGCTCTGTGAAAAGAATGAGTCTGACTTCGCGATGGGGTTCAGCGCCGTGAGCTGCGCCTCGGGGCACGCTCCCTTCGGAACGCCCGAGAGGTTCGTCACGATGCGCATCTTCAGGACCTGATGGCAGCCGCTCGAATCGCACTCGGTCCGCGACTTCTTCTCGTCCTTGAAGCCCCGGATGCTGAACGCGCTCAGCTTGCCGTCCTTCATCTCCTGCCACATGCCGTCGTAGAACTGGTCTCCCTTGTAGACCGCGGCGCAGAAGTAGTTCCCGAGCACTCCGGGCTCGTACTCCTTGAGCTCCACGTCGTGCATCGCCGCATAGGGCTGGTCCTGATGGAACCCCGACATCTCCCCGCCGCGCTCGATGTTCGCCTTCAGGAGATCGTGGAGCGTCCTCTGCTCGGTGAGGTCCTTCTGCAGATCTACCTTCTCGACCGAGGCCCAACCCTCGAACCAACGCACGTCGGGGCAGTCCTTCTTCACCGCCGCCCACGCGACCTTGAAGGCCGTCTTCTCGTCCTTGTACTCCGTCAGCGCGTGGTTGAACGCCTCGCGCCAATGGCTCTGCTCCGCGTCCGACAGCGAGTTCTTCACCGCGGGCGGGAGCTCTCCGTTTGAACTGTATGGCATCCTACCTCACCCTCCTGACAGAAACGTGACTAGCGAGCGCTCCGGTGTCCTCGACCCCCTTCTCGTCGAGGATCTCGTTCGCCCTTGTGACGACCGCATCGCACACTCCCCTGAACCCTTCCTTCGCGATGATCGGGCCTGCCCGCGGCATGATCTGATCCAACGCGGGCCGGATGAACGGCTGCGCCTCTACCCCATGATGCCTGAGCGCCCACGCGATCGCCTCGGCCATCCGATGCGCCTCCTTGCCGCTCTTGCCCAGCTTCCTGCGGCACCACGCCTCGATGTTCTCGACGCCCTCTTCCGAGACGGCGTGCGGGTGAGCGCCCCACTCGATGACCCCGGCGTAGAACATCTCCCAGTTGATCTCCCACTCCTGCGACAGATCGTTGGCGAGCTCGGCGATGTCCTTCGTCATATCTTGCGCACCACCCTGTGCCGTTCGTTCGGATGCAGCACCCAGTCCCTCGGCTTCTGACCGTGCGCCTCTGCCACCTGATGTAGGTACGCCTTGAGCTCATCGAGCTGCATCCCATCCACGGAACCCTTTACCGCCTCGCGGCAGGTCTCGGTCGTCCTCTTGTCGTCCGGCCCCTGCCATTTGTAGCGAGCATCCGGCGGGTTGTTCTCCTTGAAGTCGAGTTCTCTGGCCGTTCCTGCGATGACCATGCTCTCCGTTCTGGCGATGGCTTCGGCATTCGCATCGGGAAGGTCCGGATACGCGTGCTGCAGCGCGTTGCTGGCCTCCTTGACGGTCCACTTGTCCTTCGACATCACGTCGATGAGCTTGCCGTAGGCTTCCTCCGCCTCCTGCGGCGAGAGATGCTTGAAGCTCGACATGCGCTGCGACTTTGCGAGCGCCTCGAGCAGCCGCTGCCTCCTCGTCTTGAAGAACGCCTTGGAGACGAGCGAGTCGCAGAACTCCTCGTCGGTCATCTCGGCCGACTTGCCCACACCCTCATCGATGTCGTCGTCCTCGAGCTCCTCCGGGGCCTTCGGCGCGGGAGAGAACGGATTCGCCGGCGGGAAGATGCCGGGCTGCTCCTGCGCTGGCTTCTTCGCAGGGCCGCTGTCGAAGGTCCACTTGCCGTTCTCGTATTCCGCTCCGATGCCTACGCCGAGCATCTTCTCCGCGAGCTCCGCTTCCTTCAGTTCGATCTCGATGCGGTTCGCGCGGTCCTCGTCGTCGTCCTCCTTGATCACGAGATCATGATCGACGATGCCGAACGCCCTGACTATCGGGCGCAGGATCTTGTCGTCCAAGAACCGCTTGTGCCTCTGCGTGGTGTAGCGGGTGACGCGGAACAGGTTCTGGTCGTTCTTGAGGCCGCCGCTGTTGCTCGTGTCGCCCTGGTAGATGATCGAGACGCCGAGCATCGAGCCGACGCGCTGCCTCACGTCGTCCTTCGTCGCGAGGCGGTCGGTGTTCGGGTCTTGGATGAGCGAGACGAAATCGACGAGCTTGCCGCCCGCGGTGCCCGAGTCCGAGGCGATCATCGGCGTGTAGGACGAGTCCTCCCTCATCTTCGCCTGAACCTTGGTCCAGAACTCGTAGGCCGACTGCGGGTTGTTGCTACGCACGGCGAGCAGTCCTGGGGGCCGTCCCTTCTCATAGTAGACCCGCGTCTGCTTGGTCAGGAACAGGTAGGTGAAGAGCTCGTCCGCCATCTTCAGCGCGATCGGGAAGCCGGAGACGAGCCCTGGATAATAGAGCGAACCGGTGACTATCTCGCCGGCGATGAAGTAGCGCGGATTGTTGACCGCGGTGCTTTGGAACGTGATGGGATAGGTACGCTTGCCGCAGATCGAGCATATGTCGGCGGTGACGGTGGAATCGCGGTGCTCGAGACAGACCTTCCTGCCGTCGCCCCATCGCCCGCTCGACCTGTCGAATATCGGGACGATGAACCGCGGGTCGATCGAGAGGAACTCGCGGACGTATGCGGCATCGACCGTGCCATCCTCCTTGGTCACGTACGCCTTGATGAGCAGCACGTAGGGGCGGTCGAAGACGACCGTGTTGTGCACGTCCATCGCGAGCACTTCGAGCAGCGTCTGCCCGTTCTCGTTCGCCCTGTCGATGAACGTCGTGCCATCGAGGCGCGAGAACAGCTGAAGCTCAGACTTGTTCGGGGCGCGGAGATGCTCGGAACCGCAGTTCGGGCACTTGTCCACGTCCTCTTTCGACTCGAAGTCGCAGAGCATGCACTTCTGCGCGAAGCGTTCCTTCCACTCCACGCCCTTGCGGAGCACCTCTTGGACGATGGTCTGGACCATGTCGGCGAAGATGCTCACGTTCGCCTCGAAGTACGCCGCGAGCTCCATCATCGGGCGGGCGGCGGTGGCGTTGATCATCTCCACGACGTCCACGCCTGGCCTCGTGCCGTAGAGGTCCTTGAGCATCGGGTCGATCGCGACCGGCGAGTAGTTCTCCGCGATCGCCTGCTTGATGACCTTGTCCTCGAACTCGTCGAGCGTCAGGAACACGTCGCCGGTCATGCTCTCAGTCCCCTCGCCGCGTACGCGTCCTTGTGGCTCGCCATGCCGCCGACCGCCTTGGACTTCAGCCAGAAGCCCATGCAGTCCTCGCAGAACGTGAAGCCGTGCTCGTATTGGAAGTCGAACAGTCCCGCCTGATTCTCCACCTTCTCGACCTTGCCGCAACGCTCGCAGACTATCTCGACGCTCAAGTCGCCAGCCTCCGTTCCTTCCGCTTATCGTTGCATCCTGGGCAAAGGTCCAGGAAGTCCCCCTTGTACGATGAGTGGATCTCGAACGTCTCTCCGCACTCGCGGCAGCTGACGAACATCAGCGTCCGAGGCGAGAACGAAGCGCACTTCACGGGCTCCGTAGCGTGCACGCATGTTGATTGGATCTCGCAGCTGTCGCAGAGCGAGCGCCTTGGGATGTAGACGAAATGATAACCGACCTGGCCGAACGGCATCTCAGCCCGCCTCCTGCTTCGCCGTGCCGCAGGCGCATTCGACGTAGCCGATGCTGATGATGACCGTGCCCGGAGCGATCTGGATCGCTTCCTCCATGGGGATGTAGCCGTCCTGGCAGAGCGGGCATGGCGTGATCCTCATGCTCACCGCCTCAGGTTCAGCTTCGAGAAGTAACTGGGATTCCTGCATACCTGGCAGACGGGCGGTGGTAGGCCCATGTACTGAGCGCCGCATTTCGGGCAGCGGTAAGGGGCGTTCGGACGCACGACGATGCCGAGCTGGTCTAGCGCGAGCTTCTGGATGGGGACGTTCTGAGGCAGGTCGGTCCAATCCTGCTTGCCTGCGAACCGCTTCTTCGGATTCGGGATCTCCGCCTTGACCTTGCTTAGCCTGCGCGTCTCCGACTCTATCTCGCGCAACGTGTCGAGCCTGATCTTGTTGCGGATCGCGTCGAGGTTCGGGATGCGCTTGTCCGCCTTCTTGCCCCAGTTGAAGTTCCAGATATGCGTGGTGCCAGTGAGGCCGCTCGCTCGGGTGAAAGCATCCTTCTCCCTGTCGGTGAAACTCTCCCCCTGACCAGCGTTCTTAGACGAACTTCCCATCCGACCTCGGTGAGGGGGTGCGGCGCGGTTTGGGATGATGGGCCCAAAGGGCGGTCATCCTCCCTCCGCGCAACGCGCTACCTTTGAACTAGTAGTCCCTCACTTGCTTAGTAGCTACCTCAGAATAAGTAGGTCGCTAGAATATGAGTAGGCAGGTGACTAGACAAGAAAAGAGGCCGCCCGCTTGCCTTTGTCGGTGAGGCAGTAGGCGGCCTTGCGCCTTGTTCCTCCGCGGATCCTGCACGTGCGGCGCTCGATGAGACCTTCAAGCTCAAGGACGGTAAGTTGCTGTTCGACATAGGTCCGGGTCGAACCGACGGATGCGACTAACCCCTTCTGCGTGCACTCTTCTGGCGCTGGCCTGTCCTCGACGATCGGATGCTCTTTGAGGACCTGCAGGACGCGGTCGCGTACTGGGGGGCGTTCAGAGGCTGCCGACATCGAATCCTCCCATGAGCACCATCCCGCCGCCGCCCATCAGTTCCGTCGCCGCCCAAACGTGAGCGTCCATCCTGTCCGGGGACTTCTGCCCTGGCACCCATTCGCACATCTGATCCTCGAGTTGCGGGAACGTGCCGACGTGATGGACCTTGCCTTGCTCATAGAGCGCGGCGACCGGCTCCGCTCTTATCAGCTTGCCCCTGCTCGCGTGAACGGCCTTGTAGGAGACGGTCGGGCCGACGGTGCGGATGTTCGCCTCGATGAGGTCTCCGCCGTTGTTGACCTCTCCGATGACGCGGTCCGCCCGCTTCTCCGAGTACGCCTCGACGACCTTCCGCGCCCATGCGTTCGGGCTGCCTCTCAGCGAGTAGTCCGCCAGGACGTAGATGTGCCCTGCCGCGTCGATGCCGTCCACGACGATGCCGGTCTCGTCGCTCGTCTCGTCTCCGGTGACCGCGGGGTCGACGCCTACGACGATGCGCACTAATGGCGGCGCCTCCCTGACGCGAAGGTTCTCGATCACATCCCTCCGCCACAGTGCTCCGGGATTGTCGTCGAGGACCTCGCCGCCGATCTCCTGCCTGCCCAATCTCGTCCCCTCGTACTTCTCCTTGATCTGCGCGAGGAACACTGGCGATAGGTTCTCCGCGTTGTCGTAGGTGCTGAATCTTACGTCGATCGTGTCCTTAGCGGCGATGAGCTTGCGGATGATCGGGATAGGCCTTGGCGTCGTCGTCACGAACACCTGCGGACTCTTGCCTATGCGCAGGCCGAACATCAGGTTGTCCCAGCATTCCCCGGCGTACCTGAACTTCGCGAGCTCGTCGACCCACGCGCTGTCGTGCTGCGGGCCTCTCAGCTGATCGGGCTCGTCCCCGTTGTACGCGATGGCGACCGCTCCGTTTGGGAACGTGAGACGCCTCTTGCTCGGTTCGTAGACCGGTCTCTCGGACGGCCTCGCGCACTTCATGATCGACGAGTCGCCGAGCTCGATCATCGTGTCGCGCACATCCGCCGCGGTCTGCCCGACGAGGGCGATCATCCGGTAACCCTTGCGGACACGGTCGAGCACCCATTCGCTTCCCGCCCTCGTCTTGCCCCCGCCCCTTCCAGAACGCATCAGGTAGACGTACCACGAACGGTCGGTCGGCGGGACCTGTCCCGGATGGGCCTTGAAGGTCCAACGGGACGCGACCTCATTGAGGATCTTGCGTTCCCTTCGCGAGTAGCTTGGCGGCATTGTCCCTGAGCTCCTGATCTGTCATGCGTTCCACGTCCGCGTCCGGGTCATCCTTGTCGGGCTTCGGCCTCATCCCCTCGGCGTACAGGCCGGTCACCTTGAGCATCTCCTTGAGGAGATCGACACGCCTTGCCGACCACGAGTGCGCCTCTCCCCGCAGCGATTTTGCCTCCCCTTCGGTCTCGGCCTGCCCCGCCGCTTCCATCGCCTTGTCGTAGTTGTCCGTGTACTGCTGCAGTTGCCGAGTGAGCTCGGAGAGGGCGTTCTCCTGCGAGACCTCGAGCTTGACACTCTGTCGGATCGTCCCCATTTGAGTTCCCTTTGAAAGGGACTTCTTCCACGAGTAGAACGCCTTTCTGGGCACGCCAAGTTCCGCGATTATCTCGTTGTTCCGCTTTGAGCCGTCGAGTATCAGGGCGAGCGCCTTGTCCTGTAGCCCTTTCTTGACGATCGGGTTCACCTGGGGCACTTGCTGACCTCCCTGTTCATGTAAAGGTCAACTGCGTCGGCCTCGTCTTCAGGAACGATGGGGACTCCTTTGTAGAGAAGGCCGCCCATCCTCTTCCATTGATACTCTACCCAGACCTGCCACGCGACGTAATAGTCAGGGTCAATGCGCGTTAGTTCGGCTTCTTCTTCACCGATCCGGAGATAGATTCCCCCATTGATGCTTGCCCGTTCGAAGTACGGTAAGCTCACGGCAACCACTTCTCCAAGAACAGCCTCAGCGTCGTGATGTCGAACGGATTCTCGCAGAGCTGCAGGTTGATGACATAGAGCTCGTGCCCTGCTAGGCTCGTGTCGTACTGCGCCTTCTTTCTCTCGATCGATTTCTTCGTCGCGTCGACCTCGATCTCTATTATCGCCCTCAACGTGCCATGCGCGACCGCCTGCCCTCTCTCGTTCGTGCCCCTGACCGGGACGTCGACAAGTACGTCGGGGATGCCGGGGTAGAGGCCCTTGCGCTGAAGTGCCGAGGCGTCGACCTCTTTGTATCCCCTGTCCCTGAGGATGATCTTCGAGAGGAGTATCGCTACGCAGTGAACGTCGCCGCCGTGAATGTCGACGCATATTGGACGGCCGACCATCAGTTCGCCCCGAGCGGACGTTCTTCGTCCTTGAACCCGTTCAGGTGAACTGGCCCTGCCTTCGGCCTCGCGTTCGCGCAGACGGCGAAGCCCCTGGAATCGCCAGTCAGCCCCCATACTATCTTGACCGCCTTCTCGGTGCACTTGCCGCCGACGTTGTAGGCGCAGTCGTTGACGATCTCGCAGGAATCGATCTTGGTCTCTGCCATCAGGCCTCATCCCGTTCGCGCCTGAGATTCTTCAACTTCGCTTCGCACGCATCCCTTGTTCTGCCCAGCGTCTTCGCGACGCGATCGAGGTCCTTCTTGCGGTACTTCCACAGGATCTCCGTCTCGCGTTCGTTCCAGTTGCGCGGCTTCGCGTCGGGCAGTTCTTCGAGTTCGGGGATGACGATCGTCTCCTCTTTCGCCTTCATGTCTCCACCTCGAAGACCTTCGCTTCCTTGACCGGCGCGATCAGTTTCCGCGTGAACGGCACGACGTTCGCCGTCCCGTCCTCGTAGATCTTCAGGATCGCGTACCCGATCTTCGGCGGGCTGACGATGCCCTTGCGCACGGCGTACTTCGTCCGACCCTGCCAGCTCGGGACGACGTTACCGCCCTGGTGCCCGACCCGGAACGAATACTCGAGGTGACGGTGCGCGCGGAAGACCCAATTGATGTCGCCATACTCGCTCTCGGCGTTGGCGAGTTCGAGTTCCATCATCCCTCGCGCGAGCGTCGTCGGCAGGTACGTCCAGTTCGTGCTCGACCCCGCAACGAAGTGCATCACGTGGATGCGGAAGTCGCCATGCAGGGCCGGGACGACGAGATCGTCGCCGAACTGCCCCTTGACGGCTTCGCACACCGCCTGATCGAGCGGACGGTCGTCGACGGTGTGGTACTCGCTGCCGAGCGTTCCGTAGAAGTTCCTCGGGTCCCTCATGCGCTCCTTGATCGGGGCGAGGAGCTCCGCCGCCGCCTGCACCTGTGTTCGAAGATTCGTGGTCCATAGGTCGTGCCCGAGCGATTTGCGGTTCGGACCTTCGCACATGTCCCCGTTGCAGATGACACCCGTCAGCGGAGGCAGGTGCTCGGTCATGTAGTCCCAGAACCCGTTCAGCTTCCTCTGGATCGGGTTCGGATACTGGGTCTTGATCTCGCCATTCTGCAGTTCGATCTCGACCTTCTTCGGCATCGGGGCGACCTCGCTGCCAGAGTGCAAGTCATTGACCACTAGCCAGTATTCCGCGACGCTCGGCTCGCGGTAACTTGTCGTGTGTTTTCCCATCTTACTCTCCTCCGAATTTGAAAATGTCATCAACGGGTTTGCCGGTCGCCTTCTCTTTTGCCCAGACCTCCTTGATCCTGATCTCGTGCCGGTGCAGCACGATCTCGTTTAAGATCTCGCAGCGCCCGCTCGCATCGAGCACGAGGACCTCCTTCGTGCAGTAACCGTTCGACCTCGAGGGGCAAGCGACGAGCGATTGGCAGCGGACCGAGCTCACGACCTCATCCCCCATTCCTTGAGCGCGTCCAGACCGGCTGATGTGATCATATAGGCCCTCACGCTGCGACCTCTGTATTTCGCCTTGATCGTCGTGCCGCGAGAGTCGATGACGAGGCCTTCGTGAACGAGGTCCTGCATCGCCTTGTACGCGGTCGTCGGATGGATGCCGAGCTTCCGCCAGATGAA
>Ga0187878_1003284_pt1 | contig 13501 bp, 12 predicted proteins | sample June2016WEW_17_1_FD_132979 | JGI IMG/M metagenome (GOLD analysis project Ga0187878, IMG submission 132979) | Peatland microbial communities from SPRUCE experiment site at the Marcell Experimental Forest, Minnesota, USA - June2016WEW_17_150 | ecosystem: Environmental > Terrestrial > Soil >...
CCCTCGTAGGTGAAGACGGACTCCAGGTTGCACATGTGGCGGAAGATGGGGTACTCGTCGGCGACGCCGTTGGCGCCCAGGATATCGCGTCCGGCGCGCGCCACGTCGAGCGCCATCTTCACGTTGTTGCGCTTGAGCATGGAGACATGCGCGAAGTCGGCGCGGCCTTTGTCTTTCAGCCGGCCCACCTGCAAGGCCAGCAACTGCCCCTTGGTGATTTCCGTAATCATGTCGGCGAATTTCGCCTGGATGAGTTGATGGCAGGCGATGGGCTTATCGTCGAACTGCTTGCGAATCTTGGCGTATTCCAGCGATTCGTTGTAGCACGCCATCGCCGCCCCAATGGCGCCCCAGCCGATGCCGTAGCGCGCCTGCGTCAGGCAACTGAGCGCGGCCTTCAAACTCGTGGCTTTGGGAAGCCGGTTCGATTCCGGCACGCGCACGTCCTGGAGCGAAAGGCTCGACGTCACCGAGGCGCGCAGCGACCACTTCCCTTTGATGTCTTTCGCCGAGTAGCCCGGCGTCCCTTTCTCCACCAGGAAGCCGCGAAAGCCTTCGTCGGTGCGCGCCCAGACTACGGCCACGTCGGCAATCGTGCCGGAAGTAATCCACGCCTTCTCACCGTTCAGAACCCAGTGGTCACCGTCTTTGACAGCGCGCGTGCGCATGCCACCCGGGTTCGAGCCGAAGTCAGGCTCCGTAAGCCCAAAGCAGCCGAGGGCCTTGCCCTGCTGGAGCGCCGGCAGCCAGCGCTCTTTCTGCTCTTCGGAGCCGTACTCGTTGATGGGATACATCACCAGCGCGCCTTGCACCGACACGAAACTCCGCAGGCCGCTGTCGCCGCGCTCGAGCTCCTGCATGATGAGGCCGTAGTCCACGTTCGACATCCCCGCGCAGCCGTAGCCCTGCAGGTTGGCGCCGTAAAAACCCAGCTCGGCCATCAGCGGCACCAGATGCATGGGGAACTTCGCTTCGCGGTTCCATTCCTCGATGTGCGGATTCACTTCGTTGTCCACAAACTCGCGCACCGTCTGGCGCACCAGCTTTTCTTCCTCGCTGAAGAGCGCGTCAATTTCCATGTAGTCCACGCCATGAAAGGGAAACATAGCTGATCTCCTTTAAGCTCACCGCAGAGTCCGTTCACGGAATGATGTCGCGGTGACCGAGTATTGTTTCACCTCAGGATGGTCAACTTCAAGGTAAGTGTGCTGGCGAGGCTTCGCCGCGTGGTATTTGGGCCCGGTTACAGCATATAATCGAAACCGTTATGGACGAACGCGCGCGGCTGACCGCGATGGTGAAGGCAGCGGGTTGAGCGGCCAAGTTGAGTCCAAGTATTTTGGACTCGGTGCTGGCCAAGCTGCCGAAACAAACCGACCCTAACGTCCTGATCGGCTTCGACACCGCCGACGACGCCGGAGTGTATCGTCTCACCGACGACCTGGCGCTGGTGCAGACGGTGGATTTCTTCACCCCCATCGTGGACGATCCGTACACCTTCGGCCAGATTGCCGCGGCCAACGCGCTGAGCGATGTCTATGCAATGGGGGCGCGGCCGATTTCGGCGCTTTCCATTGTAGGCTTCCCGAACACGGGGCGCGATCCGGCCATCCTCGAGAGCATTCTCCAGGGCGGGCTGGCCAAGATGCAGGAAGCGGGCTGCGCGGTGATCGGCGGCCACTCGATCGGCGACGAGGAAATCAAGTTTGGCTACGCGGTGACCGGCCTGGTGAACCCGGCGCGCATGCTCGCGAACGCCGGCGCACAACCGGGCGACCGCTTGGTGCTCACCAAGCGGATCGGTACCGGCATCATCGCCACGGCGCTCAAGGCGAATCGGGCCAGCGAAGCGTCCGTCGCCGCCGCCATCGAGTCGATGTCCACACTCAACCGCGCGGCCAGCGAGGTGGCACTCGAATTCCCGGTCCACGCTGCCACTGATATCACGGGTTTCGGCCTGCTGGGCCACGCGCGGGAAATGGCCGTGGCCAGCAAGGTCAGCCTGGTGCTTCGTGCGGCGCAGGTCGAGTTCCTTCCCGAGGCGCTCAGTTATTCGCGCCAAGGCTTTATCCCGGGCGGGCTGAAGCGCAACGCCGAGTTCCTCGCTGGCTGCGTCGAATTCGCGGATGGAATTCCCGAAGAGGTTCAAAACCTCTTCTTCGATCCTCAAACCTCCGGCGGGCTGTTCCTTTCCGTTGAGCCCCAGGCGGCTTCGCGTCTGGTGGCGGCGCTTCGCGAGCGCGGCGTGCCCGCACAAGAGGTAGGGGAAGTCATCGAAAAGGCCAAACCCCTCATTCAAGTCCGATGAGCGCGAGGCGCGATCTACATGGAGTTGAAATTGGGAGTGCCGGCTGCGCCGGAGAGCGTTGCGTCGCCGGGCCAACCTGAGTAAGATGGCGGGCTATGAAAAGGGAAATTTCCACGCAGTTGCTGGTTGCGCTCGGAATCGTGCTCCTCGGCGCGGGCATCCTGGCGGGCGAGTACTTCCTGGTGAAATGGTATCCCCGCCACCAACAGCGGGTACAGGAAGAGGCCCTGAAGCTCCTGCCGTACCGAAATGATTCCCTGGGGATCGAAATGCAGGTGGCGGCAGGCCTGTATGGAGAAGTTGAGAATTTTCCTGGAGGCGTCCGGATCACGCGGCCCAAGTTCTGGAGCATTCCTCCTTCTCTGACCATCACCTCCCAACCGAATCCCGACGGGACGTTTGAGTTTTCGCCCCAGATTATGGCCAAGTGGCAGACCCAGGGCACCTACGAGGATATTCCCCGCTATCATTTCGAGCACACCAGGATCAACAACCGCGATGCCATCCTGATCTGGCAGTACAAACACCGCGCCATGCTGCTCACGGTGCGCGTCATCTCGTCCGAGCGCCTCGTTGAGATGTACTGCACCCCCGGCCGCGAAGATGAGGAGCTTTTCATGGAGGCGTGTGAGTCGACCGTGCACACGCTCAAGGTGGCCGGGCCAGAACCGCCACCCCCTGCCCCGCCTGTCTTGGAGCTCGCCCCGCCGGCCAAGCGGCCCAAACCCGCCCGCTAGGGCGCGGCGGTTGCGAAGCTGCTGGCATAGCGTTCTGCCGTCAGCAAGATTGCCGTGTGGATGGAGTTTCGCGAAGCCGGCAGGGTCCGGGTGCTCAGGACTTCGGCGCGTAGTAGCCCTCGCGCGCTACCACCCGATACTTCACATTCTTCCCCTTCTGATCGACCATCTTCAAGGGATTGCCCTGCGGGTCCACCAGGTCCACCTTGAGCTTGTGGTACTTGCCGTCTTTCGACGGGTTGGTGGGAACGAACCCCAGGCTGTATTGCCGGCGCAGTTGCTCGGCAATCTGCTGGTAGATGGTGGGGAGTTCGGCGTCAAAGCGTGGGAAATAGGCTTGTCCCCCGGAATAGCGGGCAATGTACTCCAGTTGGTTGCGCGCCTGCAGCGAACCCACCCCCTCGGCAGCGTACCCCCGCACCGTCATGAACTCGAGGATGCTAATCGGATAGACCATGGTGTCGGAGGCTTTCGAGATCTTCAACATGTCGCCGTAAGTCAATTTGCTGAACGTGTCGAACCCGGTACAGATGACCAGGATAGCCTTGCGCCCCTGGATGTCCTTCATCCGGTCGATCGTGAAGGCCAACGCGTCGAACAGGTTTATCTCGCTGAACCCTGGAATGCGTAGTCGGTCCAGGGCCTGGGTCACCTCGTAGCGGTTCTGCGTGAAGTCCTGGAGGATTTCGGGCTTCAAGTCGAAGGACATGACCGCCACCCAATCCTTCGGCTGAATGACGTTGAGGAAATCATAGGCATAGCGGAGCGTTTGATAAAGGGCGTACCACCACTTGTTGCTGAACTCGATCAGCATACAAATGGTCATCGGGGCTTCGGCCGGCCCGAAGTTGCTGATGGTCTGCGGCACGCCGTCGTCAGAGACCCGGAAATTGACCTTCCCCAGGTTGGGAATGGGGTAGCCGTTCGGGTCGAGAACCATGACCTCCACGTTCACCAAATTCGTGGTCGTGGAAAGCGTGAAGACTTCGTTGGGATTGATCTTCTCGAGCTTCTTCTCTTCGGGTTTGGGTTGGGACGGGGCCGTCTTCTTAGGGACGAGCACTGTCTCACCCACGCCGGGCTTCGGCCCGGAGCCGGTCGTCTGGTCGCCTTGCTGTTGGGCAAAGGCGAGCAGAGGAAGGCCCAGTAAGACGCCCACCACCAGGGAAACCATCCGGCATCGAACGGTGAATACGTTTTTCATGTCTCTCACTCCTGAAGCCCAAGGCCCACAACATTTATGATGTCATTCACTCCCCTCCAGGTCAACCGGGATGCGAAAAAGGTGAAAACGCCAGGACGACCGTAAGCACCTGGGACAGCCAGGCGCCCGTTGGGGGCCAGGGCGTGGAGAAAACCCGGAGTCACTCCCCACGCTAAGGATCTGCAAGGATTGGCCTTGACTTTGCGGCGGGTTTTGGCAAAATGTACTGGCCGAAAAAGTACGCGGAAAGCATTGACTTTTCGGCAATAGTTCTTTAGGCTCTCGCTCCAGGTGCAGGTCTGACCTGTGAATCTCCAACTGGAGGAGAGCAAATGAAGAACTATCTTTTGACCTTCTTGCTGGCGCTGCTGGTGGTGCTGACGAGCATGAGCCTGCGGCGCAGCGTGGCTGGCATCGGCGGGGCGCCCGTCCCCATGCCCCCGAATGCGGTGGGGATCGGGGGAGCCCCGGTACCCATGCCGCCGAATGTGATGGGGATTGGCGGGGCGCCGGTTCCGATGCCCCCGAACGCAGTGGGGATTGGTGGAGCGCCGGTGCCCATGCCGCCCAATGTGGCAGGGATTGGCGGGGCGCCGGTTCCGATGCCCCCGAACGTAGCGGGCATCGGGGGCGCGCCCGTACCTATGCCGCCCAATAGTAGAGCGCGCTAGCTTCCTCTGTGTCACGCGAGCGACCCGGAGGAGGCTGGCACTTGAAGCACTGCTTCCGGGTTGCTCATGACAGAGAAACTGGTCACTTACGGCCTCTCGTGCACGGTCTACCTCCTCGAGGCCGTGGTGTTGTTTTTCCTGCTCTACCGCCGTCATGGGAGGCGACTCCGCGGCGTCCTGATTTACCTCATCGCCCTCATCGCGCTTGACGGGATAGGGCGCTCCTATGTGCTTTATCGCTTCGGTCTCTCGTCTCGCGAATACGCCTATTTCTTCTGGCTGACGGACGTCCTGCTGGCGCTCGCGGCTTTCTTGCTCGTGTGTGTGTTCTTTCGGCGCGCCTGCCTCCCAGAGCCGAAGATGTGGCACTTCCTGCGCCTCCTGCTGAGTTTTGTATTCATCCTGGTGCTGGGTATCTCGATCTCCTCCCTCCTCCATAATTACGGGAACCTCTTCAGCCGCTTCATCGTCGAGTTTCAGCAGAACCTCTACTTCACCTGCTTGGTCCTGACCACGCTGCTCTTCCTCCTCATCCAGTGGATTCAAAGTGCCGATGAAGAACTGGCGTTGCTGGTGGTCGGAATGGGGATCCAGTTTGCCGGTCCGGCGGCAAACTTTGCGCTGGTCACGCTGACGCCGGGGCGGCAGTTCGCCAGCGTCCTTTATGCGTACCTGGGCCCACTGTGCACCCTGGGGATGCTTCTGACGTGGTTGTACGCCGTCGCCCGGGTGCCGGAGGCCGCGCGTGTTCCCGCGCGCGAGGAGAGGGTTGAGGAACTCGCGGTAGTTCCCAGCCGGAGGGCTTAAGAGAGAATGGGCATGTTTCTTGCGTCCCTGATTCTGATCATCTCTACCGCGCTTTTCTTCTTCTATCTCCAGATCGCTTGCCAGCGGATCCTACGGCGGAAGTTCGACCGGGAATACTCCCTATCCATCGTCAGCGCCAATCGCCTGGAGTTTCCCGCTATCCGCAAGGGCTTGGAGGAATTCGACGCGCCGCTGGACTACCCCCGGGCGCGCGTGATGCTCAAATGCGACTATCTGGCGCTGACCTACCTGCTGAAGAACGCCGCCAACGTCACCCAGCGCTACACGCGTGAAGAGCGCCTGCTGATTGTCTATTTCCGCGCCAGCTTGCTTTCCCTGGCAGCGCGCCACCTGCTGCGACTGAAAGAGAAGCCCGCGGCCCTGAAACTCACTGCCGTTCTCGAGTACTTCGCCAACGTGGTGGGCCAGCGGGTGGACTTGGTCCGCTTCGCCAACCTCTCCGCGTCGGAGTATCTCCTGAAGGTCTAGCCTCCTCACCCCGCTCGGCTCTCATGTTCCTTTTGTTCTGCCCCACTCGCCGTTATAATTCGCTCCGATGAGCACCGCCATCGTCGAAAAGTACGAGGCCGCGGAAGCGCCGCGCGCCAAAATCGTTTGCACGCTGGGCCCGGCCACCGACAGCCCGGAGCGCCTGACCGGTCTGCTGGCTGCCGGGATGGACGTGGTCCGGCTGAACTTTTCCCACGGCACGCCCGCCGAGCACGCCCGGCGGTTACGGCTGGTGCGGCGCCTGGCGCGAGAGCGCGGCAAGACCCTGGCCATCTTGCAGGACCTGCAAGGCCCCAAGATTCGCACCGGACGCTTGGAGCGGGGCGCGCCCGTCGAGTTGCGCGCCGGCGCTCGTGTGACACTCACCACGCGCCCTGTAGCGGGCAACGTGCGACGGATACCGACCAGCTTCCAATCTCTTCCGCGCGAGGTGAAGCCCGGAAGCCGCATCCTGCTCTCGGACGGCCTGATTGAACTGCGTGTGGAGCAGGTCAAGGATCGCGACGTGGTGTGCCAGGTGGTCGAAGGCGGCGAACTCGGCGAGCACAAGGGTATCAATCTGCCTGGACTTCCTCTCAAGATTTCCGCGCTGACCGCCAAGGATCGCGACGACCTGGAGTTTGGCATTCAACACGGCGTGGACTACGTGGCACTTTCCTTCGTGCGGCGTCCGGAGGATGTGCTGGAACTCAAGCGTCTGCTGGCGCGTGCGGGTCGCGACATCCCGGTAGTCGCCAAGCTGGAGAAACCCGAGGCCATTGACCGTCTGGATGAGATTCTGCGGGTCGCGGACGCGGTGATGGTGGCGCGGGGCGATCTGGGAGTGGAATTGCCGCCGGAGACAGTTCCCGTCATCCAGAAGCGGGTCATCGCACGCGCCAATGCCCTGAAGGTCCCGGTCATCGTCGCCACCCAGATGCTGGAATCGATGACCGAGCATTCCCGGCCCACGCGTGCCGAGGCCTCCGATGTGGCCAACGCCATCTTTGACGGGGCGGACGCCCTCATGCTTTCGGCGGAAACCGCCACTGGGCAATATCCCGTGGAGGCCGTGCGGATGATGGCGCGAATCATTTCCGCCGCCGAGGCGAGCCCCCGTTACGCCTGGTACGCACGCCGGCGCCGCTCTGCCGACGAAACGCTGGGCGTTGCGGAGGCGGTGTGCGAGAGTGTAGCCCACATGGCCGAGGAGTTGAACCTGAAGGCCATCGCCGTTTTCACCCAGTCGGGGTCGAGCGCGCGCTTGGTTTCGAAGTCGCGGCCCCGCGCCCCAGTGTTCGCCTTCTCGCCACTGCCGCAGATCCTCCGCCGCACGGCGCTTTACTGGGGCGTGATCCCCGTGGGCATGCCCCACGTCCAGTCCACTGACCGGATGGTGGAGGGCGCGGCTCGACTGCTGCGCGCCCGGGACGCCGTCGAGAGCGGCGACCTCATCGCCGTTGTCGCGGGCACGCCCATTGCGCGCCGCGGGACGACGAACCTTCTCAAAGTTCACCGCATCGAGAGGTAGCACAGACGTTCAGGTCAGCGGCTGTTCGTTCCAAAACCGCGCGATTGACTTCGCCGCGGCGCCGGGTGTATGTAAGGGCTGCCTGTAAGTGCAGAGTTTTGGCTTGGCACATTCTGAGTTTTCTCGGTTGGCTCCCCCATGAAGACCGGTCTCCGCGTCGTCGCCCTCGTCTTGAGTGCCGTGGTCGGGCTGTGGGCGGTCGGCCACGGCATCGCCCTGGCGGCAGCCGTCCGCTCGCTGGCCGGCGAGCACGCCCCCATCATGAGTGACCTCCTCGAAGTTGGCATCTCGATCGCCGGGGGCATTTGCGTGCTGTCGGTAGCCGTCGAGCAACTCAATTGCTGGCGAACCCACCGCAAAGAGGACAGCCTGATCTGACGCCTGCCGCAGCGGGCCACCTGCGCAACGCACACGCCTATTCCGCCGGGAACGCGAACTTGATCCCCGCCAGGAAATTCAGGCGCAAGGCAGGGTAACCGAACGAATCTTCATACTTGCGGCCCAGGAAGTTGTTCAGCCGGCCATAGATCTCCAGCCCGCGCGGCAGGCGGTAGGTGAAGCCCGTGTTGGCCAGCAGATAACCTTTGTTCGCGAACAGTCCGCCGTAGGCGCCGAAATTGGGCTCGACGTCAAGAACCTTCGAACGCCAGAAACCATTGAGGTTGAACATCAGGCGGCCGCGTTGCCAGGTTGCATTGAACGCCGCGGAATTTCGCGGGCGCCGCAGGAGCGACTGGCCAACCTCGAACGGGAACTGGGTCAGGGTCGTGCCATCGAGCGCCAGGATGGACGAGTTGAGTCGCGTGTAATGGCCAGAGAGTTCGAACGCCCCGACAGGGCGAACACGAATGCTGGCTTCCACCCCGTGGGCCTGTGAGTTCGCCAGGTTATCCGAAATGAAGCTGCTCAGGTTGGTGAGCGACCCTCCCAGAACCACGATCTGGTCTTCGAAGCGGCTGTAGAAGTACGTGACGTCGAGCACCGCGCGGTCGCCAAAGACTCTCTGCTCGACACCGGAATCGAAGCTGACGCTCTTTTCGGGCTTCAAGCGCGGGTTGTTGGTGAAGGCAAGTTCAAAGCCGTTGGGTGCACGGATTCCGGTGCCGAAGGTACCGTGCAGCCGCGTGGCTCCCAGACGACCCGCGCCCTCGCGAGCCAGATAGGTCGCGGACACCCGCGGATTCGCTTTGACGACGGAACTGGCGGGCAGCAACGGCCGCAGCCCGAAACCGCCGGGAGGCAGTTCCCGCGTGCGAATATCGTCCAGCCGCAGGCCGGTGATGACCACCCAACGTCGCGACGGGCTCCAACGGTTCTCCGCAAAATAGGCGAAGCTCGAGCGCGGCAGCAGGAACGGGATGCTGCTCGCGTCAGCGATGTAAGTGTTCTTGATCTGCTCGCGGTTGTACTCGAAACCCACGACGAGAAAGTCCTGGCTCGAGACCGTGATCTCGCTCCGCGTGTTCAAGACGCCCCGCAGGTTGTGCGAGAACGAGTCGCCGTAGGGTGAACGGAAGTAGTAATCGTTCATCGCCCCGCTGACGCTCACCTCCTGCCGGAAGCGCGGTGTTAACTGTTCGGCGTAGTTCGCCTGGTAGCCGAACAGGTTCTGCTTGTTGCGCGAGATCCGGTCGATGCCGGGGAAGAGGCCGAGAGGATCAGAACCGTAAGGTCCGGGCGCGCCCGCATCGTTAGCGTTGCCGAAAAGATGGAAGTTTGCCTGCCGGCGCGGGCCGCGCGAATAACCCAGGCTTAGGAAAGCGCTCTGGTTGCGGTACTGGTCGTTCACGACCATGCCGCCGGAATCCAGTCGCGATAGGTCGTAGGCCCAACTCAGGCCGCGGGTGAGCCCGCTGCCTCCCGTAGCAAAGCGGCGCGTGGTGAAGCTGCCGCCTTCGGCCTGCATGGTGAAGCGTGGCGGGCCCTGGCCTTGACGAGTCACAATGTTGATGACGCCGGTCACTGCATTCGAACCGTAGAGGGCGCTCTGCGGGCCGCGGGCGATTTCGACGCGCTCCACGCCGTCGGTGGGGAGTGAGGCAAGGTCGAAGTCTCCGCCAAACTGGTTCACCTGCATCCCATCCAGCATTACCAGGTTGTAGTTGGAATTGCCGCCGCGGATGAAGACACCTGTCGCGCCGCCATGCCGGCCGGCCTGGCTCACCGTGATGCCGGGAACCTCGCGCAGGACTTCGAACACGGCCTGAGCGCCTTGCTCGTCCATATCGCGACGTGTGACAACATTGATCGAGGAACCTACCTGGGGCGACAGTGCACCACCCAGTGTGGCCGATACTACAACATGCTCCTGGACAGCACTGAGCGCGAGGCGCAAGTCCACACTCCGGGTTTCGTCCTCGCCCATCTCAATCTGGACCGAAGATGCGGTGAAACCCGGCACACTCGCCACCAGGCGATACGCTCCGCGCCGCAAGCCGTCAAATTCAAAACGCCCGTGCGCGTCGGTCTGGCGCTCTTCGGGCGGTGTAAGTTGGTGGAGCAGGCTCACGCGTGCACCCGGAACCGCGCGACCGCTCGGATCAAGCACCGTTCCTTCCAGCGTCGCGGCGCGCACCACGCCTATACTGAGGAGAAGTGCCACTAGGGGCAGAAGACCGGCACGGTAACCGGCAAGGTTACCCGTGCGGCAAGGGACATGACCGGTCCGGGCTTCGACTTCTGACTTCTGACTTCTGACTTCTGGCTTCACCACGCTCGACCCCTTTCCCCCGTTCACGCGACGGGGTGTCGCCGACGAAAGGAGTCAGGAGAAGGGCAGCCGAAAAAGAAAAAAGCCCCCCCATTCCTCGAACCGGAATCGGAAGGCCTTGGCGGTTTTCCCCAGGACTCTTTCCGTCGAAGAGTTAGGCTGAGTGTAAGTTCCCGGGCAGGCTTCCTGGCTTTCGGGTCATCGCCGCATCCTCAGCCTTCCCATCCCGCAATGCGGGACAGTGGCTGGCCTCAGGCCCAAGGAGGATTCGGCTCCCCGATCACAGTGGCGGGACCGCGGCCGATTTCGACGGCCTTTCCTTTTACCCCGACTTCGTCGGGTCACCACGGGAACTCAGGTTTTCAAAGAACAACAGCTCACAAGCAAACTAGCATCCGGAGACGGCTGTGTCAACGTTCGTTTGGTGGGGCTATGTGTTGCTGCTCCGCTCCCACCACCTGAGGACGCGCAGGGCGCGAAGCGTATTCCAGCGGCTGGGCTCGCCCAGTTTCTCCATCTCGAAAAAGGTCTCACCGGGATAGCGGTTCTGAAGGATCCAGCGCCCGTCATCCTTGCGCCTCTGCTTGACGATTTCAATCGCCTCGCTCAACCGCTCATCGCGCGCGGCCCCCGCCTCCCGAAAATGGTCCAAGCCGCGCAGGATGTCGTAGTGCCACCGGGGCGGGAAGGAAAACCGTGTCCACGCTGGATTGATGATTTTTCCGGTGCGATGCGAGCGGAAGAGCCTGTGAACGAGCAGAAATTCCCGCCCCCTGGCCTGCGCCTCGCGGACGGGCGCGGCGTCGCGCGGCCGGAACCTCTCGTATTCGAGCAATCCTTCGAGCACCAGGATGGTCGTGTGGACCGAGCTGTGCGTGGCGCCGCGATATGACTGGCAATTCCAGCCGCCGTCCTGCATCTGCTGTTTCAAGAGGTATTCGGCGAAGGCGTGCACACGATCATCGGCAAAGCGAAAATATGCCGCCACAGCCAGGACCATGCCAGTGACGCACGACTCGCTGTATTTGTGTCCACGCCAGCAGTTAAAGCCGCCATCGCGATAGAAGCCCCGGTCAAACAGCAGTGCGCAGCCCTTCATTGCCTGGGGATGTTCCGGAGGCAGGCCCAGAGAGCGCAGCAGCACCATTGTGTAAGTGGTCGAAGTCCACTTGGGTGTGTAGATCCCGCCGCCCCATTGACCCGACGCTTCCTGCCGGCTGAGCAGTCTCGCGCCCCAGCCGGTTTCAGCAACGCATTGTTGTTCGCGCACGACAAGCCGCTGGCTCGCGCCCGCCAGGTCACGCAGGGTCTGCCAGCGGATGGCTGGGTCACCTGCGAGGAGCCACTGAATTGCGGAGTCGTATTCGGGCATCGGGCGTACGAGAAAACAGGTCGAGGCGGCTTTATGCCGCCACACTTGGCGGCGTGAACCCGGCACTGCCTCAGTGGGCGCGCGAGAAGTGTTCGTGGACGATCAACCACCTATCGTCGTGTCTGGCGAAAACGTGGCTGCCGCGGCCCTTGATGGCATGTCGGGGACGGCCGGTGCCCAACTCCACGGTCCAATAGAACGTCGCCACGGCCACGTCGCCGAAGACGTGGACCTCGGGCTTGGCGATGTGGTACCGCATGTGGCTCGATGCCTGGTGATAGTAGTCAAAGGTCTTGCGCATGGCCACCAGCCCCACAATCCTCTCCTGCTTGGTGGAGGAAAATCCCACCACGCGCGGGTGGAAATGGGCGAGAAGCTGCTCGATCTTGCCCGCATTGAAGTCGCGGACCATGGCCCTTTCAACACTCAGGACGGCTTGCGCTGGGGATGGCATCGTGTGCCCCCTTTCAGGCGAGAAACGAAATCAACAAAGTGTAAAGTCTGAAGTATGAAATGTGAAATCCTCGGGTCGTCTTCATGCTCTATACTTCACCCTTCACACTTCAGTGGATCCACCGCCCGGCATCGTCTTTCCCTTCGTGCTTGCGCATGTAACCCTCAAATTTCCGGCGCAGCCGGGCGCGTCGCCACTCATGATAGCGCAGTTGCAGACGGTAGGGGAGGCTCCCGCCCCGCAAGTACAGGAACCCGAAGAGCATCCCACCCAGGTGCGCGATGTGGCTGACCGCCGATCCTCGGGTGTTCAAAGCGCTGAGGAACTCAATGACGCCCATGATGGCGACCATCCATTTGACCTTCATGGTGATGAGGAAAGAAAACAGGACTGGGCGGTCGCCGAAAAGCAATCCGTAAGCCATCAGCAGGCCGTAGATGGCTCCGGAACAGCCTACCGTCGTGGAGAGTGCGGAAGGATGGACGAAGATGTCCAGGAGGCCAGCGCCCATTCCCGTCAAGAAATAGTAGAAGAGGAATTGCTTGTGGCCCCACTTGTACTCCAACTCGGACCCGAACATCCAGAGCATGAACATGTTGAAGAGGATGTGCCAGAAGTTCCCGTGCAGGAAAAGGTAGGTCAGGGGTTGCCAGAGAAATAGGCGGTGAGTGACCAGGTACGGAGTAAGGCCAAACCAAGCGACGGGACTCGCCCAGCCTCGCACCTCAAGGAGGTAGGTCACCACGAAAACTGCGGTGGTGACGATGATGAGGTATTTGACCATCCGCGAGAGCGGCGGGCCGAAAGACACTTGAGCTTGGCGATAACGGGGCATCGTCGAAAGCGTACCACAAGAGCAGTGGCGGGTGGAAAGTGGTAAAGGCAAGTCAACAGTTCACAGTCGACAGTCAAGAGTGAACACTCACGGTTGGATTTGTCTGTGTGCTGCCAACTGTCAGCTGTGGACTGTCGACTCTTCCGCTACTCCAGCTTTTTCCGCCCGACAGCGAACAGCGCCGAGGCCATGGCCAGAAAGACGAGCAGGCCGATGAGGCTGGAGTTGGCGATGCTCGGCCAGTATTTGGTGCCAACCGAGATTCCGTTCAGCAGATCGAACCCCAGGCGCGTATCCAGCTTGGAGCCGACGATGCCAGCGAGGACCAGGCCGCCAATGGAACCGCCGGCGATGAGGCCCGCGGCAAACAGGGCGCCGCTCGA
>Ga0187878_1003285_pt1 | contig 13493 bp, 7 predicted proteins | sample June2016WEW_17_1_FD_132979 | JGI IMG/M metagenome (GOLD analysis project Ga0187878, IMG submission 132979) | Peatland microbial communities from SPRUCE experiment site at the Marcell Experimental Forest, Minnesota, USA - June2016WEW_17_150 | ecosystem: Environmental > Terrestrial > Soil >...
CTTTTTCTTTCTCTTCTCGAAACCTCACGAGAGCGGCGGCGTGTGCGGTAGAATGTTGATTCCGGGCGGCCGGAAGTTTGCCCGGTCCACCGGCCTTCAGCCTTCGGGAAGCCGAGGCACGTCCCTCGCGGTTGACCAGAATCATGTCCTGCCGCTCGAAAACCCTCGCTGCTCTGCTCACTTTCCTCTTCGCTGCTTCGCCGTTGGTCGCCCAGAGCCCGCCGGGTCAGGTCCCGCGCATCGTGCTTCAGAAAGCTGCCGCGGATTTCCAGCAGGGCAATGTCAGCGAGGCGGAACAGGCCCTGCGTGCCGCCCTGAAGCAAGCTCCGCGCGACCCCGCCGCGCTGGGCCTGCTGGGCGTCATCCTGGATGCCCAGAAGCGCTACGACGAGGCCGAGGCGACCTACAAGCAGGCCTTGGCGACCGCCCCCGGTTCTCCTGCGTTGCTCAACAACCTGGGAAACCACTATATGGCGCAGGGAAAGACGGAGCAGGCGCGCGCGACATACCTGAAGGTGGTGGCCGCCGAGCCCCGCTACCCGAACGCCAATCTGCAATTGGCGCACCTAAGCGTGGCCGCCCAGCAAGGCCCCGCCGCGCTCAAGTATCTCGACCACTTGTCGCCGGAAGACCAGGCCTCGCCTCCGGTGGCAATTCTGCGCGCGAGGGCATTGAAACTGAATGGGCAGGACAAGGCCGCCGAAAATCTCCTTGCCCAGGTCGAAAAAAACGTGGGCAACGACCCGCGCGTCTCCTTTTCAATTGGCATGACCTTTGTCGATTGGCAGCGCTATGCCGACGCGGAGAACGCTTTCACTCGTGCCCTGGATGCGGCTCCCACCAACTTCGATATCCTCTATAACCTGGGCCTCGCCGCGCAACACGCCGGGCATGTCACACGCGCCCTGGAGGTCTACGGGGTCGCCCTCCGGCAGCGCCCCAATGATCCCGATTGCCTCTTCAACCTGGCAGCCATCTACACGCAAACAGGCCACGCGGATGAGGCGATCGTGCCGCTGATGCAGGCACACAACGCGGCTCCCCAGCGCGCCGATATTCTCTTCGCCTTGGCGCAGGCCAGCCAGGAGATTGGTTTCTACGCCGACGCGGCTACCGCCATCGACCAGTATCTCAAGTTGAAGCCCAACGATGACGTCGCTCGCCGCGAACGCGGCTTCTGCCTGATCCGTTCGGCGAAGCTGGATCAGGGCCTCGATGACCTCCGCTGGTACACCCAGAAACACCCCAAGGACGCACGGGGGTTTTACGAATTGGCCATCGCCGAGACGGTGCGCGAGTCGGGCAAGGCCCTGGAGGATCTTAACCGGGCTCTGGCCCTCGATCCCAAGTTCAATGCCGCCCGCTACGCCCGCGGCATCCTTTACTACCAGTTGGGCAAGACCCAAGAGTCCATAGCGGATCTGAAGCTCGTGCTCGCGACGGAGCCCGACGACTTCGGCTCGCTCGATGCCCTCGGCCAGGATTACTTGCGTTTGGGCCAGTACACAGAAGCCGCCGAGGTTCTTAAACGCGCCTTCAAACTTGCCCCAAAAGATCCCAAAGTGCTCACCCACTACAGCCGCGTTCTGTTCCGCATGGGTCGCAAGGAGGAAGCGGGAAAGCTCATGGCAGACTTCCGGGCTCTGGGCCCAGAGGAAGGACGCCGGCGGCCCTATGGCGGGCTGTTTGACTTCCTCAATCTCCCGCCGGAGCAGCAATACGCCAAGTACATGGAAAACCTCCAGAGGACCATCACCACTCGGCCTGATGATCCCGGCCTGCGCGTGCAATTAGGCAAGACGCTTCTGCGGCAAGGGAAAACCGATGAGGCGATTGAAGCCTTTCGCACGGTTCACAAACTGACCTCCAACCCTGACCTCCTGGCCACTTGCGGAAAAACCCTCCTGGGCTTTGAGCAGTATGGCCCGGCGCGAGAATTCCTGGAACCCGCCGTCGCTGCCGATCCTTCTGCTGCGGACTTGCGGCTGGACCTTGCCATCGCCGTCTTTCACTCCGCCAGCGCCGGACACGCGTTAAAGGTTCTGGACGAAACGCCTCCCCAGCTGCGCCAAGGTGATTACTTCCTGCTGCGCGCCCAGATTCTTGATGCCATGCAGAAGCCCGAGGAGGCTGCCGAGGCCTTGAACCGTGGTTTTGAGGCCGCCCCTACGCGCGCTGATCTCTATTTTGAGGCCGCGCTGTTCCTGTTCAAGCACAATCAGTATCAGCGCGCTATCCGCCTTCTCGAAGAAGCCAACAAAGGCGTCCCGGACTCGCCGGAACTGCAACTGATTCAGGCCATGGCCTACGAAATGGTTCGACAGCACGACGACTGCTTGCGCGTCCTCGAGCAAATTGAGTCGCGCTGGCCGGAGTGGGCTCCTCCCTACATGGTCCATGGCATCACACTGGCAATCCGTTTGCGTTCCGAGGAGGCCAAGCCAGTGCTTGAAAACGCGATCGCCCTGGGAGCCAACAACGGCGTCACCAACTACTACCTCGCCTTGGTTATCGTGAATAGCAGTCCCGAGAAAGTCGAGGAAGCCCAAATTGCGATCTCCAAGGCGCTTCAAATGAGTCCTGACGATTTTTACGTCCAGTCATTGGCCGGAAAGATCGACTATCTTCGAAAAGAATACCCCGCCGCGCTCGAACACCTGAACGCCGCACTGCGCTTGTGGCCCGATATGGTGGAGGCGCACCAAACCTTGGCAGGAGTCTATCGGGCTATGGGTGAGAGAGAGAAGTCCGCCGCTGAGCTTCAGGTGATCCTGCGCATCAAGGAGGCGAACCCCACGGCGGACCAGATGCCTCCCTTCCCGGCCAGCGACTTGCTTTTCTCCGTGCGCCCGCCGGCCCGACCCTCGTCATAGCAATAAGACTTCCCCGCTCCCGCTCATTGCCCGACGAGCTTCTCAGCCGCCAGCAAATCGAAGATGTAAGTCGCGGCACCGCCGATCACGTACTCGGTCTGGTACCAGAGGAATGGGAACCTCTTGAGTTCCATATAGTCGGGCTTCACCAAAGATGCGCCCGAGATCACGCCCCCCGGGATGTGCGACCAGTCCGCCCGATTGATGCCGCCGGCGGCCAGGGGCGATTCCACCCCGACGCCCGAGACAAAACTCCGGTTGTTGGCCGGGTGCCCTCCCAGGACGAAGTCCACGGTTGCTAGCAACGGTTCGATGCTGAACAGTTCCGGGAAATACCGGTGGAAATAGTACTGCCGCAGGGCATCTTCCTGGAGATTCCAGCCCTCGCCCCAAACGAATCCGGAGTGAATGCCGGAACGGGTTTCTAGCTTGTACTCGGGCTTTGAAATTTCCGGCGGGTAACGAACACCCCAGGGATTTGACGCCGCGCGCTCGTCCGCCACTACCTTCCATTTCTTTAAGAGATCCGTGACAGCGGTCTTGAATTCGGAATTGTCCATCTTGGCCAGTGCTCGCACCAGAACCCAGCCTGGACCCGTCCCAAACTGCTCCCCCGAAATGTTTTTGAACGCGGGGACCAGACTCACAAGCCGGTCGCGGTACTGAGCACCGCCCGTCGTGATCAGCAGCTCCGCGGCGGCGGCCAGTTCCTGGCTATGGAATCCCCCGTCGCTGCGCGGCACATAGGAGTTTGGCGCGAACGCCGGCGGGTGCGTCTGTTCGTATCGCCACAATTGCTCAGCGCTCTTGAGCGATTCCTCGGCCAAGGCATCGTTGTATCCACGGAGCACGCGGCTGGCCGTCGCCAGCGACTGCGCCACCTCGTACTGTAGGCCCGTGTTGCGGTTGGTGAACACCCACCGGTCGTCGAGCTTGCCGGAACGTTCGCCGCTCACTTCCAGGGGTTTCAGTTTCGGATCGTAAATCCGGTTGTCGGTGATGTTCACCGGATCGCCCAGATAGGTGTATTGCTCGTTAGTCCTCTCGATGATCCCCGGAAAGACATGGCCGGCCACCCGGTAGAACGCCAGCAGGCTCTCAGCGCCAAACTCGATCTGCTGGAGCAGGTCCGGCTTGTGGTCTGCCTGGTGAAGGAGGACCTCGCGCTCGGCGCGATGGATGGCGGTCTGGTCGATGTTCGGCCGGAACTCCTCCTGCGCCAACGCCAAGGCTAGCGTGGTATTGGCAATGCTTCCCGCCGGCAGGTCGTAGTCACCGGCGTCGTGCCAGCCGCCCCAGTCTAGTCCCGGAACGTGCTGGTTGTCCTCGAAAGAAGTCTCATGGTCCGCCTGCGCGTAGCCGTCAACCCAAGCCTGGTGCGCCGGCGCCTGCAACGCGTCATCGAGATGGCACGCGCCGTGCCACGTCCGGACCCCCTCTTTCACAGCCACGTGGCACATCTGCACGGGCAGAAAATACTCAAGGGTCGGCTGCCAGGCGTCGTCGTACACGCGCTCGGCGATACGCAGGGGGCCTGCGGTTTCCCCGCGGTATTCAAGCGTGTAAACTCCCGGCTCCCGCACTTCGCTGAAATCGAATGTGGCGTACTGAAAGCGGAGGAACTTTCCCCAGGCTTTGGGCGCCTCCGATTTCACGAGTTCCCGCTCGCCCGTGGGTTCCAATTTGAAGAGTTGGACGGGGTCGGTGCTCGTGTCGCGCGGGTCGAGTTCCAGGACGACGCGCTTCTTCTGCGCGGGCAGAAATCCCACCTGCGAAACACCCAAGACCGGCGTCCGTCGCCACTGCGGATCGAGCCGCGGCGTGATCCGCAGTGTCAATTCCGTCGCATCGCTCCCGGCAAGGATCGGTGCGACCACCAGACTCCAGCTCTCGGGGCCGTCCTGGCGCGTGTCCACGACCATGAGCGGGCCGTCGTCGCGCTGCAAGGTGAAGGTGTGCAGCGGGTCTTCCTGCGCGACGCGGAGCGTCTTGGTGGGCCCCAACAGAAGCGTCTTGCCCGTGAACTGCTGCGGGAAGACGCCGCTCGCCGAATCGCCCTGAAGCGACCTCCCGGAGTAGGTCCCCGGGTAAAGCGCGAGCTTGAAGCCTGCCTGCTCTACCTTGCTCCAATCAAGCGGGCGGTCCAGCTTCAATGTGACCAAAAGGCCGAGGCCATCGGTCCGAGTGATGAGCTGGTAGCCGGAGTTATATCCCTCAATCTCTCCGAATACCGTGGCGGTCTCGTGGGCGCGGTCAACTTCCCGCCGCAGCACGCGCAGCTCCGGCCTCGCCTGGCCCGGCTTGGTCGTGAGGAGCAGGTCGCCGGAATCCAGCACCCGCTCATCGTTCAAGATCATCTGCAATCCGCCCTGGTATCCCACTTGATAGTTGTTGTGAAAGAGGAGGAAGGAAAACCCCGGGCCCGCGAAGTACTCCAGATCGTTCAACGCGATCTTCGCGTCGGCGGCAAAAGAAGGGATTTTCCAACAGAAAAAGAGGAAGACGAAAAACAAGCTGAGTTTGCCAAATCGCATCGGTTTCTCCCTGCGGACATCATTTCCGGACTCTTCGATCACTTGCCCTCTCAATATGCCACGCTGACTTTGCACTGCAAGCACAAAATCCCCTGCTCGTTTACTATCTAACCCTGGTCACGAGAGTTAGAATGGGTTCCTCGAACTCTCCCGGGTTCCTTCCTGGCCAGGTCGAGGAAATCTGGCCGGTAACCCGCCGAGACACACTCGAAATCTAGCGTCTGGCGGATGGAGATTCCCGGGACCTTTGGAGACGCTGCCATTACGCGATCTGGCTCCAATCCCCGACTCCCATATCCTCACCGGAGGCCATCCTCCCAAACCGCGCGAGTCTTTCTCAAAGCGTTTGTAAGCTTGCTGCTGGTTCTCGCCTGGCCCTTCGTTGTGTTTGGTGCGTCCAACGGTCGGGCCGCGACCTCGAACGTCATCATTATTACGATTGACACTCTTCGGGCCGACCACCTTGCTTGTTACGGAAACAAGAAGATCCAGACTCCGAACATCGATGCGCTGGCGCGTTCCGCAGCTCGATTTACGCGGGCCAGCACTCCCGTGCCCGTCACTCTGCCCGCGCACAGCGCGCTCTTCACCGGCAGTTTTCCCATGGCGAATGGCATGCACGATTTCGCCGGTAATACATTGTCTCCGTCCGCCGTAACCCTGGCTGAGACCCTGCATAGCCGGGGGTACGCCACTGCCGCATTTATCGGCGCTGCGGTGCTTGACTCGCGCTTCGGGCTGAACCAGGGGTTCGACACCTATTTTGATCATTTTGATTTCAGCCGCCAGGACGGGGCCAGCCTGGACCGGATGGAGCGGCCCGGCAATCAGGTGATGGACGAAGCGCTTCGCTGGCTGAAGGCCAACCCACGCAAACCCTTTGCCTTGTGGGTGCATCTCTACGACCCGCATTATCCCTACACGCCGCCCGAGCCGTTCGCTTCCCGCTACAAAGCTGACCCGTATGACGGGGAGATTGCTTTTGCCGACGCCCAGGTTGGGCGGCTGATCTCCTACCTGCGCGACGCGAATCTCTTCCAGAATGCCATCATCGTTCTGGCCGGGGACCACGGGGAAGGGCTGGGAGAGCACGGGGAAAAAACGCACGGATTCTTTCTTTACAATTCCACCCTGCGCGTGCCGCTGCTCATCAAGATTCCGGAAGCGCCAACCCGAGTCGTTGAAACCGAGACGTCCCTGGTTGACGTCATGCCGACGGTCTTGCAGGCGCTGCACCTTCCCATTCCACCTTCGGTGCAGGGGCGGAGCCTGTTGAGCGAGATCCTCGGCCGTGGGAACACCTTAGCTCCGGCGCTTTATGCGGAGAATTACCTGCCCCTGCTGCATTTTCGCTGGAGCCAATTGAGAAGTATCGAGCAGCGCGGACTGAAGTATATCGATGCTCCGAAGCCGGAGCTTTACGACCTCCGCTCCGACCCGCACGAACTCAGGAATCTCATGGCCACGCGAGCGGCCACAGCGCACCAGTTGCGTGACACCCTCTATGATGTTGTGCGCCGGTACACACCCGCGTCGGGCCAGGCCGCCAAGTCCACATTGACGGATCCTGCCCTGGAAGAGCGGCTCCGCTCACTCGGTTATGTAGCAGTCTCGGCGGGCACTTTCAGCGACGCCAGTGGGAAGGCGCTCCCCGATCCCAAGGACCGCATCCAGGTTTATGAACTCTATGCTGCCGCCAACGAAGACAACCAGCTTGGCCATTTCCGCGAATCACTACTCAAGCTGCAGCAGGCGGAAAAGACGGAGCCCGCATCACTGGCGATCCGTTACCTTACCGGGCTGAATTACTATCGCCTGAAGGAGTATCCTGGTGCCATCGCGGGATTTCGCTCAGCACTTCAGCTCGATCCGAAATTCTCTCTCGCCACCTACTATCTGGGAGTGTGCCAGCTCGAAAGCGGGGACCTGGACGACGCCGCTGGCTCGTTTCGAGACACACTCGCGAGAGACCCGAGGAGCTTCTCCGCCGCCTACAATCTTGGCGTGATCTACACTCGCCAGCACCGTGCGGGCGACGCCATCAAGGCATTCCTGCAGGCCACCGAGGCGCTTCCGGAATTCGCCGAAGCCCACGAGGCCCTGGGTGAACTCTACCTTTACCAGAACCGCCTTGATGAAGCCGTGCAGGAGCTCGAACGGGCCGTCGCTCTGAATCCCGCCTCCCCGCGCGCACATCGCGCTCTCGGGCAGTCTTACGCCGCCAAGGGATTCGACAGTCAGGCTCAGAAGGAATTCGAACGCGGCAAGGGGCCGCAATGATATCTCGGACTCTACGCGGTCCCGTGGCCGTGCCCTGGTCAAGTTCTTGCTTGTATGAAATCTGTCATCCGCATTCAGAGGTGTACCATGCAGCGATGGATTTTCACACTTCTCTTTCTATCCCTTTCGACCGTCGGCCACGCACGCATCGTGGTTTTCTGGCAAAGCGGCTTTCCAACTCAGGATAGCAAGCCGATCTCTCAAGAATCACTCACCCAGGCGCTGACCGGAATGCAACCGGTGTTCCTCGGGCTGGATGATTTGCGAAAGCCAGGTGCGTTCGGGGACACCGACTTGCTCGTGCTTCCGTACGGCTCAGCGTTTCCGGCGGACGCCTGGAAGGCGCTTCAGGAATACCTGCAATCGGGGGGAAATCTCCTGACGCTTGGGGGCCGCCCGCTCTTCGTACCCGTTTTCCAGGAGGGCGGCCGGTTCGTGGCGGCGCGCCCGCAGAATACCTACTCACGCCGGCTCGGCATCTGGCACAGCTACGAAGTTCCGCAGAGGGATGGGAAAGAATTCCGTTGGGATGATAACTACTCGTTCCTTCCCCGCCTGGCGGTCCGCGCCCAGCGAATGTTCGTGGCGGGAGCGTGGTGGGATAGCGGCGATTACCGGGGAATGGGCCACTTTCTGAACGCCAAAGGCGATCGCGTTGCCGCTCTGGTCGCGCGCGAAGATTTCCGCAGTCTGCAGGGCGGTGAGAGGCCTTCCCTGCTTGGGGCGCGCGTCGTAATGCTGAACTTCGACCCCGAGCCGGACTACTGGTCGTCCGCGGATGGTCAGTCCCTGATTCGCGCGGCGGCGGAATACGCCAGCCAGGGGGCGATGGTCTTGCGCGTCGAACCCGCTTTCGCCAGCGTGCGGGCGGGAGAAATGGCGCAGGTAGCCGTGCAAGTCCGCAACGTGCGCAAGCAGCGGCGGGGCGAACCGCTGAGTGGGACGGTGCGCGTCGATCTCCTCTCGCAGGGCAGCGTCATCGAATCGGCCCATATCGCATGTGGGGGCGAGACGACACAGGAGAGCGTCGCCTTCCGGCGCGCCCTCGTGCCGGGCATTTACGAAGTTCGCGCCACCTACGAAGACGCGGGGAAGGTTCGGGAAGCCTATCAGACAGGATTCTGGGTTCGAGATGACCAGTTGCTTAAGAGCGGCGCCCGTCTGGAGGTCGGCCGCACCTACTTCCGCAGGAATGGGGCGCCTTTCGCGCCCGTAGGAACGAATTACTTCACCACCGACGAGTTCTACACTGGGTTTTTGGGCAGCTCCAACGTCGATGTCTGGGAGCGCGACTTCGCCGACATGGAAAAGCACGGCGTCACGTTCATCCGCACGGGTGTTTGGAATAACCATGCCGACTACCTGGACAAGGTGACGGGCGGCGCCGAGGAACGCATTCTCCGCAGCCTGGAAGCATATCTTCTCTCCGCCACACGGCACAACATTCAGGTGCATTTCACCTTTTTCGCCTTTGATCCGCAGACCGTGCGGCGATACCCGGGCGAAGAGCCTCTGCAATTCGGGCCGGGAACCAATCCTTACACTGATCCCGTGGCGCGGCGCGCCCAGAAGAACTACATCGTCTCCATTGTGAACCGCTTCAAGGAAGTACCGAACCTTACCTGGGACCTCATCAATGAACCAAGCTTTTCGAATCCCAAGCACCTTTGGCGCGGCAACACGCCCAACGCCGATCCCACGGAGGTCAAGGCCTGGAACGAGTGGCTGAAGGCGCGTTACGGGGAGATTGCCCGGCTGGCGGAAGCCTGGGACGTCCCGCCCGAGGAGTTGAGTGATTTCGGGACGGTTGCCCTGCCCGAAAGTGAGGATCTGAGTCTAATCCGCTACGGCAGCGCACGAAACGTGCGCGCCCTCGACTACAACCTCTTCGCGCAGGAAATGTTCGGCCGGTGGGCGGCGGACCTCATCGCGGCGATTCGTTCCGCCGGCAGCCGGCAGCTCGTTACCGTCGGGCAGGATGAGGGCGGGGTGAGCGACCGGATTCTGAACCAATTCTACGGCGCCTCGGGCGTGGCCTTCACGGTGAATCACACCTGGTGGCGGGATGACGCCCTGCTTTGGGATTCCGTCGCCGCCAAGCGCCTCGGCATGCCCAACCTGATTGGCGAGACAGGAATTCAGCCGGTGTGGAACATGGACGGCACGTGGCGCTGGGACGAGGTTCAGGGACTCGGCCTGTTTGAGCGAAAACTGGCGCTGGGTTTCGCCGCGGCGAACAGTGGGTCCTTGCAGTGGGACTGGGCCACGGGGGATGCGTTCGGCATCAAGCGCGCCGACGGTTCGAACAAGCTTTGGCTCGACGTGCTGGCGGGTATCGGCGAGTTTGCCCAGCGCGCTGCGCCTTATTTGACGGAGGAGCGTCCGCCGGACGTAGCAATCGTCCTACCCCAGTCGCTGCAACTCTCCGTGTTCAACGGCGCGGCTATCGAGGCGCAGCAGAAGTGCGTGCGCGCCTTGTACCACTACGCTCGCTCGTCCGCCTATGTCGTGGGTGAATACCAGATTGAAATGCTCGGGGACCCCAAACTGATCATTCTGCCTTCTCCCTGGGTTCTAAACCGAAAAGCCTGGGATGTGATTCTTGTCAAAGTGCGCGCCGGGGCGACGCTCCTCGTGTCCGGCCGTTTCGACGCGGACGAGCATTTTCACCCCACGGCGCGTCAGCACGAAGTTGGTCTTGACTATGTCGCAGGACCCCTCGCTACGCGGGAAAACCCTATCGAATGGCCGGGCGGAAGGAGCTGGCTTACCTACTCGGGTGACAAGACGACGCACCAGGACCGCGCCTTTCTGGAATCAGGCCGATCCTTCGCGGAGGTGCCCGTGGGCAAGGGCAGGATCCTCTATATCCCATTGCCCTTGGAACTCAACGACAACCTGCAAGCCATCGGCGACGTCTACAAGTTCGCGCTGAGCCGGGCTCAGGTGAAGCCGACTTACACCACCGAGACCCAAGATGCGGGCATCCTGATTTGCCCAACACAATTGCAGGACGCAACGCTTTACGTGATCACGTCGGAAACTTCTTCCTCCAGCCCGTTGACCTTTGTGGACTTGGACAGTGGCAAGAGGCTCAGCGGCAAGTTGCCGCCGGGACGCGCGGCGCTCCTCCTCCTCAGCCACAAGGGTGAAGTCTTGGCGAACTACAACTGGACATCAGAGGAATGAATTTGAATGGAGGAGACTCCTATTCAGCCTGCCCCGGGACCGGGATTCAGCCCTCTGCACGCGCGATACGGGAAGCGACGCGTGGCCCCGCGCAAGTTTCCTGTGACGGGTGGGGGCATACTCCAAGGTGTTGAAGCCGCACCCTGTTCGGACTCTTACACCTTCGAGGTTCCCGGTGCGAGAGGGATTGATCCTTACTCTTACTCCGCTGGCATAGATTAACGAGCACCCCCTCCCCTTATTTTATTTCGCGGGTGTGTGCGCGTAATCGGGGCATCGGTCTACGCGCCTTAACCTTTCGAAACCTGACCCCCTATCCCCCCTCGGGAGTTTTTGGCCTGATAGACGTCGCGTGTTTCACACCCTTGCTCTGCTGCCTCGCAATGCGCCTTCCACAGGATGCTTTCCTCAGGAGATTACAGAGAGAATCCTCTCCTAAAAGAGAGAAGGCGACCCCAAGCAAGTCCCTTGTTTGCCCACATATGCGAAATCGCTACCGGCATTTTTTGCTGGCATTCTAATCACTTCTTGCTTCTAAGACCAGCACGCCTTGCTGCGAATCCGCCCCTCTGCCCGCAATCCTCAAGTCTTTGTGGCCACCTTGAGCGGGCTGGCCTGCACTATCTTGGGTCCGAAATTCCTAGGCGAACGCCAAGACTCAGGGCGGCGCAGGAGATATCTGTGAAAGGCCGCGTCCGGAGAACCTGAATCAAGCCGTACTCTTGGAGTTTGCAGCTGATTCGCCAGCCCGCCCTTTCGGAAAGGCCGTCAAGCTTCCTCAGTTCTCGAAGATCGGAAGTGAGTGTGCACGCGCCGTAGTGGTGGTTGCCAACTCGAAGGAGCGTGCAATACCGCTTAAATTCCGCTGGCCTGAGACGGCGAGAGAGGCCGGCTTCATAAAGGGCGATTGGGACGGAGAAGTACCGCGTGTCGCCCAGCGGCTTGCGGGGGATGACCCGCTTGCGATTACCAGGTATCCCTTCGCCCACTCCATGCGCGGCTACGTTTTGGGGTTGTGCGGGTACGCTCTGCTTTGAGGGAAAACGCCTGAATCAGATCGCGGCGGATGACATTCGCGCCTATCAAGCAGAGCGGTTGGGGATGGGAAAGAACCCCAACACGATAAAACACGAGGTAAAGGCCCTCATGCGATTATTGAAGCGGGCGATGCGGATTCCGGGGCAAGGCGGTCACTGATTCCGATTTGATCCCGGCCAGCGATTCCGACGCGATGCCGGTCACCCTCGGAGCGAAGCGACGCTGGTGAAGTTATCGTGCTCAACGTGACCGGGATCGGTCAACTGGAATTCGATTTCGGCTTCATGTTTTCTTCTCCTGTCTCTTTCAGGTGGAACCTCGCCGCCGCGCTTTTTGCGCAACGATTCACCCTGCATCTCGATGCGGTGAGCATTGTGCACAGCCGGTCGAGAATGCTGTCGGCGAGAGTGGGATCGCCAATCTGTTCGTGCCAGTGGGCCACGGGCAGCTGGCTGGTCAGGATGGTGGAGCGCAGCTGGTAGCGGTCCTCGCAGATCTCCAGGAAGTCCCGGCGCTCGGTATCGGCCAGCGGCGCCATGGCCCAGTCGTCGACCAGCAGCACCTCGACCTTCGCCAGCCGGGGAAGCAGGCGGCGCAGGCTGCCGTCGGCGCGGGCCAGGGTCAAGTCGCGGAACAGTTGCGCGGCCCGCGTGTACAAGGCGCTGAAGCCATCCCGGCAGGCCTTCTCGGCCAGCGCACAGGCTAGAAAGCTCTTACCGATCCCGGTCGGTCCAATCAGAAAGACGTTCTGATGCTGGCGGACCCAGGCCGAGTCCTGAGTAAGGGAGCGGAGCAGGGAGCGATCCAGACCGCGCGGCTGGCGAAAGTCGATGTCCTCCACGCTGGCGCGATGGCGCAGCTTGGCGTTGGCCAGGCGGCGCGCCAGGGCGCGATTCTGTTTCCAGTTCCACTGCTGGTCCACTAGCAGGGCGAAACGCTCCTCGAAGCTCAGCTCGCTGATATCGGTCTGCTGGGATTGGGCGCGAAAGGCTTCCGCCATTCCTTCCAGACGCAGGGCGTGCAACTTCTCCATGGTTTGTTGGTTCAGCACAAGGGCTCCTTTCCAGAGGGGAATGGCAACGTCCTCGGGGTCTCCGAGAGATCGAAGTAAGCCGCGCCGCGGAGGTTGGGGTGCTCCAGCGGCGGTGGGATTGTCGGGGCTTGCAGCGGCTGGCGGTCGAGCGAACGTTCCAGGATGGACTTCACATTGCGGGAGGAACAGGCTCCGCTGGCCAGGGCTCGCTGCGCGGCTGCTTCCATACGCTGGCCCGAATAGCGTTGGCCCAGCCGCAGTATGCCCAGACTCTCAGCCGACCGGAGGCCAAAAAACTAATTCCGGCTAACGAACTTGGGCCACAAGGTTCGGACGTGTAGATCCTACTCCGAGGCCGTCCGCTGTTTGGATTCCAACGGTTTTGACCTCATCATTGTGAGTCAGGGAAGCCGGGATTTTGAAGGACGCTGCGTGCTGGAACGCGCCACCGAAATCGACCGTCGCTTGCCCGTCCTGGTCATTGCGCGATGCCTCGACATGCACTGCTACCTGGAAGCCATCCAGTTGGGGGCGGTGGATTATCTC
>Ga0187878_1003287_pt1 | contig 13490 bp, 8 predicted proteins | sample June2016WEW_17_1_FD_132979 | JGI IMG/M metagenome (GOLD analysis project Ga0187878, IMG submission 132979) | Peatland microbial communities from SPRUCE experiment site at the Marcell Experimental Forest, Minnesota, USA - June2016WEW_17_150 | ecosystem: Environmental > Terrestrial > Soil >...
CAGGCACGCGCGTGCTTTTCTACGTGGGCGGCCAGCCCGACGGCGGCAATTTTCCGCAGGCTGGCGCGAAGAGCCATGATGATGTTGGTCGGCATCGTGATCGGGGCCGGATGCCAATTGCCCCAGTTCTCGGCGTACCAGCGCCATGTCCTGAGATCCAGATACCAGCCATGATTCGTCTTTGCATGGCGAGCGACCATGTCCCACGCTCGCGGACCCACGCTGATAATCGCCAAACCGGGAGGTGCTTCCAGGCACTTATTGGATGCAGTCACACATACGTCAACGGCCCAATCATCGACGGGAAGCACCGCTCCTCCGAGCGACGAGACCGCGTCCACGAGCAACACCCGGCCCGCCTCGCGTGTTGCCGCAGCCAAATCCCGCAGCGGATTCAAAACGGTGGTCGTCGTTTCGTGATGAACAAGTGCTACCAGGGAAGCATCGGGATGCTCATCCAGCGCTCGATTTAGATCGGCCGGGTCGACCGGCTGCCCCGACGGCGCACCGACACGCACGACGTTCAGACCATTGCATTCGGCGATGAAAGCCAGCCGCTCGCCAAAGAAGCCATTGTGAGCAACGATCACTTTTTCTCCGGCCGCAAGCAGGCTTCCCACGGCCATATCGAGGCCGGCTGAACCGGGGCCGGGCACCATGAACAGGTCGTTTCGGGTCTGGAATACCTGCTTGAGCAGATCCAGGGTCTCGTCGTAGATCGGCATCCATTTGGCGCCATATGAGCGCTGGACCGGATGTCGCATCGCGTCGAGCACGTCTTGATCGATATCGCAGGGACCGGGAATGAACAGTTTGCAATCTTGATTCATAATTGCCTCAATCTGTGATTCGAAATTCGAGATTCGAGATTTTATAATTTCGAATTTCGAATCTCGAATTTAAGTAGAGATTAAGACTTCTAGCGCCTTGGAGTCTTGGCGGTAAGTCTTCCTTCCGCGCTTAGTCAACCGTCGATCTCTTTCATCTTTGAAGGAAGATCTCTCCCAGGTACTCAATGTCCCCTGTCACCTCGAACTCGCGGCTGTAGAGCGAATAACCGTCCGCCTGGCACCGGATCGAGTGCTTTCCCAGCGGCACATTGTTGAAAGCGAAGTCGCCGAAAGCGTCGGTCCGGCAGACCATTTCTCCGCCCGATGCGTCCTTCAGGGTGACTGCCACATCGGGTACGCATAGGTCGCTATCTTGAAAAATCACCGCCCCCGAAACGTGCCGCTTCGGCAGCCCGAGATAATGTACCAGAGGCTTGGTGTGCAGGTCGGGACGAAGGGCTTCCCCCTTCATTTCCCCCTTGAACTTCGAGATCTTGCTGTTTGGATCATCGAGGTCGCCGAAATAGATGCAGCTCGTCGGACAGGTCTGCACGCACCGGGGTTCGGTCCAGCCGTCGTCCAACAGGTGAGCGCAGAATGTGCATTTTTGCGGCAGGTTCTTCTCCTCGTTCCAAAAGATCGCCCCATGGGGACACGCTTCCACCAGCTGCTTCTGGCCCACGGCCTTCTCCGGATCGATGATCACGATGCCGTCCGGCCGCCGATAGGCCGCGCCGTTTTCGGCCGCTTCAATACAGGCAGCATTGCCGCAATGCTGACAGAGCCTGGGGATGTAGGCTACCTTAATGTGCGAAGGCGAAAACTTGCGTTCCTTCTCCTCAAGGCTCATCCAGAAGTGCCCGAAGGTGGGCTGGGAAACCGAGATGGGTGGGAAATCGTTCCCCACGTGCTCATCCTTGCATGCAATCTGGCAATTGTAACATCCAATGCAAAAGTTCGTGTCGATGGTCATCGCATATCGCGTCATATTACTTTCCCTCCCCTCCCCATTTCTCAATCTGCACGAGACAGGAACCAGGCGCCATGCCCGCGCAGTTCTTCGACAGGAAGTGCGATGAAGTCAGCTGGTTGATGGTGCCTCCCTTGTCGATAGTCTTCGGGTTTCCGGGCTCACCCATGGGATCGTATCCTCCGCCAGAGCTGTAGGAGTGAACGACTCCAGGAATAATTCGTTGGGTGATCGTGGTAATTGCCAGCACGGCTCCGCGGTCGTTATAGATTTTGACGATGTCTCCATCTCTGATGCCGCGCCGCCCGGCGTCGGCCTCGTTCATCCGAACGACCCAATAGCGATAGCCGTTCTTCAGACGCCTATGATGGGGAATCTCCTCGTTCCACATATTCTTGCCGTCGAACTGGGAGTGGAAAGTGCAGCGGGGGTGCGGGGAGATCAGCTGCAACGGGTATTTCACCAGAAGGTCCTTGGTGTCTATCCCTTCCCATGACGTGACATAATGCGGCACCGGCAGCCTTTCCTCATCGTTCGGATCAAATCGTTTCAGGGTCTGGGCCTCGAATTCAATCTTACCCGTGGCCGTGGAAAGACCCTTGCCGTCCGCAGTCGGGGTGTCCGTCAGCCCAGGCCCCCAATCGGGAGTATCCTTGGCGCGATCTTCGTAGAACCAGCGGAACGCAGGCTTCGCCTTGTAGTCCTTCGGAACCGGGACGAGGTAGTAACCTTTCCTTTGAAAATCCTCCCAGCTGATGACCTTGGGCAGATCGGAAACCTCGTACATCCGCTTGATCCACTGCATTTCGTCCCGGCCTTCGGTGAACTGCTGCTTGATTCCGAGGCGTTGCGCAAGGAGTGTGAAGATCTGGTAATCCGACTTTGACTCTCCGAGCGGCTCAATACACTTCTGCTGCAGTACGATCACGCGCGCATTGGTCGGAGCCATCTGGCGCGAATACCCGGAAATCTTGGCCCATTCCGCGATGTCATAGCGCTCGAAATTTGTGCACACGGGAAAGATGATGTCGGCAAAAGGCGCTTCCGGCTCGTTGAACATCGTCTGGTCGACAAAGAACTCCACGTTGGGATGCCGATACATTCTGGCCCAACGGTTCGTGTTTATCATGGTGCCGATGTAGGAACCCCCCTGCCGATATACCATCTTGATCGTCGAGTAGCCTGCGAACGGGAATGTGATCGGTTCGAACTGCTGCTGCGCACTCTGGCCGTAAAAGCCATAGACTCCGCGATACTTCTGGGGAGGATCCATGACGCATTCCGGGAACGCTGCGCGGTTGACCCGTTGGCGAATCTGGCTCGACACCGGGCGGTCCGGAAAGCCGCGCGGGCCAAGCTCCCTGGGACCGGAACTCCCGCCGCTGATCCCGCCATCGGCATATCCGGGGAAGTAGAAGGACCAGTCGGCCGGCGCTCCTCCGGTCGTGGAAAACATGTTCACACCGGGCTTGCCCAGCCCTTGCATGGCAACAAGCAGCACCATCATCCGCGCCCACTCATGGCCGTAAGCGGCGCGCATGGCGTGACCCATTCCTGAGCGTCCGCCCGCGGCAATGGTCGTCCGCTTGCCGGCCCACTCCCTGGCCAAGGCAATGATGTCCCGCGCCTTGACGCCGGAAATCCCCTCCGCCCACAGCGGTGTCTTGGGCACGCCGTCCTCCTCGCCCAGGACGTAGGCCTTCCACTTGTCAAACCCGTAGGTGTGCGTTTTTACGTACTCTTTGTCGTACGTTCCGTCGGTGATCCAGGTAAACGCGATCGCCAGTGCCAACGTGCAGTCGGTGCCCGGCTTCGGCGCTATCCATTTGTCGCCGTCCAGCACTGCCGTGTAGTTGCAGAAGGGATCAATGAATATGAACTTGATCCCCAGCTTTTTCATGTGGTATCGCCAGTTGTCGGTCTCATTCCAGGCATAATCTCCTGAGGTGGTCGAGGGATCGGACGACCAAAAGACGATCATTTCCGTATTCTGAAAGGTATCGTGGATCAGGTCGTAGGCAGGAGGTTGGCCCAATCGCCAATGGAAACCCCAGGCGTGGATGGCGCCCCAATAAAAGCCTTGCCAGCTGTCGGGATCATGGTCGATCCAGGTGCAGCCTACCAGATTCCAAAAGCGGTCGAGCGCACTCATCCGATAGCCGATATTGCCCCACGAGTCGTGCGAAGAACCCGTCACGGCAATCGATGAAGGGCCGTACTCTCGTTTCATCCGCATGATCTCCTTGGCGGTGATCTCGAGTGCCCTGTCCCAGCTGATCGGCTCGTACCCCGAAATGCCCCGTTTTTCCGGGTTACGCGCGCCCTCCGGATCGAAGTCGACCCGCTTGAGGGGCGTCAGCAGTCGATCCTTTGAATACACATACTGCTTTGTACCCTGGACCCAACAGGCAATCGATGCCTTGTTCGGCCGGGTGAAGGTCTGGCCGCGTGCCTCAATCGTCCATGGCTCCGCGTCATCCTTCCCGTACCTGAGCGGCAGGACACGGACGATCCTGTTGTCTTTGACGTAGACTTCGACAGGCCCGCTCAAGGTACAGTTCACGAACCTGTGCTCGCTTTTGCTGGTGTACGACATCTGCCTTCCTCCTCCCCATGCCAACTGATTGGCGAGGGTGTTCCAATCCTGGACTGGATGCAGTTAAATCTGCATGCTTACCCTGTATCCTTAATGAATCGCGTCCAGACACGAACGCGCTTCCACGCAGTCTCCAATCATGTGAAATTCCGGAACCTTGCCCTGCAAGGCTTGGGCGAGACCATTGTTTTCATTGGCGCCCTGCGCGAGCACGACGGTGTCAACTTCGAATATCGTCTTATTTCCGTCGACGGAATAAACAACCGCAGTATCCGTGATTTCTTCTACCGTAACTCTTCCTACTTTCTTAATGCCCATGCGCTCGAGCCTGCGCAGGAAATGCCCGCCCTGCGGCCACGGCAAGTCCGATCCTATCTCCTCGACTTTTCGCCTCGATAGAATGGTCACTTCTCGGTTCCTCGACCTCAGGTATTCGGCCGTTTCCAGGCCTACTCTTCCAGCCCCGATGACGCAGGTTCGTTTGCCCACCAGGACGATTTCTTCGAGCACGTCGAACGCCTGGACCACGTGCGATTTGTCGACTCCCGGAATATTTGGAGTAAGCGGAGTAACGCCCGAGGCCAGAATGACAGCGTCGGGCTTCATCTTTGCGACAAACTGAGGAGTGACTTTGGTACCCAGTTTCACCTTTACTCCGGCCTGGTTCATCTGGTAGGAGAGCTCCGTGATGGTATTCTCGAATTCGTATTTGTTCGGAACCTTGAGCGAGAGCAGCCACTGCCCGCCCAGCCTGCTGTTCTTCTCGCACAGGGTCACGTTATGCCCTCGTTTCCTGGCAACGAGGGCGGCTTCCATTCCCCCGGGACCGCCACCGACTACGAGAATCTTCTTCTTTTCCTTGGCCGGCGTCAGTTCCCACTCGCCCTCCCGTCCCATCAATGGATTGACGGTGCACATGATCGGCAGGTGCTCCCACAGCCTGCCGTAGCAGCCCTGGCAGCAGCCAATGCAGGTAACAATCTCATTGAGCCTGCCTTCCATCGCTTTCTTGCCAATGTAGGGATCTGCCATCAAGCCCCTCAGCATTGACACCAGATCGATTTTCGTCTGTCGCAGAACGTTCTCCGCCAACTCGGGACGATTGATTCTCTTCGCGGTCACCACGGGTATCTCTCCCACGACGTCCTTGATCGCTTCCGCAAGGTATACCCAAGCGCCGCGCGCGACTGCCGGCGAATGATCCTGCAACGGGGTGGTGGATTCCCACATTCCGGCGGAAACGCTGACAATATCGGTCCCGTTATCCACAAGCATCTTCGCGATGACCTTGGCTTCATCGAGGGTCACTCCCCCTTCGACATAGTCGTCGCCATTCATGCGCACGGCAATCAGAAAATCATCGCCCGCAAAGGCCGCGCAGGCTCGCAAAGTTTCCAGCGGCAGCCTCATTCTGTTTTCCAGACTGCCCCCGTATTCGTCCGTCCTCTTGTTCGTATAGGGCGAGATGAACGAGGTCATCAGGTAGCCGTGGGCAAAATGAAGCTCGATGCCGTCGAATCCCGCCTTCTTCGCCCTTTCAGTCGCTTCCCCAAAGGCCGGCGGTATCGACTTTATTTCATCAAGGGTCATCTCTCTCGGCACTTCCCAATACATGGACACTTTGGGGAGCAGGCCTGAAGGAGCCAAGGGCTGCTGGCCGCTGACCTTCGAAGTCGTCTGCCGGCCCGCATGCGAAATCTGCAGGATGGTCGCGGCGCCGTAGTGGTGAAGCGCATCCGTCAACTTCTTCAACCCCGGAATGTACTTGTCATCATTGATGCTGAGATGATGCACAAGAACTTTGCCCGAGGGGTAGATTGGATTTGCGACTTCGATAAAGATGAGGCCGGTTTCGCCTTTCGCGCGTTCGGCATAGTAGTTGATCATCCGGTCCGTTACGTATCCGTCCCTGGTGCCGTACTCCGTGCAGGCGGCCGACATCACCAGCCTGTTCTTTAATGTTATGTTCTTGATTTTCAAGGGTTCGAATAACTTTTTGAATTCCATTGGGTTCCCTTCCCTATTCGCTGGACCTGACTCGGGTGGCCGCTCGACGCAGGCACGGGCTGCGAACGTTGCCGCCTTCCGGGGAGATCATCTGTCCGGCCGCGATGCTATATCGCCCACCGCCGGAGTCAAGCACTATAAGCCGATGCGTCGCCGGGGAAAGTGCGTCCTCCACGATATGCGCTCTTCAGAAACCTCCCCCAAAGCCTTGGAAGCTCTCTTAACATTGAACTCATTTCAAATATCTTTAAAGATTACATACAATATTACATTCAGTACTTGCAAGTCTTTTTTATCAGATTCGGATGGCGGCAAGTTTCCCGCGAAATTGGGGACTGTCCCCAATTTCGCAAGGCAACATAAAGAAAAACCGTGAACAGCAGATACAAGGGGTAAGCCGCAAGCAAGGCAGGCGCCGCAAGGAGAGAGATCAGCAGCAAAGCGAGAAGCAACCGGCGCGGCCGGCGTAGTGCATTCGTGAGGCTGCGAGCTGGTGCAGGAGTTTTCATGTTCGGCCGCTCCCCCTCTATCGCCGGCCAAAAAGACCCGAGGGCCTGAGCGCGAGCACCAGCAAAAACATCAGCAAGCCGACCAGGTCCTTGTAGCCCGTGCCAAATGCCGCGGCGCCGAGCGATTCCGACAACCCAAGCAGCATGCCGGCCAACAGCGTCCCGCCGATGCTACCCATGCCGCCCAACACAACAACGACGAATCCTTTCAGCAGATAAGTCAGCCCGCTGGTCGGCACGAAGGTGAACGTCGTCGCGACGAGCACGCCGCCTACCGCCGCCAATGCCGCGCCTGTGGTTACCACCGGCACCTTGTAGCGCTCAGCAACCTCGGCGCCGCTCAACACGCGTTCCGGCCCCGTCAAGCCTGTGATCGCGACGACCTCATCCCTCAGGATGAGACGCTCGACGTCGGCTGCGGCCTTCTCCGCCTTGCTTTCGTTGTCGTACATGACGAGCCTGACAGGGATTTTCTTGTTGTATTGCCTGACGAACACGCCGCCCGCGGCATTGGCTGCATCGACGGCTCGTTGAGCGCCAAACCTGGCGTAGCCTCCAAAGGAAGCCGAAACCCCGGTCATGGTAACCGAAGCACCCACTCTGATGACTCCGGGAGCAGCGGCAGGGACACGCCCCGACCGGCATGCCGGCCATGCGAGTTGGATGAAAACGAACAGAATCAGCAGAATTCCCTTCATAAAATTAATTGAAGCTGTGCCATAAGATTACATACAATATTACATTCACGGCATCAAGCCTTTTTTCGGGCCCGCTTCGATACGGCGTCCGCGAAAACGGGAAAGCCGGGCCGGGAGGTGCTTATGAACATAACTCTGAGCCAGTTGAAGATTTTTTCGGTTGTTGCCAGGAGATGCAATTTCACCAAGGCCGCGGAAGAACTGTACCTGACCCAGCCTGCCGTCAGCGTCCAGATCCACAGCCTCGAACGCACGACGGGGTTGCAGTTGTTCGAGCAACTGGGGAAGCGGGTTTCCCTGACTCAGGCCGGAAAGGCCTTTCTCCGCTACGCGGAGGACATTATCGCGTCGGCCGAGCAACTCGAAAGTGTGGTGGACGATCTGCGTGAGACTCCGTCGGGTCAGCTCCGCCTGGCCGCGACGAGCACGGCGGCCATCCACCTGCTGCCTGCCGTTCTGAGTTCCTTCAGGAAAAACCACGGCAAGACTCAAATTCTGCTCGACGTGTGCAAGGTCGACGAGATCGTGCCTGGCATTTTGATCAACACCTGGGATTTCGGCGTGATCGTCTCAACGATTCGGCGTCCGGATCTGTCTCAACCGGAGCTGGACGTCCATGAATTTCTGAGCGACGAGATGGTATTCATCGTGGGCCGCGATCATCCGTGGGTGGGACGATCGTCCGTTCCGGTTGCGGAGCTTGCGGGTCAGCCGTTCGTTTTGCCGAAGCAGGGTTCCGACATCCGAACCATTGTGCAGGAAGAGATTATGCACCACGGCATCGCGATCGACGCGGTTATGGAAACCAACAACAGCGAGGTGATGAAACACGTAGTGCAATGCGCGCCGTGCATCGCCATCGTTACGAGGTGGTCGGTATCAGGCGAAGAGATAGAATCACGCAGGCTTTCCATATTCAGGGTGCCGGGCGTGCCGCTACAGTGCAGCGTTTACCTTCTATCGCATCGGCGCAAATATCAGTCCGCTGCTCTGCGCGCTTTCAGTGGACTCGTCCTTTCGTCTGTCAGCTCCATCAGGCAGAACAGCTAGATGATCTGCTTTGCATAAAGGCCGCGTAATCCGCGGCCGCTGGGGAAGTGACATAATAGTTACCATAAAAAACATTCATTGGACATGCCTTCATGACGCGGCCTACAGTCGAACCGAGCAGTGCAAAATCGGAAGGAGCACAGAACATGGACGACATGCGCATCGTGAGAGCGGAAGCTTTGAAGGATTTCTGTGCTGAAGCGCTGATCCGGCTTCAGGTACCCGAAGGGGACGCCGCGATCATTGCCGACTCCATGGTTGACGCCGATCTCAGGGGAGTGCACACGCACGGCGTCACCCATTTCGCCGGCTACGCGAGAATGCTGCGCGAAGGGAACATGAATCCGCGCCCCTCTCTCAAAGTGATCAGGGAAGCGAAGAACACGGCTCTCATTGACGCGGACAATGCCGTGGGCAACCTCGGTGTGGTTCGAGCCATGCAGAAAGCCGTGGATAAGGCTAAGGCGTCAGGCTTAGCGGCTGTTGCTCTGATCAACAGCACACACTGCGGAGCTTTGGCCTATTTCACCACCATGGCTGCGCAGCAGGGTGTGATTGCATTTCTGACCAATAACGGTCCGCCGCGGGTGCCGCCCTATGGAGGCAAGAGCCGCACGCTATCCACGAACCCATGGAGTTACGGAATTCCAGCCGGCAAACAATTGCCCATAATCCTGGATATGGCGGTTACGGTTGTCGCCGGCGGCAAAATCAGGCTGGCGCAGAAGAAGGGCCAAAAAATACCCGTGGATTGGGCCTTGGATCAGGATGGCCTGCCCACGGATGATCCCGTCAAGGCGATGGCCGGCTTTTCCCAGTGGATGGGAGGCCCCAAGGGCTACGGCCTGGCGGTCGTATCGGATGTACTGGCAGGAGTGTTGACTGGAGGTAGTTTTGGTCTGGACTTTCCACCTACCACGGAGCCTTACGGCAGCAGCCTGATAAGGTCCAATCATTTTATGACGGCGCTCGACATCGAGAGCTTCATGCCTCTCTCCGAGTTTACCGGCCGGATCGACCGGCTGATCTCGCAGCTGAAATCATCGGAACGGGTGCAAGGGGTCGAAGAGATCTATCTCCCGGGTGAGCGCGAATTCAAGCTGAAAGAGGAAAGGCTGAGGTCGGGCCTGCCTTTGGCATCGGAGGTCTGGAGCGAACTCGACAAAGTGCGCGTGCAACTTGGCATCCAGAGAGCAATCCCCTTCACGAGTTGAGGCTCGCGTCATCGATATCAGCATCATTTGTTTTCTTTCCAAGCGAAGGGAAAAAGGAGCCCACGCGAAATGGCCATCACAACGCAAGCGAAGGTAATAGAAATCGATGGGATCCACAATGTAACCGCGTTCACAGGCCGGGTGGAGAGGCGTTTAAAAGCATACCTGGCGGCCACGCCGCACGTAGCCGCCGAGAGGAGCCGTCTGCTCACGGAATCGTGGAAAGAAACCGAAGGTGAGTTGCTGCACATACGGAGAGGCAAGGCTTTCAAGCGCGTCATGGACGAGCTCCCCGTCATTATTCGGGATGGGGAGCTGCTTGTGGGTTCCCAGACCAAGTATCTTCGCGGCGCTTCACCTGCCGTGGAATGGGATCCCGAGATCACCCTTGACCTGTTCGAAGGAAACGGACCCAAACTTTCCGGCCTGGTTGTCGGAGCGGACGTGACCGAGGAAGAGCAGAAAAACCTATTGGAAGATGCCGGGTACTGGAAAGACCGGGTGTTTCTGAAGGAGGAAACGAGGATTCGCCACCAGGTGTTCGGCGACAGGATCGATGATCTTCAAAAATCCCGAGTCATCATCGGGCCGGTAACCAGGCCGACCACCAGCAAAATCGGGGATTACGCGAAGGTGCTCACCATCGGGCTCAACGGCATCATCGCGGAGGCAAAGCGCAGGCTGCGGGAGATCACGTACTACGGAAGAAACGACATCGAGAAACACTCCCTGCTTACCGGGATGATTATCGCGTGCGAGGGTGTTATCAACTTCGCTCGCCGTTACGCCGAGTTCGCGAGAGAGATGTCGGAGAGCGAGAAGGACCCAATCAGAAAGAAGGAGCTGGAGAGGATAGCCAGCATCTGCGAGTGGGTGCCGGCCAATCCTGCCCGCGATTTCCGCGAGGCCGTACAGAGCTTCTGGCTTACGCATCTGAGCATCAACCTCGAGGCCGGTTTTGATGCCGAAGCGCCGGGGCGAATGGACCAATACCTGTACCCGTTTTATGCAAAAGACCTCGAGGACAACCGCCTGAGCCGTCAGGAGGCGGCTGAACTGCTCGGATGCCTTTGGGTAAAATTCACCGAAATGGAAGGCGCCAAGGGAAGGCTCTGGAAATCGAATGGCCAGACAAATCAGGCACAGTGCATTACGATCGGCGGAGTGACCGGTGACGGCAAGGATGCGACCAACGAGCTGACCTACTTGCTGCTCGAGGTCGTGCGCCAGGTCAGGGTGCCGCAGCCGCCGATTTATTTGCGCTGCCACAAGGGGACACCCGAGGAACTCTGGCAAACGGCAGTCGAGGTCACCGTCGAGAGGGGAGACGGCAACCCCGCATTCCTCAATGACGCCGCGGTCCTGCTGAATTTTGCGGGCCTTGGTATTCCCATAGCCGTGGCGCGGGATTGGGCGGGAGGCGGTTGCATACATCCGCACGTGTGCCACGCTTCCACGGGGGATATGGGCCAGACGATCAACCTCGCCAAAATCTTCGAATTGACCCTCAATAACGGCGTCGATCCCGTAACCGGGAAGCAGCTGGGATTGACGACAGGAGACCCTCGAAGCTTTGCCTCCTTCGATGAACTCTACGCCGCGTTCAAGGAACAGGTCAGCCACGTTCTAATCTTGATGACGCAACACCTCCACATGTGCTGGCAGTTGCGCAACCGGTACTACAGCCTTCCGTTCTTCTCCGCTCTGATCGATGACTGCATGGAGAAAGGGATCGACTACATGGCCGGCGGTTGCCGTTATCCGCAGCTGTATTTCGGCAATTACGATCGCGGCCATCAGAACGTCGCCGACTCCCTGGCAGCAATCAAAAAACTGGTCTATGAAGAACATCGTGTCGGCATGGATGAGTTGCTGGAGGCTTTGAAGGTCAACTTCGTGGGTAAAGAAACGCTGCGCCGTGCACTCCAGGCGGCCCCCAAATACGGCAATGACGATGACTATGTCGATGACATATTCGACGATCTTTCACTTTGGATGCAACGCCGGATTGCGCAGGAGAAGCATCCTCTCGGATCCAATCAGCGCATTCATAGAGGTGGCGCGACGCAGCACTACTATCTTGGTTTGACGGTCGGCGCTTTGCCGGACGGCAGAAAGGCGTTCGAACCGCTGGCTGACGGGACCCTGTCACCGATGCGCGGCGCGGATGTCAAAGGGCCGACCGCGGTAATCAACTCAGCTTCGAAGGTCAACCATAATGAGATTGCGACCAGCTCCCTGTTCAACATGAAAATTACGCGGAGCATCGTGAGGAGCAGGGACGGACAACGTAAGCTCGCATCGTTGATCAAGACTTACTTCAACCGCGGCGGTTATCACATCCAGTTCAACCTCATGGGCCAGGAAATGCTGCTGGAGGCAAAAAAACATCGGGAGAAATATCGCGATCTTCTCGTCAGGGTAGCCGGATACAGCGCCTATTTCGTGGAACTGTCGCCGGAGGTCCAGGACGAGATCATCGCCAGGTGCGAACACGAGCTATAGTGGCCCGCGGCGACTTGGAGTGCGGGGGCTTGACGCCGAGCAGTTACCTCCAAAACCGGCGCCAAGGGCTGCACTCCATAAAAGGACCTGCGATGGGTGTGATATTTAATATACAGAGATTCAGCACTCAAGATGGACCTGGGATAAGGACCACGGTCTTCATCAAGGGTTGCCCATTGCGGTGCATTTGGTGCTCGAATCCCGAGTCACAGAGAGTTCCACCCGAGATAGCCCATCGAAATTCCCTTTGCGACCAGTGCGGCCTGTGTGTGGCGATTTGCCGCTTGCACGCCCTTTCTCTTACCGCCGACGGAGTCAGGATCGATCGCGCGGCCTGTAACAATTGCGGCGATTGCATTGCGGTTTGTGAGCCCGGGGCTCTCAAATCCTATGGCAAGGAGATGTCCGTAAACGAGGTGTATGGGGAGGTCGCCAGAGACCGCCCGTTCTACGAGGAGTCCGGAGGCGGGATGACGGTTTGCGGCGGTGAGCCGCTTGTCCAGCCTGATTTCGCGGCCGGTCTTCTGGAGAGGTGCCGGGATTCCGGCATTCACACCCGTCTGTATACCTGCGGTCACGCATCGCCGGCGGTCTGGGACCAGGTCCTGAGGCATGTCGATCTCCTGCTCTTCGACATCAAGACGATGGACCCCTACCTGCACCAGGAGGTGACCGGGCAGTCCAATGACGTAATTCTGCGAAATCTCGAGCTGGCGATCGGATCAGGTATTCCCGTGATCGCCCGCGTTCCGATCATACCGGGCATCAACGATTCGGAGGATGCGATATCGAAGACGGCCAAATACCTGGCCGGACTGGGACGAATAAAAGAAGTCAGTCTGCTCGGATACCACCGGCTGGGCGAGAGCAAATATGCGATGTTGGACCGGACATACGCGCTGCACGGTTTGATGCCACCCGGCCACCAACGGCTTGAACCTCTGGCTGACATCTTCAGATCACTCGGGCTTAGTTGTGAGGTCGTGTTGTGAGGAATTTTTTAATCGACCACGCCTAGAAGGCGTGGCTTTGGCCTGCTCCGCACAGCGGAGCGAACCGCGGGGATTTAAACCACGAAGACCTCAAAGACCTCAAAGTATCTTCTTTGAGG
>Ga0187878_1003293_pt1 | contig 13482 bp, 13 predicted proteins | sample June2016WEW_17_1_FD_132979 | JGI IMG/M metagenome (GOLD analysis project Ga0187878, IMG submission 132979) | Peatland microbial communities from SPRUCE experiment site at the Marcell Experimental Forest, Minnesota, USA - June2016WEW_17_150 | ecosystem: Environmental > Terrestrial > Soil >...
ATGAACGTGTCAATCTTTGTATTAATGATAAGGATGGTCCGACTACTAAGGCCGATAATCTGAACAATGTTTATTCGAAGATCAAGAAATTTGAAGAAGAAGCCTCAAACATCTTCAAAAGAGCGGTCTTATGGAAATTATATTTCCTGAGATACATGCAATGGAAGGTGTTGACCAGCGGAAAGATTATCATCATAAGGATGTATTCTACCATACACTACAAGTAGTAGATAATATCTCACAAAAAACACCTAATATTTGGCTGAGGTATGCGGCACTCGTACACGATATTGCAAAACCGGCAACTAAAAAATTTATAGAGGGTATCGGCTGGACATTTCACGGCCACGAGGACCTTGGAGCAAAATGGCAGAAGAAGATATTTATGAGGATGAAGCTGCCCACGGACAAACTTCTCTATATCGAAAAGCTGGTTCGGCTGCATCTCCGTCCTATTGCATTAGCTGAAGAGAACGTGACTGATTCAGCGATCAGGAGGCTGATCTTCGAAGCGGGTGATGAGATTTTTGACCTGATGACGCTCTGTAGAGCTGATATTACCTCCAAAGATCCGCAGAAAATTAAAACTTATCTCGGTAATTTTGACAGAGTTGAGAAGAGGATGAAAGCTGTGGAAGAACGTGACAGGATAAGGAATTTCCAATCCCCTGTACGTGGGGATGAGATAATGAAGATATGCAGCATACCTCCGTCAAAAACTGTAGGAATCTTAAAATCAAAGATAGAAGAAGCGATTCTGGACGGCATCATCCCCAATGAATATAATGCTGCGCTGGAATATCTTTATAAGATCAAAGATGAAATACTGGGCTGAGCTCAACCGCGTGGATGGAACCTCTGGTGTACTTCCTTTAGGTAAGATATATCAACATGTGTGTATATTTGCGTGGTGCTGATATCTGCATGACCAAGCATTTCCTGAATTGAACGAAGGTCTGCCCCTCCTTCAAGAAGGTGAGTCGCAAATGAATGACGCAGGATGTGAGGGTGGATCTCTTTTTTTATCCCGGCAAGCTTCACATACTTATCAAGTATATTCCAGATAGCCATTCGTGATAATTTTTTTCCTCTCCAGTTCAGGAACAAATAATCTTCGGAACGCGAATTAGACAAACTTATTCTCGATTGTTCCATGTAAAGTTTTATCCACTGCAGTGCCGATCTGCCAACAGGTACAACCCTTTCTTTCGAACCTTTACCGTATACACGTACTAATTCCTCAACTGTAAGAATATTAGAGCACTTGAGATTGATCAGTTCACTTACGCGGAGACCGCATGCATACATGGTCTCCAAAATAGTCCTGTCTCTGATCCCCAGCTTATTTGAAGTATCTATCCTGCTAAATATTTTATCTATCTCTTCTACAGATAAGACAACGGGAAGAGTCCGGGGCAGTTTTGGTGAATCAAAATTAACGAACGGATTTACTTTAAGTCCCGGGATAGAATTATTATTTATCAAATAATCATAAAACTGGCGTAATGATGAAAGGATTCTGGCAGTCGTCGATGCTCTATTCTCCTTTTTTAAATATGAAAGGAATTTTTCGATGTGGGTATCAGTAACAGAATCGACGGTATCGACCTTCATTATATCTAGAAAACCTATGAATTTCCTGAGGTCAAATGAATATGAATCGATAGTGTTCTCGGATAGGGATTTTTCCAGTTCAAGAAAAAGAAGAAATGATCTAACCTGGTTATCCCGCTTTGAGCTCCCGGCAGTCAGAATTTTACTTTTCTTCTTCATCATCTGTCTCGGGATACTTAATCCTGTGATGATGTATTCCGACAAGCGTTTTAAGGAAACTGTATTTGATCTTGATCAGGTCCTTCAGAGTCAGATCGCATTCATCCAGCTCGCCTTCCATAAACCGTGATTTGATTATTTCATCGATCTGGGTCTCCAACCGAGCTGGGGTTGGGTCTTCAATGGCTCTTGTAGCTGCTTCAACTGCATCTGCCAGCATAACGACACCGGTTTCTTTGGTCTGGGGTTTGGGTCCGGGGTAGCGGTAAATATAATCGTGTACGGTATCGTCCGGATCTTCTTCACTCCTAGCTTTCTCAAAAAAGTAAGAAACTAGAGTAGTTCCATGGTGCATGGGAATAAAATTTATAATTTCCTGGGGAATGCGGTATCTCTGGGCAAGCTTGATGCCATTCTTTACATGGGAGATGATCATTTTAGCGCTAAGTGACGGGTTAAGCTGTTCGTGCTTGTTCTTTGCATCCATCTGGTTCTCAACGAAATAATCTGGGGTAACAACCTTACCGATATCATGATAATAACAGCCGACCCTCGAGAGTATCCGGTTTGCCCCGATCTCTTTTGCAGCTTCTTCCGAAAGATTTCCCATTATAATCGAATGATGGAAGGTCCCCGGAGCTTTTGAAGAAAGCTCACGGAGCAGAGGATTATTAAAATCACTCAATTCGAGGAAAACAAGGTCAGTCGCAACACGAAATACTTTCTCGTAGAAGATAAGAAGCCCGTAAGCGAGTATAGGTGATAGGAGTGAATTTAATGCAGCCGCGTAAAGCTGGGTTCTTATAACAGAAATATCATCATACCTTTCAAATCCGCTTGCAATGATAGTAACAAAATATCCAATGAAAATAAATATCATAGAAACAAATATCTGCGAACGGTTCTTAATGTCTCTGACCGAATAGATCACAAGTACCGATGCCGCAAAATTCGGTATGAAGATCTCATACTCCCCTCCCCTTATGGCAGAAACCAATATGCATATTATTATAATGCAATAGAAAGCCACACGCGAATCAAATATTATAGCAAGGAGCATTGCCGCAACAGGTACAAAAATCATGTACTCAACCGGGAAGCTGGTCTCGAGGTTGAGACTGATATAAGCCAATAAGCATTCAAGCAGAATGACCGTGGATATCAGTATTAACTTCGTATTATCTTCAAATATACGTGACCTCATTTTGAAAAGAAATATCCCTATCAAGGTGATCATCGCAAGTACGAAAAGGAATCTTCCTAATTGCTGGATATAATAATCCCTGCTCCCCATCTGCTCGCTTCTGACCTTTTTATAGGATTCCAGCTTTAACTTAATTTCTTCGGTGATAGGATCATGTCTGCTTACTATCCGCTCATTCTCTCTTACAATTCCTAATGTTTTGTGAACCGAATCAGCAACAGCTACAAGGATCTTATCGGTTTCATCCTGATTATATTTCAAATCCGTGTAAACGTACATCATAGCAATTTTTACGGCGATACCGGCGAGATCATTATTCTTAAAGAAGTCGTTGAAGTCATTCTTTAACATCCTTGTTACATCATCCAGGTCACGCAACTCATTAGTATCTAAATTTTCGACTACTTTATTCTTAATGTATGATACCTGTGGAGTCCGAAACCTGTTTTTCGGTATATCAATGATCTTTTTACTGTATACCTGATTCAATGCCTGTATTATCTTCTTTTTGAAAGCTTCAAGACCGATCTGGCTGGGGTAGGCACTATTGAGAGTAAAAAAAGTTTTCCACTCATCTTCACTAAGAGGTAAGTTCAAAGCATATTTCATGTTATTAAGAATCTGGATGCTGGTAGTTCTTTTCTCCTCAGGTAATGATTTTTCTTTTTCAAGTTCATAATCGTAATCGAATACCTTTTTGATCCGTATGAATTCATTATCCAGGGAGTCAAGCAAGTTCAAGTGGCTTGAGATTTTGGTATTATTCAGGTCGAATACGGGGAGCACTTTTGTCTTGGCTTCTTCGACCTCTTTCTGGTACTGTGTTTCATTTTTATAGATTGGAAAGCTGAAAGGTGCTATCAGGTCTTCTTTACCCCAAACCATACCGACTGTATAATCTGCTTCTATAGTCTCATATCTGGGAAACATTAGAGTAATAAGCACCGCAGTTGCTAAACCTATAAGGAATTTGAAGGTTTTATCCGTTTTTAGGTCTATTTTAGCTTTTTTGAGTTTTGGCATAGTTGAAATGCAGGTAAATAACCTGCAAAATTAAATCAACACTTACTTAAGTTAATAGTATTAATTTAATAATAAATAAATTCTTAAATTGTGAAGAATTATATGGATATAATTAAATGAATAAAAAGCTAGTTGTTTCGGTGGAAGAGCGATAGGAATGTTACTCGAGGTATGCTTATTATAATCTATTATATTTCGTAAAAAGTGGAATAATTGGCTTTTTTACCAATAACATACTCACTGAAAAGTTTATTTGTCAGCTCAAAAGTCTTGTCATCTGTATCATTTTCAAGGTTTTCGTACTCCTCTTCATTTTCACAAATATAGATCTCGGTGAAGTTATTTTTTTTATTCTTATCTTCAACTATCATGTAATTTTTGTTCGAATTTTCCAAAATGTGTGTTTGAAGTTCTTTGATCGTTGTAAGATAATCCTCCCGTTTATCAGGGTCTATATCATAATTTATTTGAAATATAATTCTGGGCATCAATCTATTTTTACAAATATACCTCCCTGCTTCTTTAATTGAAAGGTAAAATTTTACTTAAAATGATAACATTTACTCTAAAGATCAACTTTATATTCCTGATCTGCAGTTATAATTCTTATCGTTAGGCGGTGATTTTCATCAGATTGAACCGTACCCCATAAAAGAGCCAACTGCTGCAATTGTACATCCGGTCTGTACTTAGCTGAAAGACCTATTATCACTTCTTTCACCTTCAGAGCATTTGCTACGCTGACGATAGAATAAAATGCATTATTTGTGGGGACTATAAGCGGGATAACAGGCTTACCTATTTTCTCGGCAACATTTACTACAGCACTGAAAAGATATACTTCATCAGGTTCAAGGTCCTGCCTCACCTCTGTGTTTAGTTTATCTTTGAACACCCGTGCGATAAATACGATAATATCGGTAGTTTCGATATCAGTTTCATTAATAACCTTTTGCATGTGGCTTAGATTACCCGGATCCCTGACAGCAACCAGGATCCTGTTTTCTAATTTGCTGCCAATGGATTCAGGTGTAAGCAAATCCTCGCCGTTTAAGTTGAAATGTTCCAGTACACCGTGATGTTCATCGATAAAATGTTCGTCACCCTTGTGCTCAATTTCTTTACGTATAGACTTTCTTTTCACTATAATTTCGGATATTACGAATATCAGGAAAAATGTAAGTGTGAAAATTAGACCTGAAATAGTTGCAATGGGTTTAGTGAAAAGATTCGTCACTGCAACAAAAAATAGTGCAAGAAATATTATTGATAGTCCGATCGGTATTTCTACTTTTCCGATGTGGATATTCAGCGGTACTTTCCATTCTCGCGGGCGTTTGTCCTTGAATCTCAATACAACCATAGAGAAAGCTTTAAAGGTCATACTCCATATCACACCGAACGCATAAGCTTCACCTAATACTAATATTTCACCCCGTGAAAAAACAATAGTAGCTATTTGAAGAGCAGCTATGAGGGTAAGTATCCTGTGAGTAGTACCGTACTTTTTATGCGGTTTTCTGAACCAATCAGTGAGGACTTTATCTTCCGCTACTCTGTTTAAAACTGAATTAGCTCCAACTATAGCGGTATTAACTGCACCGGAAAGTATCAAAACACCCACTAAAACAACAAATCCCTGCATACTTAAACGTATCCATTGAGGACCGTAGAGGAACATGGTTATACCCCCTATCAGGTTATCTATGTACTGGGGGCGAATATTATCCGGGATGAGCATCATTGCGAGGAATGACACACCGGGAGTAAGAATTACACTGAAAACAAAGATAATAAGACCTGTTTTTTTGAAATTCTTAAGCTTTGGATATTCGACCTCCCGATAGACCTGACCGAGGGTTTCTTCACCGCTCATAGCCAGGAGGGTATGACCGAATGCAATAATAATGGTCACAAAATAAATTGACTTGATCCAATCGACTTCCTTGAGCCAGCCATAGGCTTCATCGGACAGCTTTAACTCGAAGGGGGGAAGATGTGTCGTGATTGGTTCATTCTTTATCATGAGAGTAACTATTCCCCATATTATTACGGCAGCCCCCATAAGTGCCGTAATACCAAAAATTTTTAAAGCTTTATCAGAAGATTCTTCAATTCCTTTAACGTTTTCCCACCAGAAAAATAGAGTAATAATTACCGCCACGATGACAGAGGAAATGTTCCTATCCAGATGAATATTTACCCCTGTAGAGGATAGTATATCATTCAGCAAACCGGTCAGATACTGCCCTCCGGAAACACTGCTGATGGGACCTGTGAGAATATAATCGAACACAAGAGCACTGACTGAAACCTTTGCGAACCAATCGCCAAGTGCGAATTTAACAACTCTGTAAACGCCACCCCTTGTAAAAAGCGGAGAGGATTCAATATAAAGTGCTCTCACAGCATAGGAAAAGATCATTACCATAAGAATAAAATAAGGGGCTATCTTACCTATAAACTGCTCTGCTATACCTCCAATATAATATGCCGTAGAACCCAGATCTCCGATAACAACGGCTGCCGCTCTCCAATAAGAGATAAATGTAAACATAACCGTAGTCAATACGATAACCTTAGTCGTCTTACGGCTCAACAGGTTGGTTTTCACTTTCTGATCTGATGTTTCTGCCATACGATTAAAAACCCGCTTTTCTTATCTCCTTATCGTTCATACCAAAATAATGGGCTATTTCATGAACCACAACCTCTTGAATTTTTTTAGACAGTTCAGTTTTGCTGTTACAGACTGCCTCAATATTTTTTTGAAACAAAATAATTCTATCCGGCATTGTACCCGAATACCATGTATTGCGGTGTGTATAGGGAATCCCCGAATATAAGCCCAATAACTGCCTCCTATCGTGTAAATCCAGCCGAGCTAAATCATGATCCGAAGGCAAATCTTCTACAATAAAGATGATATTGTCTAATTTTTCCTTAAATATATCGGGGATGGACAGCATGGAGTTCTCCATAATCTCCTGAAATTCCTCTTCTGTAACACTGATCATAAAGAGGGATGGAAGAAAATATTTCGAGAAAACGGTAATGTGTGGGATGGGTGCTGGAAAAGGTTTAATTTGTTAATTCTTAATCGTCCCGTAATAAAATCCGCAATATAATGTAATCCGATACTTCTAGTAGGTAAATCTATATCCATTTAGTTTAGAATTATCAAAAATATATCTAAGCATTATTAAAATCAATTGATATAAATATTACATTGTGTTCTATTGCTGATTTTACTGGGATTTCGAATAAAATACGCTGATTTTGTATAATTTACCTGAATATCTGAAGTACTTTTACTACGCGGAACGCTTCGCTGTATTTGTATTTTTTCGTAAATTTTGACAAGTGTTCCCTGAGCCAGTCTTCAACTTCGTCAAAATGGCTGAACTGGGAATGATGTTGTCTAAGTATTTTGATCTTCCTGTTCAGGTTTTTTGTAATATTTACGAAGCAGTTGGGTTTGTTGGAACCGAAAAAATACAGTACATTCACACGATGAGGCTCTCCCGGATACATATATTTATTTTTCGCAGCGAAAACCGCATCGAAAACTGCCTGGCCAATATTCCTATGGTCACGGTGACTGAGGTTAATGTTCTCGAAAGTAATATTAGCAGGATCGAAAGAAAATATGATCTCCGGCTTGACTTTCTTGATTATTTGAACAAGTTTTTTCCTCAAGTCATCTGAATTATGAAGAAATCCGTCTTTATAGCCTAGAAAAAAAACTTTTTCCACCCCAAGCATTTTTGCAGCATTTAGCTGTTCATTACGACGTATGCTGATTCGCTGTTTCCTGGGCTTAATGCCGGTCTTAAAACCGCTTTCTCCGTTCGTAGCTACTGCATAATATACATCGAATCCATCTTTCATAAGCTTCATTAACGTCCCGGTACAGGAGAATTCAATATCATCGGGATGAGCTCCAACTGCCAGAACCGCTTTTTTCATTTTTTCCCTGCCTGTTTAATTTTAACACTTTCAGAATACCTGTCCAATTTAAAACTTTCTCCCAGATAAAGCTTACGGACCTTTTCATCAGAAGCCAGATCAGCAGAAATACCCTGCCTGAAAATCTTTCCTTCTATGAGTATATATGCCCTGTCAACGATTGATAGAGTTTCATGTACATTGTGGTCCGTTATGAGCACACCTATTCCCCGATCCTTTAGAGCAGCAACAATTTTCATAATATCCTCAACAGCTATAGGATCGATCCCAGCAAAGGGTTCATCAAGAAGTATGAATTTAGGGTCAGTAGCTATGGCACGAGCTATTTCGGTTCTCCTTCGTTCTCCGCCGGATAGGAGGTAACCTTTCCTATCAGAGATATTTATTATCCCGAAATCTTTCATCAATTTATCAGTATTGCTTTCTCTTTCATATTTATCAAGATTCATAAATTCCAATACAGAATAGATATTTTCGTAAACAGTCATTTTTTTAAAAATGGACGCTTCCTGCGGGAGATAACCTATACCAAGCCTGGCTCTCTTATACATAGGCATATCCGAAATGTTTTCTTCATCTAGAAAAATCTCACCAGAATCCGCTCGTATCATCCCTGTTATCATGTAAAAAGTTGTTGTTTTGCCTGCACCGTTGGGTCCCAGCAAACCTACTATCTCACCTTGCTTCACGTTAAGGGATACCTCATCTACTACTGCACGTTTGCTGTAAATTTTGACTAGATTTCTAGCTGTTAATATTGTCATACAGGAATTATTATATGGGTGAAAATTTTGCGGTAAAATGCCTGAGAAACTTAGGCTCTTCGATAATTTTAAAACCTTTCAATCTGTTCTTGTTCTTCTGGATTTCGAGGAATACCTCCGCTACATAATCAATATGGCTCTGTGTATATACCCTTCTTGGAATAGCAAGGCGCACAAGTTCCATTTCTGCAGGTATAAACTTTTTATTTTCGTCATATTTTCCGAACATTACACTGCCAATCTCTACAGATCTAATACCACCCTCAATAAAAAGCTCGCTTACCAGTGACTGCCCTGGAAACTGTTCAACCGGTATATGATTCAGAAACTCTTTGGCATCAACGTAGATTGCATGACCTCCAACGGGTTGTATAATGGGTATCCCGCTGTTGGTGAGCTTATCGCCGAGATACTCGGTTGATCTCATACGATACTGCAGGTAATTTTCATCAAGCACTTCTTCCAGACCCTGCGCGATTGCTTCCAGGTCTCGTCCGGCAAGACCTCCGTAGGTCTCGAAACCTTCGGTTATAATTAGTAAATTCTTGCACCTGGTATATACATTCTCATCATTCATAGCTATAAAGCCGCCTATGTTTGCAAAGGCATCTTTTTTAGCGCTCATAGTACATCCATCAGCATAAGAGAACATTTCATTAGCAATTTCAAGTATTGACTTACCGCTATAACCTTTTTCTCTATGCTTTATAAAATATGAATTTTCGGCAAATCTGCACGCATCGAGGAATAAAGGTATTCCGTATTTATTACAGATCTCTTTAGTATTCCTGATATTTTCCATTGACACAGGCTGGCCTCCGCCTGCATTATTAGTGATGGTCAGCATGCAGACCGGAATATTCTCTTTACCTTTTTGCTGTATATAATTCTCAAGTTTTATTAGATCTATATTCCCCTTGAACGGATGAATGACCGAAGGATGTTTGCCTTCTTCTATCACAAGATCATCAGCAGTACCTTCGTTGAACTCAATATTCGCGCGGGTAGTATCAAAATGATTGTTATTAGGTATAAACTTGCCTTTTCCATTAACATGAAAATTACCATCAGCATCGAATTCACTCAGAAGATTTGTAAAAAGAATTCTTTCAGCCGCCCTCCCCTGGTGAACTGGTATTATGTGCTTAAATCCGAATATCTTTTTGGTCACCTCTTCAAATTTATAGTAACTTCTGGAACCGGCATATGATTCGTCCCCATCCATTAAAGCTGCCCATTGTTTAGCGCTCATAGCAGATGTCCCGCTGTCGGTCAGGAGATCAATTAACACATCCTCTGCCGGAATCATGAACGGATTGTAAAAAGCTTTTTTCAGGATCTCTTTACGCTCATCCTTAGTTGTGAACTTGATCTGTTCGACACTTTTTATTTTAAAAGGTTCAATGATGGTTTTCATGTTTGGATAACTTTTATTTTAATAAAATATCATTTAGTGATTTTAAAATCTCACCGCTTTTACCCTGTAATACTTCGTTCATTTCTACTGAAATTGCAGTTGGTTTAGTATTAATTTCGACTACATAGGCATCATATTGTTTTGCTATCAGGGGTAATAATGCTGCAGGGTACACCTCAGCTGAAGTGCCGATGGTAAAAAATACCTCTGAGCTTCTGGCACACTCTTCAGCGAACTTAATCGCATTGTAAGGAAGCGTTTCACCAAACCAAACTACATCCGGTCTAATAATCCCCCCGCATTCACATCTCAAAACTTTCTTCTCCTGAATATCCACATCATTATATTGCTTCCTGCATTTGATACAGTAATTACGTTCGATGTTGCCATGCAGTTCTGTAATATTTCTACTGCCTGCTCTCTGGTGAAGATTATCTATATTTTGTGTAATTAGATTGAACTTAGGAAAAAAATTTTCCATTTCTGCTAAGGCATAATGACCCGGATTGGGCTTTACCTCTCGCATGATCTCGCGTCTGTGTTGATACCAGCTCCACACAAAATCGGGGTCAGACATAAAAGCCTCGAAATTAGCCAATTGTTCCGGACGGAATTTTTCCCATATACCGCCTGGGTCCCTGAAAGTGGGCACACCGCTTTCAGCTGAGACCCCTGCACCTGTAAGTGCAGAGACTACCCTGGCTTTCCTTAACCGCTTTATTAGCTCAGAAGAAAATTCCATTTGCTACGGTCTTACTCTTCTTATGATTGTAAGCATATCGGTAACTGCCTGGTGAAGGCCTGTGAAAACAGCCCTTGCTATTATTGAATGTCCGATACTCACCTCGTCTATGTCATTAATATTGGCTATAGGAATAATATTAATATAATTCAAACCGTGCCCGGCATTTACTCCTATGGCGAGCTCTTTTGCCAGTAAGGCAGTTTGCCTTATTTTTTCCAGTTCGATGATCTTTTCTGCATTAGATTTTACTAACGAATACTTTCCGGTATGAATTTCAATAATATCTGCTCCGAGTTCAAGGGCAAGATCCACATTTTCCGGCTGCGGTTCGATAAATACGCTAACTTTTATTCCGGCATTTTTCAGTTTATCAACGGCTTCCGAGATACGGTCGTGTGCAGCTGAAATATCGAGTCCTCCCTCTGTAGTTACTTCCTGGCGTTTTTCAGGGACCAGCGTTGCCATTTCGGGTTTCACTTCACAGGCAATACTTACCATCTCAGTTGTTGCAGCCATTTCTAGATCTAGTTTTGTTTTCACGGTTGCTCTCAATAGCCTTAAATCACGATCATTGATATGCCTTCTGTCTTCCCGCAGATGGCATACTATACCTTCCGCACCGGCGAGTTCACAGATTCCTGCAGCGAGAACAGGTTCCGGTTCTATTTCTTTCCTTGCCTGCCTCAGCGTTGCAATATGATCCACATTTATACAAAGTCTCATGATTTTATATTTTAAATTAATTAAAAAATAACTTTATAAAAGAATCGATTCCAATCCCATATGACTGTGATTTATACCTCAAAACGGAAATAGTATCATTGAATATATTAACCATCCAGTGCAGGACAAAACAGTAGATGAAAGAATTAGCCCGCAGTGCCTGAATTCCGAGAATCAGCCCCGCAAAGATCGAAGCGAACACTTCTATTTCCGGTTTTCCCTTATGAAGAATAAAGAAAGGTATCATCTGTATAAATACTGCATAATATCCAAATTTATCTTTTAATCCGAAAAGCATGTATCCCCTCCAGAAAAATTCCCAGGCAAGCATATAGAAACCTACAAATAACTCGTAGTATAGTAAGATTTCAATATGTTCTTTTATTCTGATGCCGCCCTGCGGATACGAACGGGCAAAGCTTTCCGTACCGGAAGAAACCCATAATATTGGCAGCATAATAACCAGAAATATTATTGTCGATATGCTTCCGAACTTAAAATCACCGATCCTAAAACCAAAATCAGCAGGTTTTTTCTTCAATACAAACAAGATCAATATTATCGGGACAACAAACATTAGAAAACCATCAGCAGTGAACCAGTAGAGGGTCGAGTAGAATTTCTCATCTTCGACTTGAACCATCCTTCTAAAGAAATTAGGGTTTGCATAATGGATAGATATGAATGTAATAACCGCAACTGAAATAAAGATAAAGGATTCTTTAAAACCGAGCGATCGGATAGCAGTAATAAGCGATCTGTATTCCTTAATAATATAATCTTTCAAAGTCAGAACCTGTTCTTAATTATATACTGAATCTTATCCGGTTTAATTGAGGTTATTTCAGTGCCCTGGGGCAGGGTAAACCTGGGCGAAACGGAGCCGGTTGTATCTGCAAGCAGATCCCTGAAATCCACAAGAGCAAGTATGTTCGTATTATCCAGGGTTGAAAGCTGATCCACACCACCTTTAAGCTGTACGCTGATGAACTGGGGAATGAGCAGAACTTCTCTATCCTGAGGAACATTGGGTATTTTGATTTCGATATTTTGAAACATCTTCTCCGCTATTAACTCCACCTTTATCTTCAAATTTACCTCATCTTGTGCCCGCCAGATAATATTCGAGAGAGAATCATTCAATTTTATAAATTCATTAATACTTGAATTAATATTTTTTAAGAATTGTTCTGTCGTATAGATATTGCTCAACGAATTAATTATAGAATTAGAACCTCCGATCTTGATGCTATCAGGTTCGAGCATCGGCGGCCCCACGGTTTGATAACCTTCTTTACAGTCAACCAGCACTCGCGGCACTACTTTAACATATTTTTCTTCATATCTTCCTATTTTAACAAATAATGTTTCTGGTTGTGTATATGTTATCGTCAAATTTCGCCCCAAAGAAGAATTTTCGTTTAAAATTTGTTTTGTAGGGATAATATAGACTTCGTTCATTTTGGGATTGATATCATAAAAGAATTCTGGATTCAAAGATGTTGACAATTTGATCAAATTCCACCCGCTGCCTTTAATTTTAATGTTCAGATTCAGAGGAATATAATTCGCAACCGCATAGGGTTTATTTACATTAATTCTTATAGGTATATTCCGCTGTATCTCATACGATAAATTAAGGTTTAGCGAAAGCCATAATATAATTGAAAGTATCAGGGAAGCTATGATTATATGATATCTGTATTTCATCGCTCACGAAACAAATAAGATAATTATCTGATATTTATATAAAGTACAAATATACTAAATTTCAGTTTTTAATAAGTTGTACTTATTTATCAAATATTTAGAATAATTCTCTATTAAAAAATCTAAAAATTTATGATAATACAGCGTATAATAA
>Ga0187878_1003295_pt1 | contig 13481 bp, 12 predicted proteins | sample June2016WEW_17_1_FD_132979 | JGI IMG/M metagenome (GOLD analysis project Ga0187878, IMG submission 132979) | Peatland microbial communities from SPRUCE experiment site at the Marcell Experimental Forest, Minnesota, USA - June2016WEW_17_150 | ecosystem: Environmental > Terrestrial > Soil >...
CGAGCTTGAGAGTCACGTTCGTTTTCATGTTTCTTGCCGCTCCTTCACTGTCGATGTTCGGCACATTTCCACGTATAGCACGATTTTAGGTCTTCTGGCGCTGCATGACAATAGGTCCGGGGGACGGACCGTAAAAACTTGACTAAATCAGCCTGACCTGGGAAGTGCTGGCCGCTGCCGTTCGCGAACATGGTCAAAGAAATGAAGTGAGCATAGTCACACGCAGAATGCCGAACATCAAGAGGGTCAAACCTGATCCCGTACTGTTTCAGGCGCCGCCGGACTATAGCGTCAACGAGACGATTCCTTCTCACTAGAATCGCGGTCAGGTCTCGTCCTGGCGCGGAACATCTTTGAACAGCCACAGCTCTGCCGGATAAGTCAGCAGCCCGTTTTCGATATGTGCTTCCGGCGTCATGCGATGGGGTTGGGCTGGCTTCAAATCCGCTATGTGCAGGACCGTGTGCCCGTGAGCCACCAGGTAATCTGAAACCAACATGCGGTGGCACTGGTAGTACACCCGGGCTTCGGCGCACATGATCGCCGTGCGCGACGATTCCGCAAGCGCCACCGTCCCATTCGCAGCTTGTTGAAACTCCAGCGTAAGCATGTAATCGGCGTAATTGCGGAAAGCCGGACTGCGCAGAGCCTGGTTCGGGGAATCGTCACGGATCTTGCGGCGGCGCCCGCCGAGCGCACGCATCCAGCGGTAATCGATTCCCGCGCGAGGCAGCGTCGCCTCGAGCGCTTCACTGTGCCCGATCTCCTCTCTTGTCATGAAAGGCGGGTGCTGAGGTCCCTGGAACCAAAGCATCCGCCGCGAGGCCGGATAGGACCGGATGTCAACCAGGGTGCGGATCGAGTGCGCCTTCAGGGCCGCGATGAAATCGTCGAGCGTGCGCGTCGAATGGCCGATGGTGTACACGGTCGCCATGTGATTTCAGTCCCTATGATTTCGACGCCGCTTCGCCCGAACGCCCATGCCTGAAGAGCTTGATCAATCCGCCAAGGTGGACAAAGCCCACGCACAGCGATATCCCCGAGAACAGTGCGAATCGCATGAGGCCGGGGTTCGCGATCACGACGGGCATTTGGGGGATAAGCAAGAGCCCACGCAAGACATAAATGGCGGTCATTACCGTGATCACTGTGCGCAGCAGCGGCAGGCGAACAATCCTCCCGGCTCCTGATAGCGCGTATAGCCCCAAGACTGCAACGATCGCTGCAACCACGATGCAGAGCAATGCGTAGATAACCGGCCGTGTCTGGCTCAGTTCGGCAGGACCGCCGAGGTACTTGATCGCATTGGGCGGCCAGAACACAGCGCTGACTTGAAACACGGCGAATGCCAGCGAGAAATATCCGCCGACAAGCAGGAGAGTGTTCTTTTCAGTCAAAGTCTCAGGGCGCATTGCTCGTGCACTGCCAGTGCCTGTAGTGTTCATGGTCGCCTCGTTGCTCCTTCCTGAAGTAGCTAGCTTTTAAGAAGCTTGGGGGTAGGGCACGGCTTCAGCCGTGCGCGGAGGATATCATAAATTCGGGCTTTAGCCCGTGCGGAAAGCCTGTGACTTTTTCTCTGAGTCGGCTGAGCCGGGATTTCAAACGTCCCCTGGTCACGAGGCGGTATGTGCGCAGCTCGCGCCGCGTTGAGAACAACGACCAAAGTCTGCCGCATCTCTTGCAACAAATCCGGAAACTACTTCCGCTCGTAGACTACCTTTCCGCCAACAACGGTCATCTGAACCTTGGCGTCGCGCAGTTGCAGAGGCGGAATGTGCGTGAGGTCATGGTCGAGAAGAACCAGGTCGGCAAGCTTGCCGGGCTCCAAAGTACCCTTGTCCTTCTCTTCAAACGCGGCATAGGCGGCGCCGCAGGTCGGAACCATCCGGCTGCTATTTTTTGGGGTGAATGTGGGCGATGATGATATCCCTGGCGGCCGGTCGGATCTCCTCCCAATGTGCTTTGGGCGCTTTTTGCAGCACGACCATGGTATTGTCGATCGTCACTTCAATGACACCGGGAATGTTAAACAATCCCTTCGCCAAATCGTCGGTTGGCGGGACATCCTGCCGAGTGTGATATTTGTGGGTTGTTTCGCTAACCTTGGTTCCGAGGTAAAAGTAGCAGGAGCTGGAGGTTGAGGAGACAACTTCGTCCATGATGCCGGTCGGATCGATTTCCTTGGGAGGGACTTTGTCCTTGTTCTTATATATTTGAAAAACAATCGCTCCCACACCTCCCAGCGCCAGAATGAAGCATAGAAAAACGACCAGATTCCGCGCTTCATACCCTTTCAGCGTTCCTTTAGGCATCCTCCTCCTTCATGAAACAGCCGGGCTCAGCTCCGCCCCGATCGCGTAAGCCCTGACATCCAGAACAGGAAATGCAAGATCGCGACTGACGCCTTGCCATATTTCTGGTTACTTACACGTTCAGCACAGGCCTTTATTTCACTTTGAAGCTCGTTTCCTTCAGCAGATTGCCCTTGGAATCCTCAACCGTGACTGTCCGATCTCCGGCGAGGACCGCGGTCCCGTAACACCAGGGTCTGCCGCCAATGGCCAAGTCAATGGTATAGCTGAGCGCCGCATTTTTCCAGGTGATCTTCAGGAGTCTACATCCAGCGCCTCTGGCGCTGAGGGCAGGGATGAACCCCGACAACGTCCTGTCCTCCCTCAAACCATCGTAGTAGAATCGACGTTGGAACATAACTGCCCACTCACGCCGCCCGGGGAGAGGTGGAATCATGCCTGTCGAATCATTAGCCAAACGCAAAGAACGTACCGCTAAGATTATCGCGATCCTCAAGAGCACCTACGCGGACGCGCGCATTGCCCTGAATTTCAGCAACCCGCTGGAACTGCTGGTCGCCACGATTCTGTCGGCACAGTGCACGGACAAGCGCGTCAACGTGGTGACCGAGTCCCTGTTCAAAAAATATCGCAGCGCTGCCGATTATGCTGCCGCCGACGTGAAGGTGTTTGAAAAAGAGATCTTATCGACGGGGTTCTACCACAACAAGACCCGATCGGTGCTGGGTGCAACCTCCAAGATCGCGACGGAATTCGCGGGCAAGGTACCCAACAACATGGAGGATCTGCTTACCTTGCCGGGCGTCGCGCGCAAGACGGCCAACGTGGTGCTGAGTGGCGCGTTCGGCAAAAATCAAGGGATCGTCGTCGATACGCACGTCACCCGGGTCTCACAGCGGCTCAAGCTCACCAGGCATAAAGATAACGCCGGCGACAAAATAGAAGATGACCTCATGGACTTGGTGCCGAGGACAGACTGGACTGACTTCGGTAACGTTATGATCTCGCATGGGCGGCTGATCTGCGCCGCGCGGCACCCGAAGTGCGCCGAATGCCCGGTCAACAAGCTCTGCCCGTCGGCCTTTAGCCCGGGTTTTTCATAAAACCACCAGGTAGCGGCATGACCAGAAAAAGCAAAAGCTCAACGCAGAGAGCGCAGGGAAAAAGTCGAGGTCGCAGAGCAAAAACATCACTCTCTGCGTGCTCCGGATTTGCTCCGCGGGTGGTAGCTTATTCGCCCTAAAATCATTTCCCGGTGAACCTTCGAATGCTACCCGAGAAAATCCTCGCTCCTTGAGTTCTGAGCGATGAGTACTGAGTAATTGGCAACAACAGAGGCTGCTTTTTACTCAGTACTCAGCACAGACCGTCCAGGAGCCTATCCAAGAATTACAAAGGGACCCTTCGTCATTCTCGGACGGGCTCCTAGAAACCGCTTTCGTCGGCAGAGGGTCCGTAGATCGAGGGCACCGGCACGTCCTTGAGCCGGATGTAAACGCTGAGCTGGCCCCGATGGTGAATCAGGTGATTAAGGAGGAAAGAACGCAACACGCCCGCCTTCGGCAAGGTGATCAGCACTTTCTCTCCATTCTTGAGTGACCAGGATTCCATCATCTCGGCATCGGATTTCGATGCAATCGCGGCCCTGGCTTTGGCGACACTCTGATCAAAGGCCGACAGCAAATCCACATTGGACCTGTAAGTGGGCCGTGCGCCGTGCGCAGCCCCCGCCATATCGACGAATGGCTGCTCGACGAGGCTCCCCGCCCAACCGGGGATTTCGATGATATGGGCGACAAGTTCACCCAGGGTCATGGACTTGGGATGCGGTTTCCATTGTGACTCGGATAACGGGATACGCTCCATCAGTCTGCGGGTCGTTGCCATTTCATGATCGAATTCAGGAAGCAATGCTTCTTTAATTGCCATGTCAGCTCCTCCGAAAGGTTCGTGGATATCAGGTTTACTTCGACGCAAGGGATCAACCGTCAAGGCACCAGGAAATCAATTGGTTTTTGGCGCCTTGCGGTCTCGGCTTCTCGGTGGCTATCCCCCTCTGCCGCGTCGCTGGGCACTAGCCATGAAAGGTGTGTCCCAAAGGGTGATCATTGCGCCTGCCTCGTCGATGGCGATTAAGCCGGCCGAGGCGGCGGCCAGCGTCTCGATCTCGGCCATAACGGCCTTTCCGGCAGCTTCGAGGGATTTGCCATCGGCGACAAGGTCGCATAGCCTCTTCGCTGAAAGCAGTACCATGATGCGCTCGCCCACGCCCGTCAGGGAAACAGCCAACTTCCGTGTGCAGTACGTTCCAGCCCCGATAATCGGAGAGTCTCCCACGCGGCCCGGATAGCACTGTCCGGTGCCGCCCGTGGAGGTCCCGGCCGCCAGATCTCCCTTCGCATCGAGCGCGACGCAACCAACGGTTCCGAGACGATGATGGTCCTTTTTCCAGTCGCTGGCCATCCGCTCGTAGTCGAGCTGCCGGCATGCCTCCGTCATGTGCTGCTGCCAGTAGGAGATCTTCTGGGGCGTAGCCACAACACCCGATTCGTGGCCGAGCTTTAGCCCAAGCTGAGTGGCTTCGATGCCGCACAGCATCACATGGGCATCGCGTTCGAGAATGTATCGCGCCAGCCGGATCGGGTTTTTGAGCCCGGGAACCTGGACTACGGCGCCGGCCCGTCCGTCGCTCGACATCATGCTCGCATCCATCCGAGCTACCCCATCGGCCTGCAGGTAGCTGCCCGTGCCCGCATTCAGCACCGGCTCATCTTCGAGCAGGCGGATAACAGCCTCCACCGCGTCCAGCGCGCCTCCGCCCGCCTGCAGCAATTTCCACCCTGCATCGGCCGCGCGTTCGCATGCGTCCTCGCGCACGGCTCTTTCCTCAGCAGAGATGGCACCGCAGCCACCATGCACAACCAATCCTCGTATCATGCACTCCTCCCAAATCCGAAGCTTATCGCCAGGGTGCGGGAAAAGCCAATCGAAATGAGTGGTGACTGTCCCGAAAATAAAGGCAGAAAGCCAAAAGCGTCGGGGTCGGTATCGGCATCGCAATCGCAGTCGCAATCGGTCTTATGGGCCTACAAAAGCCGATAGTGATTGCGACTGCGATTGCGACCCCGACACCGATCCCGATGATCGCCTTCCAGAGGGAGAATAGCCCTTTCAACCGTCGTCGAGTGCGCCCCCGGCAAAGTCGCATGACATTCTTAAATGGACTGTGTTATGAATGACAGGTAAAGAATGACATGGTTATCCGAATTTCCTATTAAGCGCGATCGAGCCTGGTGAAAAGCAACATGAATGACGAGTGATGGGTACTGAACAGGAACATCCTGGTAGCTCCTCGGCACTCAGTACCTGCAGTAAAGGGGGATGTGATGGCCATTCGTGAAGAGTTAAGCGGAGAGGGGTTGGCGGCGCTGATTGAGAGGGTGTTTCGGCTGCGGGCCTCGGACCGCGCCATGGCGGTGCTGGTTGATTTGCCCGATGGTGTTCGTGGTGACACGCCCGAGTGGAGGGAGCGCCGGGAAATGGCGGCGCAGTGGGTGCGCAGGCTTGCTCTCTGCCGGCAGCACCTCGGCCTCGACGTGCATCTTTACCTGTATCGTAATGTACGCACGAATAACGCCGATCTACCTCGTGGAGCATGGCTGCATCGAGGCGGGCCGCTGCCGGGAACGGCAGATGAGCTCGATCCGTTGGCTGAGGAACCGTTCCCCGTCATCTTCAGGGCACACAGCATCCTGATGGCCGTCACTGAGCTCTCAGCCACCGCGCCGCTCAAACTGATGGCCAAGACTTTCGCCTTCCGGGCTGCCACGATGCCTGGCTTCACGCCGGCGATGATTCCCGCCTTGCGCCTCGACTATGAGGAGATCAACCGCCGAGTCATCAGGTTCAAGGAATTACTCGATCGCGCCGAGGGAGCCGAGTTGATCTTCCAGGTGGAAAATGGTCCGGAGTGCAGACTTTACCTGGATCTGCGCCATCGGACTGCCCACGCTTCGGGTGGGTTGCTGCATGAACCCGGCACCGCGGGCAACCTCCCCTCCGGCGAAGCCTACATCGTGCCCTACGAAGGCGAAATCGAAGGAGCGCCGAGCGCCTCGTCCGGGCAGCTTCCGGTTCAGTTCGGCAGCGAGGTAGTCATCTACGAGATCAGTCAGAACTGTGCTGTGCGGGTCATCGGTACGGGTGCGGCGGCACGTCGCGAGGCGGATTACGTCGCCCGCGAACCTGCTTACGGCAACATTGCCGAGTTGGGGCTCGGCGTGCTTTCCGACTTCGGCGTCAAACCCTGCGGATCGCTGCTGCTCGACGAGAAGCTCGGGCTTCACATCGCATTCGGCCGCAGCGATCACTTTGGGGGTCGGGTGGGCGCGGCCCAATTCTCCCGTCCCGAGGAAGTAGTGCACATCGATCGCGTTTACCTGCCGTCGGTGCAGCCGCTGGTGCACGTGCGCCGCGTCGTTCTGTGCGGGCCGGGGTTTGAAATCCCCGTGATGCGTGACGATCGCTTCGTCATCGATTTCGCCGTTTCCTGATCAGGCCACGAAACCAGTGGAGTTCTTCCGGGCGCTGCAAACCGGGGCGGACCCGGCTGCTCAGTCCCGAACACCGGACGTGCGCCACGGCTGCGACTTTTCGGATGAGTTCACGCGAACCGGTGGTATGCTTCTACCACGGAAGAAAAGCAACCTGGCATCCAACCTGATTTCGAACGCGAGGAGAGATGAAAACAAAACGAGTCGCATTTTCCCTGCTCGTCTCGCTGCTGGCGGCGTTCAGTGCAACTGCGCAACGGCCGGATGGAGGGACACAAATTATCGAAGGGATCGAAGCGAAGCACCAGGCGTATGCCGATGTCGCGCTTCAAATCTGGAAATTTGCCGAAACCGGCTATCAGGAAGTAAAGAGCAGCGCCCTGCTCGAAGCCAAGTTGGCAGAGGCCGGCTTCACGGTCCAAAAGGGGGTCGCCGACATTCCGACCGCATTCGTGGCAAACTATGGCAGTGGCAAGCCGGTCATCGCATTTATCGGCGAGTATGACGCTTTGCCGGGTCTCTCACAAGAGGCCGTACCCGAGAAAAAACCAGTCCTGGCAGGCGCCCCGGGCCACGGCTGCGGGCATAACCTGCTAGGGACGGCTGCAATGGCTGCAGCCATCGCGGTGAAGGATTGGATGGCGTCCGCCCACCGGGAGGGGACCGTGCGCTTCTACGGCACGCCCGCGGAGGAGGGGGGCTCAGGCAAGGTATACATGGTGCGGGCCGGCCTATTCAAGGACGTGGACGTCGCCGTATCCTGGCACCCGGGCGACAGCAACCGGGCCAGCGCCTCGAGCAACCTCGCAAACATCAGCGCCAAATTCAGATTCCACGGCATTGCATCCCATGCCGCGGCCGCGCCCGAAAAGGGCCGCTCCGCGCTCGAAGCCGTGGAGGCCATGGACATGATGGTCAACATGATGCGCCAGCATGTTCCACAGGAAACGCGCATCCATTACATCATCACCGGCGGCGGCGCGGCGCCGAACGTCGTTCCCGATTTCGCCGAAGCCTACTATGTCGCCCGGAATCCTGACATGAAGGTACTCGACGGAATCTGGCAACGGATCGTAGACGCAGCCAAAGGAGCAGCCCTCGGAACGGGCACTACGATGGATATGGAAATCGTGGGTGGCACTTACAACATCCTGCCCAACAGCTATCTTGCCGGGCTGCAGAACCAGAACCTCCAGCGGCTCGGGGGCATCAAGTACACGAATGAGGAGCGGGCGTTTGCCGAGGCGCTGCGCCGGACCATGCTTGATCCGGCGCTGCCCCTGGGATCAGAGGAAAAGATTCTGTCCCCGGACCCGAACATCACTCCGGCATCCACAGACCTGGGCGACGTGAGCTGGAATGTGCCCACCATCGGACTGACGACGGCAACCTGGGTGCCCGGCACTTCCGCGCACACCTGGCAGGCAACCGCATGTGACGGCATGTCGATCGGCATCAAGGGAATGATGCTCGCGGCCAAAACCATGGCACTGACCGGCCTCGACCTGTTCACCGACCCGACCCACATTCAGAAGGCCCGCGCTGAATTCGAGCAGCGTCGAGGCAACTACTCCTACAAGCCCATCATCGGCGACCGCAAACCACCGCTGGACTATCGCAAGTAGGATTCTCCAGCCAAAAGCCTTCAGCACAGAGGCCGTCGCGTCGCAGCGATGCATCCGGAGATTCGAGATTCGAGATTCGAAATTGCCAATCTCGAATCTCGAATCTCGAATCATGATCAAGCGGGTGTTCCGGTCTACTTCTTCCCGAAGATGCAGGTTATCGACGTTCCTTTGTCCCTGCTCATTAAATTGCAGTAACTGATATTGGAATCCAGATATTGTTTTTCCTCCTCCGTCATATATTTGCTTTCGATCTGCCCGCTTCTGACATATTGATGGATCATCGTCAGTGTCGTATTTGCTTCACCAGGTTCTACGCCGTAATCGCTGAGAAGGGAGGTATGCACATCCTCGATAATGTAGTAGCCGCCGGGCCTGACATCTTTGAATAAATAGCCGAAACTAACCTGTTGCTGCGGCATTGAGTGTCCGCCGTCGTCAAGAATGAGATCGAATTCGGACCCGTTGGCATTTATGAAGGCAGCCAGCTGTTTTCTATCGGACTGATCCGCAACAAATGTCCTGATCCTCTCAGAATTGAGTTGCGAAGCATCTTTGATGTCAATCCCGTATATCACCGCCTTCCCGAAGAATTCCGCAAACATCTTCAGCGATGCGCCTTCCAGAATACCGATTTCGCAAATTTTACGGGCCGTGGATTTTATCGGGTAAAAGAAGTACTCATAGACTTCAGTGTAATGGTGCAGTATGGAACCCTTGTCGGTTTTGTATTTGTCGGCCAGCCGAGTCAACTCGCCGAACTGGTATTCCCTGCTTGCACAACCGGAAACTGACAGTGCACACAGTGCCAGACTCAGGCTCAAAAGCAGGCACAAACTCCTTTTGGTCAGCACGCGTCATTCTCCTTTGCTATTCAGTTATTCAGAATGACCTAAAATCCAGCCCGGATCATTCGAGAAACCGCCAACCGTGGGATGACTGGAAAAAGCAAAAGCTTAACGCAAAGAGCGCCGAGAAAGAGTCGAGGTCCAGAGCAACAACATCACTCTCCGCGCGCTCCGAATTTTTTCCGTGCCCTCTGCGTTAGACTTTTGTTTTTTCTGGTCATCCAGGTACCCAGTGCTTTCACGAACAATCCAGGCTAGTTCGAGATCCGCAGCGTGATTTTCGACCCGTCTGCGCCTCCAAAATAGACGTGCTGGACGGCCTTCACAAAATCCGTGGGCTGCGCCTTCGGAATCTCCACGAACTTTTGCGGGTTGCGGTCGGTCAGCGGGAACCAGCTGCTTTGAATCTGCACCATGATGCGATGACCCTGGCGGAAAGTGTGCGCAATGTCGGGCAGGTTGAAGGTGATGCGGTCGGGCTTGCCCGGCTCGAAAGGCACCGGCTTCTCGAATCCCTTGCGGAATTTGCCGCGGAAGGGCTCGCCGCGAATCAACTGCTGATAGCCGCCCATGGGGCTCACCGCCTGTGCGGCCGGCTGCTGGCCGGGCAGCGGCGAATTGTTGTAATCGGGCGCGTCGCCCGGATAAACATCGATGACCTTCACGTCGAAGTCGGAATCGGTTCCGGATGTGGAAACTTTCAGATCTACCTGGATCGGACCGAAAACCGTTACGTCATGATCCAGCACATCGGACTTATACACCAGCACGTCGGGACGCGTAGCGGCGAAGCGCTGATCTTCGGTCATATAGGTATTGAGGACACCCATGGTGACTCGGCCGACGTAGGGGACAGGCTTGTTGGGGTCGGAAAGGTATTCGTCAAACCCGGCCTGCGCAGGTTGCCGCCATACGATCTTGCCGTTGGCGTCCAGATACATGGCAGTGGGCTTGGCGGCGGCGGGCGGCCAGGTGTCGAACTTGCCCCACTGGTTTGTGCCGGTCTGGAAAAGCCAGGCTTTAGGAAACTTTCCGTCGCCGCGGCCTTTCAGGTAATAGAGGAAAAAAGGAAACTCGATTCTTTCGCGGTAGTATAGAGCTGTCTTCGACCCGAAGTTGACATTGCCCAGGCGGTCGCCATCTCCGCGCGCGAACCCGCCGTGATTCCACGGACCCATCACCAGCATGTTTACCGGCGGCGGCGTATTTTTCTCCATGAAATCAAACTGGCGCAGCGGGCCTTGCGGATCTTCGGTGTCGTACCAGCCGCCCACCAGCATCACGGCAGGTTTGATGTTCTTCAGGTGCTGCCAGATGGCTCGCGATTGCCAGAATTCGTCGTAATTCGTGTGCTCGAGGTTGAGTGTCCAGTAGGGTTGCTTGTGCTTGAAGTACTTCTCGTCGGCATTGGAGAGCGGACCCATGTCCAGAAAGAATTCGTAGCCATCCGGAGTGCCGTACTGAAAGGCCAGCGCGGGTTGCGGCGGCTCGGGATCACCCTCGCGCGGATGAAATCCCATGTAAAAACTGAAGCGGTGAGCCAACATGAACGCACCGTTGTGATAGGAATCATCCCCCATGTAGTAATCGGTGACGGGGGCCTGCGGGGCCACGGCCACCAGCGCGGGATGCGCGTCGATCATTCCGGCGGCGGCGTAAAAACCTGGCTGGGAGACGCCGTACATGCCCACTTTGCCCGTGTTGCCCGGCACATTCTTGGCGAGCCAATCGATTGTGTCGTAAGTGTCGGTGCTCTCGTCAGTGTCCTTGGGACCGGTTTTTACGTCCTTGTGCGGACGGATAATAGTGTAGTCGCCTTCGCTCATGAAGCGGCCGCGGACATCCTGATAAACGAAGATGAATTTTTCGCGCTCGAAGAATTCCGAAGGGCCGAGCGAGGCGCGGTACTGATCGACGCCGTAGGGCGAGACGTTGTAGGGCGTGCGCTGCAACAGGATGGGATAAGTCCTGCCATCCGTGAACACATCTTTCGGGATGTACACAGAGGTAAACAGCTTGACGGCGTCGCGCATGGGAATGCGATACTCGAACTTGGTGTAGTTCTCGCGCACGGCGGCGGCGCCGGTGTTGGCGCTCCCTGTCGTCACCGTGGCCTGGGCGGGCTGCTGTGCAGGAGTCCCCGCGCCTCTTTGCAGGGCCATCGAATTGAGGGCGAAAAACAAAAGATAGATTAGGTTTCGCATAGTGGATTGATCCTTTGGATAGCAATTCGCTTATCTTGGGTGGGAGCAGGGTACCACTGATTCGGCAGGATATCCGCAACCAAAATGTAACACCAGGACAATAAGATCAGCGATTCGAGATTCGAAATTCGAGATTCGAGATTTTAGAATTTCGAATCTCGAATCTCGAATTTAGGTACGTATCCAGCCACGCACGCTCGTTCAGCATTCGGTGCACCTGGTTCCAGTTCCCCGCGATGCCGTGCGGTTGACCTGCGTACTGGATGATTTTCGCCGGCACACCGTTCTTCTTGAGTGCGAAATACATCTGCTCACCTTCCTCGAACGGCACGCGGTGATCCACCTCGCCGTGGATGAAGAGCGTGGCGGCCTTCACGCGATTGGCATAGGTGATCGGCGACTGGCGGATCATGATCTCGCGCGCTTTCGGGTCCCACGGCGTGCCGTAGAACTCCGTCTCCTTGGTGCGCGCGATGTCGGCGAGGCCGTAATCGCTGATCCAGTCGGAAATCCCCGCGCCCACGCACGCGGCCGCGAAGCGGTCCGGGTACTGGGTGATCAGCCAGTTGCTCATGAAGCCGCCATACGAATGCCCGATGGTGGCTACCCGATCGGAGGCTACGGGGTAGTTCTTGATGACCAGATCCACGCCGGCCATAACGTCCTGCCCGTCCTTCGTGCCCCACGCGCCCCATGTGGCCCAGAGGAACTTCTCGCCGTAGCCGGTGGAGCTCCGAAAGTTCACCTGGAGGACGAAGTAACCGTTGGCGGCGAAGTACTGGCTCTTGAAATCGAAGCCGTATTCCACTGCGCTGTGCGGCCCGCCATGATTGCTCACGATGAGCGGGTACGGCCCGCCGCCGGGACGATAGCCGAAGGGAAAGAGGAGCCACGCTTCGACAGGCGTGCCGTCGGCGCTCTTGAAGTTCAATCGCTCGGCGCGGCCGAGCGCGACTTCGGAGAGGAACGGATCGAAGATGTGCGTAAGCTGCTTTTCTCCGGTACCGTCGATGTTCGCGATCGAGATTTCCGATGGCGCCTCGAAGCGGCCGGCGCTGAACGCCATTTTCGTCATCGCGCGGTCGAAGGAGAGCCCACTGATGCGCCGCTCGCCTTTAGTGATCTGTTCGACCGCTCCCCCGCCGGGCGCGACGCGGAAGAGATGCGTGGCGCCGCCGATGCCGCCTGTGAAGTAGACGAATCTGCCGTCCGGGCTCCACCGTGGGCTTGCGGGGATGTAGTCCCAGTCGGCGGTGAGATTCTTCTCCTCTCCGCCGCCCGCCGGCATTGCGACCAGATCCACGGGCCCGCCGTGATTGAGCTTCTTCGCAATGACCATGTCGAGCGCGAAGTCACGCGTGGCGAGGATCCAGCGCCCATCGGGCGAGTAACGCGCGTTCGCGTAGCTATAATCGCGATTTGACGTGAGGCGCCGCGGGGGGCCGTCGAGAGATACGGTCCAGATGTCGCTGCGTCCGTACGATCGCTCATCGCGATACTCGGAGTCGGCGGTGAAGAGGAGCGTCGTGCTGTCCGTGCTCCATTGCAGCCCGGCCGGGCGGACCGCCAGCTGCGTGAGCTGCCGGTCTGCGCCGCCGGCCGCCGCGGTGAGGAAGATCTCCTGCGGCGGAGTCACCTCGGGATCGACGCGGTTAGGCACGGGCCACGCAGCGCCGTCGCGCTTGTAGTCGAGCCAGTCGATCTCGAATCCCTTAAAGCGCTCCTCGTGGCGCTTCGCGAAATCGGATTCAAAAACGCGCTCGCTTTTTAGCGGAGGCATGTTGCGTACCGCCGCGGCCCACTTGCCGTCGGGGCTCGGCATCGGCGCACCGGCGCCACCACCGCGGCCACCCACGCCCCTGCCACCGCCTCTTCCTCCGCCCGCAGCCGTGGCAGCAGTCTCGGTGACTTTGTCCGGCGCACCCGGATCTAGAAGATA
>Ga0187878_1003296_pt1 | contig 13480 bp, 12 predicted proteins | sample June2016WEW_17_1_FD_132979 | JGI IMG/M metagenome (GOLD analysis project Ga0187878, IMG submission 132979) | Peatland microbial communities from SPRUCE experiment site at the Marcell Experimental Forest, Minnesota, USA - June2016WEW_17_150 | ecosystem: Environmental > Terrestrial > Soil >...
GAGGAGTCTCTCAATGGGCTCAATGAACTTTGCATCGCAGGCGCCGCTCCTGCCAAACTCGCGTCGGGCCGCCGTGACCACGTTGATTCTCTGGCCGGGAAACTTAATGCAGGAGGCTTTGTCCAGGATTTCAATTACTGCGTCAAAATAATCCATCTTCAGGAATGTGCTCCAAGAGCGCTAGATCCAAAAAACTAGGCCAAATGCTTGGAAGACATGCAACAAGCTCACTTCCCAGAGCTCGTTGTGTGCTGTCAACCATTCCGGACCAGCGCCAATCCGGCTTTGCTGGTCAGGGGCAAAAGTTCCTCGCAATTTCCACGATGTCCGCTTCGAGCCGCCGAAAAGCCGGAAGCTGCCACAATGGAAGGAAATCGGGGATATTTTCCGTGATCAGAAGGACATGGGTCATTCGGGTCACCCATTAAGAGGCTTTGTCAACAAAAAACACCTCTCCCCGTGTTAAAGGAGGCATTTTTTCAAAGCCACTCGGCTCTCGGGGAACAGTCGAAAGTGTTTCCTGGCTGCTTCCTTCCGGATGGCTCCTGCTTCCTCCCCAGGAAATAGGACTTTGCATTATGATTTTCTCCAGCGCCGATTTCGCCGGAGGGAATCCCGTCGACCTGTTGCATCCTCGTGTTTGCCTTCCGCGCGCCCGTTATCTCTCTTGGTTATGCTACATCCCTTCGGGGGATGCGCATCAGTCACCCATATGGATTAAGGCTCTGGAGGGCGGCTAACTCCTCCGGCCCCTGGCTCAACCTCAGCCCCAGAAAATCTTCGGTACCGGACCGTGTCCAACTGACCTTACGTTCAGATCTTTGGTTCCCTGCCGGGATGGCAGGCCAACCCCATGGTGGCTCATGGCCTGGGCGCATCCGTCAAACGCGAGCAGCTCCAGGTTTTTGTTGTGGATGGGACAGCTGCCAATCAGGCCTAGTGGTTTTGAGCCAACCCCTTTCCTGGTTCACTGCCCCAGCCATCCTTAATGACCAAAGCACCTCTCGACTTCAAAGGGTGCCTGGTCACGCAGCACGTAAAAGCAGGCCCGCGCCAGCTTGTGCGCCACCGCTTTACGAGCCACCACGACTTTGCTTCGCGCACTTTTGCGTTGATAAAACCTCCGTATAATGGGATTAAAACGAATCGCAAAATTGGCTGCCTCGATAAATGCCCAACTCAAATAGCGGTTTCCATTCTTGGTGTTGCCGCTGCCTTTCTTCTTCCCGTTGCTCAGCCGGAGACTGTCCACACAACGGCAATAGGAAGAAAAGTCCCCGACGGTCGGGAAGCAGCTCATCTCGCCGGCCTCCAGCATGATCGTCATCGAAAGGATTTCTCCAATGCCGCTGACAGTTTTCAATAGCTGATAGGGTTCCGATAGTTTGATCTGCTGTTTGACGCGCTTCCCGATCAGCTTGATCTGCGCGTCCAGGGCCTCGATGATGCGCAACGTGCTGGTGACCGCCAGCGCCAGATTTTCGTCCCCATACGATTGTTCGACCTCCGCCACTGTCAGTTCCTTGACCTGGTCGCCCTTCAGCCGCACTCCCCAGTTGCGGCTGGTCAGGTTCTCAATACTGATGATGTTGCGGGTGCGCTGCTCCACCAGGCGCCCCCGCTTGCGCAGCAGATCCCGCACGGCCCGCTGTTGAACGGGATAAATGTGTCCTTCCTTCAACAGCCCTAATCGCAGCAGATCCGCCAGCCACCATGCGTCGCTGTCGTCATCGGTGTGCTTGAGTCCGCTGTATTGCTGGCTGGACGTGGTGTTCGCCAGATGCACCCGGTATCCTGCTTCCTGCAATCCATCCACCAGCCAGTACCAGTTGTACGTGGATTCCACTACGATCCCCTTCAGTTCAGCGCGGAACGGATCAAACAGTTTCTTGATCCCGGCCAGATCATTCGGCATGATCCGCTTGTAAATCCTTTCCCCCCGATCATTGATGATCCCGATCGTGTTGGTGTCGGAGTGCAAATCAATCGCACCGTAAAACATGGAATTCTCTCTTTTCCCGGCGCTCCTCCTCCATCGGGGCGGGACCAGTGCCCGCCCTTCATGCTTCGCGGGTGTCCATAGGTCCCGCCCCTACAGGAGTTGTCAAAAATTGCCAGCCCTCCATAAGGCTCATCAGGCAATGATCGGGCTTTGCCCGAAAGTTCCCTTTTTCCGCAGGTTACGTTTGCATTTTCCTATTCTGCACAGCACCTATCCTCGCCCCGCCAAGGCCGGCGGCGTTGTGGCCGAGGATCCCGGCGGCATCCTCTCGCGGGAGCAGCGGCTCCCACCCATGATGCCAATGTGCCGCCACGCCACGGATGCAACCCAGGCGCCCTTCCGGTCGAGGTGTGCCCGCCGCATGCGCATCCCGCAGCTTCATAAGGGCATGCGCACGCTCTGGCTCGCCAAAAGCGGTCTTTGACGGGCACTCGGCGGCGTGGCATGCGCGCTTGCTGAAGAGAGCCTGTGAGTTTTTAGACGATCCTCAGGGAACCGACAGCTTGACGAGTTGCTTGCCCATGTTGCGGCCGTTCAGCATGCCGATGAACGCGCGCGGTGCGTTCTCGATGCCGTCGACGATGTCCTCCCGGTATTTCAGCTTTCCCTCCTGCAGCCATCGGGTCATTTGATCGAGCGCCTCGGGAAAGCGATCCGCAAACTGCGAGACGACAAACCCCTCGGCGCGCGCCTGTTTGGAAAGCAATTGCGGAAGCAGGGATGGCCCCGGTTCGGAGCGCTCCAGGTTGTATTGTGAGATCTGCCCGCACACTGAGATTCTCGCCCGCGGGGAAAGCAGGCGCACGACGGCATTACTGATGCTGCCCCCGACATTGTCGAAGTAGACATTGATGCCGTGGGGACAGATTTCGCGCAGCGCATCATAATAGTTCTCGATGCTGCGATAGTTGAAAGCCGCGTCAAACTTGAGTTCGCCGACCAGGTAGTTGATCTTCGGGTCGGAACCCGCTGTCCCGACAACCCGGCACCCTTTGATTTTCGCGATCTGCCCGACCACGGATCCGACAGCCCCGGCAGCTCCAGAAATCATCACTGTCTCGCCGGGTTGGGGATTCGCGATGTCGAGCAGCCCGAAATAAGCGGTCAAACCCGGCATGCCGAGCACTCCCAGTGCCGTGGAGATGGGAGCGACTTTCGGATCGATTCTTCTCAGGCCGCGGCCGTCAGAGACGGCGTATTCCTGCCATCCGAGCATGCCTTGGACGATGTCTCCCTTGACGAAGCCGGGGAGGTTCGACTGTACAACTTTGCCCACAGTTCCGCCAACCATCACATCGCCGACCCTGAGCGCAGGACTGTAGGTGGCGTTCACGCTCATCAAACCACGCATGTACGGGTCGAGAGAAAGGTAGATGATACGGATCAACATATGCTCCGGTCCTGGGACCGGGACTGGACTTTCCACCAGATTAAAATCGGACTCCTTCGGATAACCCACGGGACGCGCAGCCAGGGTAATCCTTCGGTTTGTTGGCATGTTTATGCTCCTTAGCGAACATCAGGTGATAGATGCTCTGCAACAACTTCTGTCTACGAGAAGAATACGCCCCTGCGCCGCCGGAATCAGCCTGCGATTTGCGTCGGAGATCTTTCCGCGGCGGAGTCAGGAATAAGCCGCGGATCCTGGCCGGCGGGCACATTTCTCAAAGAGGAAATGCGCCTCCAGATCGCCGTCGTCCACCAGCGTACCACATCTGCATATGACAACGGCGTCGACTCCACACGCACTCTGCCCTGCTTGACGGCATTGAGAACAGGTGCTACGCCGGGCTGCGAGTAGATCCAGGTGTACGTCCGGCCAAGCTGCCAGAGAAAATGCACGTCGGCGTTGCCGACAAGGGGCTTTTTGCGCGCAGAGGCGACTGCGCGTGCGCGCCGGTTAAAGTCGAGCCCCCGCGCATAAAAGCCGGAGATCTCGACCGCATCAAAAACGCCCAGGTGCTTTTCCACCTCGCGGCCCAGACACCTGGGGCTCGGGAAGTGCGGATGGGGCGCGATCACAAGAGTATCCGGCCGGGAGAGCGCGCGCAACTTTTCGAAGGTATTGATATTTTCCGCACCGGTCCGGAAATTGTACGCCAGCGTATGCCAGCCTCTGCCTACGGTGACTTCCATGCCGGGAATCAGCGTGACTCCCAACCGGCTGGCGTAATCAGAAAGCTCGGGTGACCATACATCCGCATTGTGGCACGTAATCGCCAGGATCTCATAACCCAATCGCGCCGCTTCGGCGATCAGGTTTTCCGCCGAATATGCGCAGAGTGTGTGGTCCGCCGGATCCAGATTGCAGTGAGCATGCAACTCCGCTTTCAGCCAACGCTCTTTCATCGGTTTGGGGTGATCCACTCCCGCTTCACCTTTCGTGCCTCCCAAGACCGAACCTATCTTCTGCCGCACACTGCTCAGCCGAGGCTTCCGTAAATGCTAACAGCCCATGATCGTGAACGCAATCTCGCCTGCGCAACTGCATACAGCCGCGAGATTCGTTCACGCCATCCGGCATATCGTCCTGCTGCGGATTTTTTGTGAACTATATCCGCATTCCACATGCCTGGCGCCGGAACGAAATCGGGGACAGGCCTGTTCCCGATTTCCGATGCTGACTTGGACATCAATTCCCTGAAGGCCAACTTCAGATGTCTACTTAGGCGGGTAGGCAAGTCGGATTTCCTGACCGGAAACCAAGCGCCCGGCGACTATTTTCTCGACGTTAAGCTTGGCAGCACAGGCTCCATCTGCACATAGCCATTCCCCTTATAGCCGACATTCCCGCTTACGTCAAAAAAACAGGCCTGATTATTGAACCTAAGACCGATGACCATGCGCGGCAATTTCCAAGAGCGCAGAAAAGTGGGACGCGTGCGACCAAGGATTATTCTAACGCATCGGATGCAAATCTTAGATTAAAGAACCAGCCTCCGATTTTCGTTTTAGACCCCTCAAATAGGCATCTGACCGGGAGTTCTGCAAGCGCTTTCAAACAGTTGCCGTCGTCAGTCCCCGCCCCCTTGCGCCCCCGGACCGCCATCTCAGATAGTAATTATGTCGACATCTCTGTAACCAAGCTCCAACAGTTGCCGCCGGATTTCGCTTTTCCAGGAGGAGGCGATGATCACCTTGATGCCGTCCTGGTGCGCGGGAGTCTCAATCAAAACTCCGCGACGCAGAGTACCTGTTTTGTTGCGATCATTGTCAAAGTAACCCACAATTTCCCATTTTGATGGATCCAGCATTTCTTCGACTCGCTCTGCCAAGGCGCCGGTCCCAAACACTCGGGCTCGAGTCCTGCCAGGCAGGTACTCGTTGATCGCGCGAATACGCCGGCGCACTAGTTCAACGGCGGCACCGCTCTTTCGGTTGTGCTCGTCGATCGTGGTCTCGAGCCCAGCAACAAGCTGACGGAATCGATCTCGATGGATATTGCGGCAGAAGCAGTTCTCCGGACTCTGGTGGTTGAAGCGGGAAACGTCGTAGGCAGAATCTATGAGACCGTATTGCCTGCAAATATCAAATGCTTCAGTGCCGGGGTAGGGGGTGAAGATGCTATAGCTTATCGTATCGGCATTGATAGTGGCAATTGCATCCATCGTATCGCGCAGGCTTTCTTCGGTTTCATCGGGAAATCCAACCATAAAAAAGGCCTGTAAAATGAGACCGTGCCTCTTGATCGTATTTGCAGCCCTTCTTGCTTTCTCGATCGTGAAACCCTTTCTGATCTGACGAAGTATCTCGTTGTTGCCCGACTCAACCCCAAGCTGAATATAGTAGCAGCCGGCCTGAGCCAATTCTGCGATGATGTCGTCATGGACCAGATTGACATGGAGCTCGCAGCTCCAGCGCACGCCCGGACATTCGGTCCTTAGAACATGACAAAGCTTACTGATGTAAGTCTTGGTGACACCGAACGTATCATCGTCGAAATGCACGGTATCGAGTCCCAGTTTCTGCAATGCCTGGATTTCTCCGACCACATGGGCCGGGGAGCGATATCTGACTTTGCGCCCCCAGATGTAGCGCGATCCGCAGAAGAGACAGGCAAATGGGCAGCCACGTGTGGCCATCAAGGTGCTGAACGCATGTGTTGGATAGGAGCTGAAGTTCTTCAATACTCGAGAGGCTTCTGCATGGGGGAATCCAAGCCCATCAAGGCAGTGTACTGGCGGCCGCGCAGCAGTAGTGCGAATAATCCCCTGGTCGCGATAGATGATACCGGGGATGTCGGCCAGCTGCCCTCGGGACCCCACGCAATGCAAAAGTTCGACCAGGGTTTCTTCTCCCTCCCCCACAACTGCCAAATCCACATCGGCAGAAGAAACCGCTTCGCGCCCGACCATTGACGGGTGAGGGCCGCCAAGGATGACCAGTGCATCCTTGTTCACTTGCTTTGCCAGACGCGCAACTAGGCATGCAGATCGATATGCTTGTGACTTACACGAAATGCCGACCACATCCGGAGCAAAGTCGGCAATCACGTCCGTGATCTGGGACCATACGCGACCCGCCTGATGCTTTAGTTCGGCCAGGTAGCGCTGGTAACCCGTGCCGGTCAGATAGGCAATTTCGACCGGTTCCGCGTTTGGGTTGAAGTCCGCGTTGTAGGTGCACACTTCCCAATCGAGGTGTTTCAAGACAGACTGGGCGAGGTACCCGAGCGAGAGCGGGTACTTAGAGAGGGAATATGAATCTTTGAACAGCCTGTAAAACGGAGGTTCGATCAAAAGCACCCGACGGTTCATCTATGCCGCTCCCAACCCGATCCGGAAATTGCTTCTTATCACTGCGGCCATCGCCAACCGGACAGCTCGCGCAAATCCCATGCTAGCCGCCAGGTCTTGGCTAGGCCCGCCGGTGCCGAATCAAGGACCTGATGACGTCGCCAGGATGCATAATGAAGCACAGAGGGGGCCATTACCTCATCGAAAAATTTCGGATGATTGGCGCTTGATGAGTTGTTGTCATGCAACAAATCATATCGCGCGCCACTGGCCGCAATGCAGGAAAAGATAGCACTTTGTTTCTTGTAACACGAGAGGAAAGCAGCTATAAATTCCCCTTATGTTGCGGGCTGGAAGTGCCCGGCACGAAAGCAATAAAGACGCCGGGCATGAAGCCGATCTGTATCACGTAGGTGGCGATTCTTAGCGTGAGGCATAGGATTCCTCGGTGCTCATCAGATGGAAAACCGCCAAATACGCGGAAATCGTAAGATTGTTTCCGGCCGTTTCGTTGTCGCGATTCCGGTTGCGGCAATGCGCCCCTTCAGGACAGTCAATGTCCGACAATAATCATCAACCGGGTTTGCATCAATGACCCAGGCTGACATGACGCTTCATGAATTGGAACTCGCCGCTGCAGCGCAGGCCTATGCAGCGGGATTGATCGGGGCTCCCAATGGGAGCAAGCACACCGATCCCCGCACTCTCATCGGCAAGGCACTCCAACGCGGCTGGGTAAGCATGAATTTGATTCTCGACCTGACCCGCATCTGCAACTCTCGCTGCACCACATGCGGCATCTGGCAAAATCCGGACCCGCCCACGCTTGCATTGTCGGACGCTGAGCTGGTATTTGACCGGATAGCCAAAATCAGCCAGGTGTATGTTACGGGAGGCGAGCCCTATCTGGTCCCGCACCTGGTGGACATTGCCGCCGCCCTGCACCGTCGCCACCCGTCAGCTGTTTGGTCCGGGGACACAAACGCTCTGGCGCCAGACACATTCAACATCATTCGGCGGATTCGTGACCTGGGCCTCGAAACGCGAGTGGGCGTCTCACTCGAGGGGAATGAAAGCACGCACGACCGGATCAGAGGCGTGCCTGGCAATTATCGCAAAACGGTCGAACTGATTCGCCAATTGCAGTCGGAGAAAATCCCCGTCGCTACTTCGTCGCTGACTACCGCGGGCATCCAAGAGAGTGAGCGGCTGGGTGTACCCTCGAGTCGCGGCATCTTTCGAACGGGTCCGCGTTTTGAAACTGACGGCTCATGCCAGACTGTGCAGTTGCGGGATTGTCCAGGTTTGAAAAGATGGATGGTTGTGACGCCGACAGGCGATCTCTACCCTTGCGAGGAATATTCTCCGGTTTTGAGGGTCGGCAACATTCGCGATGACTGGGACTCATTGGCATTTTCCCGAGTCGCCAACCACATTGACAACGGAAGTTGCCGTGGGTGCGCAATGCACTGTTACATCGGAAAATAGGCTGCAAATCCCATGGAAAGCGAAGCAGGGACATCTGGGACGCAGGGAGATTTTGAAAAGCGCCGCTCAGAGCTTCATTTCTGGCGCACGGAGTTAACGCGCTATCGGGACTGGTTTTTCGGCAATGTTCCTACCCTGTACAAGACACCTTCCCCATCCCAGGAGCTATGTGATACCTTCGGCAAGGATGCACAAGCACCTGTGCGTGCCTGGCACGTGCTCCATCAGGTGCCTAAATATCTGGCAGATCTGGCGCTGGCACCGGGATTTCTTAGAGGGAAAGTCGTGCTGGACTTGGGCTCCGGTCCATTTCCGAGTGCCGCCGGACTCGGCGCATCACAATTACTGTGCCTTGATGCATTGCTGCTGGAATATCGGGAAAGCGGATATCCATCCAGTTGGGGCGCCGGCATCGGTTTTGTCGCCGGCATGGCTGAGAGCATCCCGCTGGCGCGCCATTCATTAGATGCAGTGATCAGCGTAAATGCGCTTGATCATGTAGATGACATTCAGCAGACGGTTCGGGAAATTCGGCGCGTCCTGCGGCCCGGGGGTCTGCTGCGTTTCCATCTTCACTATCACGCTCCGACTACCTGTGAGCCCATCGTCTTCACAGACGAGATGGTTGCAACGCTTTTTTCCTGGGCGGGTGGTTTCCATCCCTGTGTTGCGACTCGACAAAACTTCAGCACTAATCTGCCGGAGGCGGAATCATTCAGGCTATGGAGCAACTTCTGAGCGTAGCTCCCCCGCCCGGTGCAAGCCAGGGGAGGTTTAGCAATGCCGCGCGTGAGTATCGTCATCAGCTGTTATGATCTGGGGGCTTACCTCGCCGAAGCGGTTGCGTCAGCCCGGGCCCAGACTCACCGGGATTGCGAGATTATTGTGGTAGATGATGGCTCCCAGGATGCTTTCACCATACGAGTCCTCGAGAACATGACTGCTCCAGGCGTCCGCATACTCCGACTCCCACATGCCGGCCTGCCGACCACACGCAACCGTGGCATAGCCGCTGCCACGGGGGAATTTATATGCTGCCTGGACGCCGATGACCGATATCACCCGGCTTTCGCTGAACGCTGTGTGGAAGCCTTCGCCGAAGCCCTGGACATCGGGATAGTATCGACATGGCTGGAATCTTTCGGCGAAAGCACCATCTTGTGGAAACCCGCTCCTGATTCGGCGGTCGCGCTCGCTGCCAATAACTGCATTCATGTAGCCTCGATGTTTCGCCGCAAGGCATGGGAACAAACGGGTGGATTCCGCACCGAGATGTCCAAGGGATATGAAGATTGGGATTTCTGGCTGGCGATAGTCTTGGCAGGATGGCGGTGCGTTGTAGTGCCAGAGGCTTTGTTTTTTTATCGTCGTCGGCCGGGATCAATGATCATGGGGTCCCATGCGCACGGGCCGGAGCTCTACCGCCAAATCGTTGAGCGCCACAAGCCATTTTATCAGGAAAAATGCGTGGAGATCCTGATCGAAAAACAAAAGCAGATATCCGAGATCCAGGCCTTGGTAGCCTCCCAGGACGAATTGATCCGAGAACGGGACAACCTCCTCAGGAACACGGAGATCGAGCTTCAGCAATATGCCTCACAAGTAGCCAAGGATGCTTTTGTCATTCAGAAGCTGGCTGAGCGCGCTTTGGTTGGCCCAGACGACCTGCGGCTTCTCCAGGTGGAGGCAGACATCCGCCATCGATTGAATGAATTGTGCCGACACATCACCACAAAGCCGCTGCCCATTGCTATCTTTGGGGCCGGCTCCCGAGGCCGACTCGTTTTTTCCTGTCTGGCGCAGGATCTGTTTCACGTGGAGGTCTGGTTCGATAACAGGCAGTCTGCACATGGTACAGAGATAGGAGGCGTGCCCGTGCAGCGCCCATCTTTCCGGCCTGGGCTCACCGTTCTCATTGCGTCCGTTGAATCGGCATCAATTCGCGGTCAACTTGAGGAACTTGGATACACGTCAAACTCGATCGTGGAGGTGTGAGAGTGGCAAACACCGTTCATCGGAACCCCAAAGAGAAGGCGCGGCAGGGTGCCAAAAGCCCTTCTGCTGACTCCCGAAAGCAGGCAAAATCGCCGCGAGTGCTCATCCTGACTCCTCTGGACACCCGGAGTGCGTCTTTTCGCCTTCGACTAGGTTTCTTCCTCGATCATCTAATCGCACATGGGCGTGTCGCCGAATACCGTGTAAACGACCTTGCTTATTACACCTCTACCGACATCGTGATCATCCAACGGCACGCGCCATTCACCCGCGACCTGTCTGAGCTCTTGATTCATGATCCCAAGCCGATTGTTTATGAAACCGATGATCTTCTGCATCAAGTTCCGTTTCATCACGGCCAATACACGCGTTGTTTCAGGGCTGTTCTGGCTGCATACCTCGGTTTTTTGCGCGCCTGGGATGCCGCCATCGTTACTTCGACTCCATACATGGCGCGGAACCTCGCTCAATATAATGCCGATGTAAGTGTGATCGAGAATGCGCCTCCGATCACTATTCATCCCGTGCAGCCGGAGGTTACCAAGCCCTTGTTGGTAGGCTTCTTTGGCACTCCAACCCATGCCCGTGACTTCGCAGCCATTGGGGATGCCTTGCCGAGACTCGCAGCTCGATATGAAAAAAGACTCCGTTTCGTGTTCGTGGGATACGAACCGCACGAAATGCTCGCTCAGGGTCTTCCGGTCGACTACCACCCGTTTACCGATTACTATCTGTTGACTCTGGAACGTTTTCGCCAATTCAAGCCTGCTATCGGCCTCGCGCCTCTCCTCGACAACGTCTTCAACAGGGCGAAAAGCGCCATCAAATTCATAGACTATACGTATGCCGGCGCTGTCGGCATCTACTCCAAGGTCGTCCCGTATCGTGGAATCCGCGGTGGCATCCTCGCCAGGAATCATCCCGATGAATGGTATTCAGGCCTTTGCCGGCTCGTTGAAGACAGCGAGCTTCGAAGGCGATTGCTGGCAACGGCGGTTCAGGAAGTCGAGACGAGATTCTCTTTTACCATTCAAGCATCTCGCTTGGGCGATATTCTCGAGCGCGTCGCTATCCGTCAGCCCCGTCTTTCGTCCAAAGTTCTCGCTCAACGGATCACGGATGCTGCGCTTGAGGCCAGAGACTCCGGCCGTGAGGTAGAGTTTCTGGAGTATGTGCGCATTTTCTATCCCCTTTGTTTGCGAGGTCGAATCCCTGTCGGTGATGTGCTGGGCACGATTGCCAAAATCGACGCCGAGGATCCTTTTGTTGTCAGCCTGACGCTCAAAGCGGTGGAGGCGGTTGTCGGAGCGGAGGGATTAGCCACCATTCAGGGGCCTCTGCGCAAGACCTTTCTGGCCGCGCCTTATGCCCAAGTTGCCCATCTGGAGCTCGAGATGTATCGCTTGGCTTCCACGGCGCAATCGCATGGCGCATTCAACCAAGCGGTGCCCATCTTCGAACGCATCCTCCGCAGCAGCCATGAAACAGAACTGTGCGCCGGAGCCGCATTCCACCTCGGCGAAATGGCGCTGGCTGGCCAGGACCGCCGCCGCGCGCAAGCGCTCTTCACTCAATGTGTGGAGCTAAATCCGGAACACAGGAAAGGCAAAGAGCGCCTGCTCGAACTGCGCCCGGAAGGCGTCTCGGCCGTGCCGAGGGTCATTCAGGCAAAACGCTGACAACGTTCGCACTATCGTAGCCAAGCCGGTCCAGTTGGCGCCTCATGTCGGCTGCCCATGCGGATGCAATGATAATCATCACACCGGGCATCAGATACGGAGCGTGAACCGGGAGCCCATCAATCCGGCTGCCGACCCGCGCGGCATCATTGTCGAAATAGCCAATCAATCTAAAAACGCGGCCGTCGAGATAGGTACGGACATGCTGAGCACAGGATCCGGTTCCGAAGACCACCACATCGCGCGGAGAGTCAATTTCTCGAGCAAAACGCCGCAGGCGATCGCGCACCTGCATCTCAGGTGTCTGGGGCAACTGGCCCAGGAATCCGCCGCTATCTGCAATTGCGGCTTCTATGGCCTGGGCGATCAAGTCCCTCGCCCGGTCCGGGAAACCGGATGGTTGAGCCAAACTCAACCAGTTGTTCAAAACGCCTTCGAGCATCGCAGCCTGCACGTCCCAATCCGGCCAGGCGGCAGCAGTGTGCGCAGCACCAGCCTTTAGCTTTGCCAGCAGATCAGGATTTTGATGCAAGGCTTTTAGCGACTCAACCACGCGCCTTTCGTCGCCAATAGCCACCACCAAAGCGTTTTCGCTGTGGCGGATGTATTCATCCACACCGGTTACCTCGTAGACAATCGCCGTTCCTCCACAGTGGAACATTTCCAGCGGCGGTCCGAACATTCCCTCCACATAACTCAACTTGACCAGAATGTCGCATGACCGGAATACGGATGGCGTTTCCATAATTGGCAAGCGCGAGAACGCGCGATCGGCGCCATCAACGGCCGTAGCTGAGCTGGACGTTAAGAGCCAAGTCTCGCCTACGCCAGCGGCCTGGCATAGAGCCAGAGTTTTCTCAACATTTTTAAAAGACACATTCAATGGACCCTCTACGAGCATTCGCAATCTGCCTCGGGGGCGGGATTCCAAGGCAGGGCCAACGGGGGAGAACAGATCCTTGCGCATGCCGTTGCGAACTAAGCTGGCCTCGACTCCGTGATGCGCAAGAAGATACTGCCGAATCCATGCCGCCTCCGTCACAAAGCGACAAGGAAATTCATAGGTTCGGTCAACCGCATTGCGTATGGCGACATCCGCTTCCGGATAGAACCGAGACTCGATCGATTGCACGAAATAGCCGTAGACTGTGGAGTGCAGCTTGGACAAGTCGTATGCGGTCCGCCACCATGTGGCCAAGACTACGTCGTATCGCTCATGCACCGCTTCTTTCAACGTTCTCCTAGGCAGCAAGGCTGCCTCCGGGTGCCAGGCAAACTTTGACTCAGCAAATGGTTCATCTGAAAGTAAAACAATATCGTGGCCGGCAGATCGGAGCCGCGCTGCGTGCTCGAAGATTACGAAGGTGCCGCCGCTGATGTCCGCCGATCCCAGCAAAAACGCTATCTTCATTTCGTTTTTCCTTCTGGCGCAATCTGAATCCGACCCGGACCTTCGCATTCCAGATGAATGGGCAATGCTGTTTGCATCCTGGTCGGGCCAAGTATAGTTCGGGGCAGTAGCCAATGCCATCCTCTGCTCTATTGGTGGTACCGGGTGTGGGCGGACTTCGCGATAAACC
>Ga0187878_1003297_pt1 | contig 13478 bp, 16 predicted proteins | sample June2016WEW_17_1_FD_132979 | JGI IMG/M metagenome (GOLD analysis project Ga0187878, IMG submission 132979) | Peatland microbial communities from SPRUCE experiment site at the Marcell Experimental Forest, Minnesota, USA - June2016WEW_17_150 | ecosystem: Environmental > Terrestrial > Soil >...
AATATAGTTATACAATGTATGACAAGTTTACATGTTATACATGTAAAAAACAAAAAAGGAGGATTACAAAATGGCAGAGCATCTTAATTTTAAAATTCCAGTATGGCCTCATGCGATTGAATACGCAGAAGAGGATTTATGCGCCGCGAGACTTCTGTTGCATCATCTTCAAAAAAGATGTGATGATTTGAATTTTAAATTTTATGAGTGCGAACCGGAAGAAAAACTAGAATTACAGGAGAAATTGATTAATTTTCTTGAAGAAATGTCCAATATTTTTCATTTTGTGGGGGACTCATTGGAGACGAGAGAATCTGCCCTGCATAAACTCAGGTCCGAAGGTCTTGACGAAGTAATTTCTGCTCGGGGAAGTTCGGAGAAAGCGGCATAATTTTGAAAGGATCACATGAGTTATGCGCGCCAATGACCGGCCTAGTCGGAAACCAAAAAAGGGGGTTCAATCATGGCAAAAAAGAACGGTAATTCCGAAGAGAAAGTTTCTGAGTTTTTGAATCACTCGCTTAAAGGGATGCAAGAATGCGCCGGCATGACTGAAGAACAAAGAAAAGAATTGTTCAGCCATGCTGTTTATGATTACTACTCGGATCGCATGCCCATTACAACATTATTGATTATGTCTATTATCTTTCTTGGCGAATCCGAAGGTGAAAAGCGTTTCCGTAAAGCCGTCCCTTTTAAAGCAAGAAAGTCCGCTGCTTTAAGAGCTCGTGAGATGGGGAAAGTAGACGACAATACAAAAAAGATGGTTATCAAGGCATATCTGGGAAAGGACGCAAAGAAGATCCTTGCCGTTGCGTAGTTTAGGAGGTAAGCTGGGAAATGGATAGATGTCTAAACAAAGGAGGAAGGCAATGAATAAAAATGATCAGATGCCTGCGGGTGGTTGCGAGAATTGCGGATCTTATGATGGTGAAGAACAGAGCGTTTTAAGAGAAAAACTTATACGCGATGGTGATTCTTGGGTATGTAGACCCTGCTACATTCAAGGAAAGGATGTCGACACCGCAGAAATAATTAAAGCAGGCAATGATCTTCTTGAAAGACTTGACCGCATGCAAGCTGATTACGAAGCCTACAAAGCTGCAGGTGGAAAACCTATACCTTTCCTGGAAAACGATCCAGTATAACTTTTCCCCCAATGAGATATACGGAAAGCCCTGGGTTTCGGCCTGGTGCTTTTTATGCCAAGGTATCAGGGCATATTCATTGCCCCTTTTTCTTTTTGTGGTAAAATCTGAAAGTTGTGTTCATTATAAATTTTGTTTTAAGGGACTTCTTGTGTTCAAAACTGCACACCACCTCTAAATTGTGATTCACAAGGAACGAATTCAAAGGAGGAAAGACATGATTAAAAACAGATTGGTTGCCATTATGCTGGCCGGAATCCTGACAATTGGTTGTATTCCGTACGGATGGGCTGCAGATGCACCTCAACAGACAGAGCCTGGCGGCGGTGCTGTCGCGGCTGCGGTCGTAAGCGATATATTTTTTATACCTGGCAAGGTGGGTACTTGTGCCATGAGTGGTGTTCTATGGACAGTAACGATGGCGCTCACCGCCGGCACATTATATAAACAGGCTGGCAATTTTGTCCACGGTGCATGTACCGGAAAATGGGTCATCACTGGCGAAGATATGGTCAGTCCAGAAAAATGATTTTAAATAGTCATTCTTAAGTGGAAGCTCTTCCAGGCCGCTCTCAGAAATGGGGACGGCTTTTCTTTTCCAGTCTCCATAGTTAATCCGACTTTTCCGGGTATACTTTCAAAAATATTCCGAGGTGCGGCCATGTATCAAGAGGAAATATTGAAAGCGATCAAAGAGCAGACAAAGGCTATTGAACATCAGAATGAACTGTTAGATCGTCTTGTATGCAGCGTTGAGACACTTAACAGCAGCTTCAATATTAACACTATTGCCACGGCAGTTGTGCGCAAACTCAAAGCCGCCGAGGAAATGAAGCTTGATGCTGAATTTTTTGCAGGGAATCTTGATGAATACGACCGCCAAACTGATGCTGAGTTTAGGGAAGAAAGCCGGAAGAAGCGGCTGGAGAGGAAGGTAAAATAATGACCTGCCCCGCCTTTGTGCGTGAATCAAAAAGACAAGAAGACATACGCCTTGATGCTGAATTCGCTATCCTTGATTTTGACAAATGGCGAGAAGGTCTAAGAACTGAATCACGGGAAGCGGGGAGGAAGTTAAGAGAGTTGAAAAAAGAGGCCAAACGAAATAACCCCAAGTGAAACCCCATAAAGGGCTCATGGGAAAATACGATAGTGTCTCAGTTTGGAATATAACTTTTACTTGATATGCCATGCATGGCATATTGTGTGCGTTATTGCATTTATAAACAGGTTGACTACCTTGCGTCTCGAATAAATGATAATTAATTGACATGTGTTAGATATTACGTTATATATTAAGCAGTTATCGCGTGATAAGCTGTTGGTAATTTATTTATAACTTGTTGAAAAGGTGTGGACAGTACGGTTGGTGCTAAAAGTCCTTTTTAGCTCAAGCATTGTGCAACCTCTTTGTACTTAAGCATTTTTTGAAAGTTGTCAACAGCCATATTTAAGTGAGAACACCTCAAATTCACCTGCTACCCGAAAGGCATGGCTAATGTCGAATTTCGACACAAGAAAACCAATATTTCAAGAAATCGAAGCTATGAGAGAATCCTGTGTGATTTCTTTCATTACTGGAGACCGAAGGGGTCTGGAAACAAAAATAGCGCCAGAGATAATTGATATATTTGTTGAACATCTTGATGAGATTGGTCCAACTAAAAAAATATCTCTGATTTTGCATACCAATGGAGGGGATACTGCTGCCGCATGGCGACTAATTAATTTGCTGCATATTTACTGTGATGAGCTCGAAGTAATTGTGACATCAAAAGCACTTAGCGCTGGCACACTCATCTCACTTGGAGCAAATAAAATTGTGATGACAAAGCAAGCAGTTTTAGGTCCAATTGACCCAAGCATTGATCATCCGCTGAACCCAGTTGTCCCCAACATGCCCCAGATGAAAGCACCAGTAAGCGTTGAAGCAGTACGGGGTTATTTAGATGCAGCAACCGAGTTGGGCATCAGAGATGGAAAAGACTTGGCACAATTGCTGGTGGACTTGTCAAACAAGGTGCATCCTTTGGTGTTGGGACAGATTTTCCGTTCTAAAGCACAAATACGATTCTTAGCCAAAAAGCTGTTAAAAAGACAAGTGAAAGATGACGAAAAGAGGGACGAGATTATAGACTTCCTATGCGCGGAGTCGGGGAGTCATGATTATACAATTAACAGACGTGAGGCACGCGAACTTGGTTTGGAAATAGAGAATCCTTCAGGTGAGCTTTATGCTCTGATAAGAAAAATACACCTCAGCTATGTAGAAGAGCTAAAACTTCTAGAACCTTATGACCCTTCCGGCCTACTGGGTGCAGAGCAAACGGTCGACTATGTTTTGCCTCGTGCTGCAATTGAAAGTGCTAAAACGGGCTGTAATCAATTTGTAACTCATGGGACATTGACCAAATCAATGATGCAAGTTCAAGTTGCTCCTGGAATGCCACTTATGCAACAGCAAGCAATTCAGGATAATCGGAAATTTGAAGGCTGGAGGAAAACGCAATGAAATATTTTCAGTCAACAACGGATGCAAGCTATATGTATCGTCCTACAACAGCATCTGATAGCAGCCAATATAATGGAACGGCTGCAAAAGGAAACCTTGCAGACCAAATGAAAACTGTATTTGTAGTTCGAACTGTATATACGGCTGATGCGGATTTAACTCTTTCTCAAGTGCGGGTAGAATAAATCAGTGCTGTAATTTAATTTAACAATCCTGCTATTTCTTAAAACGACCAAACATAATCCGTAAGCCCCGTTTCCATTGCTAGCAAAACGTGCAATGTCTTATGAACCCTGCCAAAGTTCTAATATCATTGGTTGTGATACTCTTTATTTTTCCTCTGTAGCTGTCTAAATTCCCACGGCGGTTGAGGATTGTTTAAGCACCAGCAAGCCATTTAGGGATCGTCTAGTGGTAGGACTTCAGCCTCTGAATCTGACAACCGGGATTTGAGTCCACGTTTCCAATCTATAAATAAAACCGATATGGGTAGCGTCTCAGTTTGAAAATTGCGGTGGCATGAGATTTGCTATAAACATTTTTGATTGGCAAAGTTGCAATTAATTAGTTTTATGCTACAATCTGGCCGGTAAATTGAATAACTTTTTATCAATAAGCTATTGAAAAATGATATTACCGGTGATATTATGAATAAAAAGAAGCTGAAGAAGATAAAAAAGGCTATTGATGACTTACGGTTAAAACCTAATAATATCCGTTCAAAAGAATTGCGGAGGATAGCGAAATCATTAGGAAGGAGGCTCTTTGACCGTGGACATGAACCTAACTTTCTTAGTGACCTTCTACCTAGGAGCCGTCCAATAAGTATTCCAAACCATCCCGGCGCAATGGCTAGATACACTGCCGAAAATATCTTGGACCAACTTGAGCAAGATATTTTTGACCTTGAAGAGATCCTTGAGGATTAACAACTATGAAAAAGAAACCAGAAGATTTTTTGAAGGAACCATATTCAAGAGTGCTACTACCAGAAGAAGATGGAAGATTTTCGGCTGAAATTCTTGAGTTCCCTGGATGTTTTGCCCAAGGGGAAAATCCAAATGAGGCTTTTAACAACTTAGAAGAAGCTGCGAAATCTTGGATACAAGCCTCACTTGACCAAGGCTTGGATATACCTCCGCCCGCGTTAAATCAAAGCTATAGCGGTAAAATTGCATTGAGAATACCACGCAGCTTACATAAAAGAGCTGCACAAATGGCAGAACGAGATGCCACCAGTTTGAATCAATTTTTAATTACAGCTATAGCAACTAGAATTGGTGCGGAAGAATACCATTCTTATTTATGGCAAAAATTTGAACAAAGATTGACTTACACAATTACGAATAATTATTTGATCCAAGGGTCGCAAGGGGCTTTGTCGCACAATATAAATTTGTTTTTATTGAATGGGCAGCCGTTTTTAGGTGAAGCTTCCAACAAGGAGGAAATTGTACATGGCAGAGGCACGCAATTATGCATTTACCCATAAAGAACTAGCCGAATTATTAGTACAAAAACAGGATATACATGAAGGGCATTGGGGAATTTTTATTGAGTTTGCGCTTGCCGCCGCGAATGTAAGCGGTGGACCTGAAGACCCCAATTTGTTGCCAGCAGCAATTATCCCAGTGAAACGAATTGGGATTCAAAAATTTGATCAACCAAGTCCTTTAACTGTCGACGCTGCTCTGGTTAATCCGATTAAACCGAAATCGAAATAATCAAGGTGCCAATCCCGCAATTTCTTCTAACGTCCAAACGTGAACGGTAACCCCTGCTTCCATCACCGGAGTGAAAAAAGAGATATAAGAAGATTGTCAGAAACGGCACAAGCAAATCAGGCCGCTCTCAGAAATGGGGGCGGCTTTTTTGTCTTATCGTACCTATATCGTACCTAGTCATTGTAACTAACTGTATATATGGAGACTAGCAAGAACTTTTTATACAAGACGGTGAAGATAGCTTAGGTTAAGCATCATTTTTCTCTTTCTTCCGGTCATTCGTGGATCGTCTAGTGGTAGGACGTCAGACTTTGACTCTGACAACAGTGGTTCGAGTCCACGTCCCAGATTCATAAATAAAACAGATATGGGTAGTGCCTCAGTTTGGTTTTGCGGTGGCATGGGGATTGCTTAAATAAATGAGAATTTATTTACCTGTTTGATACAATCATCATAATAAAACTATTGACCAGCATTCTAACAAATGATAACTTTGGAGCCTCTTAACGATACAAAAGTAAATATTATCTTTGTTTGACAAATCCATTTTAAGAGATATATATTTGATGCAGAGGCGAATTATGACGAAACTGCTCAAAAATTTAATGCAGGGCGCAAGCACTGTTTTCAGCATCACTCCTCCCCCCCGCCGGAGATCTACCCGAAAACTTTATAAACCCCATAAAACAGCTGCTGAAGCTATATTTTCAGATTGGCTCCGTATAGGTGGGGACTTTAATAAAGTTATGAAGCGGGTAGCGAATGTCGAAGAGTAGCCGCAAACAAAATCTTCCAAGAAAAACTTCCTCTCAAAACAAATCTGCCCAAATGACACAAGTCGCTGCCTCTTTTAGTGGGCCTATACCACCACCCAGTTTGTTGCAAGGCTATGAAAGCATCCAACCTGGTTTTGCTGAGCGCATTGTCAAGATGGCTGAAGAAGAATCATCTCACCGCAAAGGACAAGAGCGAAAAGAACTTGATGCGGATATTAGGTTTGGGCATCGAGATTTTACTGAACGAAGAATAGGACAGATCCTGGCTTTTTTAATCGTGATAATAATGGCTGGACTCGGGTCTTATCTTGCAATGAATGGTAAAGAAATAGTTGGTTCAGTCTTTGGAGGACCAGCTATAGTTTCTATTGTTTTAGCTTTCCTCAAAAAAAATAATCAAGCCAAGCATTAAATCACAAGATTGGCAATCTCTTTAAGCGTCTAAACGTAATCAGAAATCCCCGCTTCCATTTCCAGAGTTAAAAAAGAGATATAAGAAGATTGCCGGAAATGGCAAGAGGATAATCAGTCCTCAACTGCCTCCCCCAAGTCCTCAGCGATCAACCTAAGCTGTTCCAGCGCTGCCTCCAAGTCGGTCACCATATCGCGAGCGATGACGCCCGGCTCGGGAAGATTGTCCGAATCCTCCAGGCTCTCGTCCTTGAGCCAAAAGATATCCAGGCTGGCCTTGTCGCGGGCCACCAGATCGGCATAGTCGTAAACTCGCCAGCGACCATCGGTCGTGACCTCGTTCCAGGTGGCCGTGCGTTCATGGCGGTTGGCCGGGTTGTAGAGGGTGACGAACTCGTCCAGGTCCGAACGTTTGAGCGGGTTGGTCTTGAGCGTAAAGTGCATGTTGGTGCGCAGGTCGTATATCCAGAGTTTTTTCGTCCAGGGCGTCTCGCTGGCCGGCTTCTTGTCGAAGAAGATCACATTGGCCTTGACCCCCTGGGCATAGAACAGACCGGTGGGAAGGCGCAGCAGGGTGTGCACGTCGCATTCCTGCAGCAGCTTGCGGCGGATGGTCTCACCGGCGCCCCCCTCGAAGAGAACGTTGTCCGGCACCACCACGGCAGCCCGACCGTGTTGTTTGAGGAGTGTCTTTATGTGCTGGATGAAGTTGAGCTGCTTGTTGGAGGTGGTGGCCCAGAAATCCTCACGCTCAATACTTTCCTTCTCGCTATAAGCCCGTCCGTCTTCGCCGACAATAGTGGTGCTGCTCTTCTTGCCGAATGGCGGATTGGTTAAAATGATGTCAAAACGATCTCCCGGATCGGACGACAGGGAATCGGCCACAGTGAGCGGCAACGCCTCGCCACCGATACCGTGCAGCATCAGATTCATGGCGCACAGCCGCGCTGTGGCATGCACCAGCTCCCAGCCTCGCAGGGTTTTGCTATCCAGGAACAGCTTCTGTTCCCGGTCAAGTTTGTGGTGTTTGGTTACATAGTCGTGGGTCGCCAGGAGGAAGCCGCCAGTGCCGCAGGCCGGGTCGCAGACCGTTTCCTTGGGCTTGGGGGCCATCACATCGACCATTGCCTTGATCAGCGGTCGAGGGGTAAAGTACTGCCCCGCCCCGCTCTTGGTGTCTTGGGCATTCTTCTCCAGCAGCCCTTCATAGGCGTCCCCCTTCACGTCGGCGCTCATGATCGACCAATTCTCCCGATCGAGGAGATCGACGATCAGGCGGCGGAGCTTGGCCGGGTCCTGGAACTTGTTCTGCGCCCGGCCGAAGATCAGCCCCAGCAGCCCCTTCTCCTGCCCCAGTTTTTCCAGGGTGTGACGGTAGTGGTCAAATAGCGCGTCGCCGTCCTTCTTCAACAGGCTCGGCCAGTCATAGCCGGCTGGGACCGGGCTTTTCTGACTGTAAGGCGGTTTGGTGCGTTCGTCGGCCATCTTGAGGAAGAGCAGAAAGGTTAGCTGCTCGACATAGTCGCCATAGCTCATCCCGTCGTCACGGAGGACGTTGCAGTAGTTCCAGAGTTTTTGTACGATTGCTGCTGGGGTCATAAAACTTCCTTATTTCATCAATGTTAATTTTGTTAAAATGTATTTACAAATCCGAACGATAGGTTATAAAGTCGAATTAAGACGGGTAAATCCTGTTACGTGCCTAGGGCGCTCCCTTCCATCGGTTGGCCATGAACCCCGGGAACATCGACGTAGCAGGGGCCGTCTTTATTATTGCCTTGGTTCCGCCAAATATTCCGTCTCGAACTTTATCGCCTCCCTAAAAATATCGTACCATTCCGCGTCTCCCATCTCACATTTCTTGAAAATCCCCCAGCAGAACAGATCAACAGCCTGAAGCCAAGCGTTTTCACCCCTTCATCCCGTCGTAGCGGAGGACGTTGGATTAGGGTCGATCCATGAATTGCCCGGTTTTGTAGGGGCGGGTTCAAAACCCGCCCCTTACCCAAGCCCCCCCGAAAATGCCTGTTTCAAAATCGTCTGCCGTAGGCGTTCAGCACGCGTGAGATTGGTTTTGGTAGTGGTTTCTATTTCTTTTGTGACCGAGAGGCGGCGTTCGACTTCCTCGACAATTTGATACATCTCAGTAACCGGTGGTAGAGGTATGGGGAATTCACTAAGTTTCGAAAGGTTAATCGACGCAAGGTTAGTCGTCTGTTTTCCTACACGAAGAAAGTAGTCCTTACCGAATGAATTGCCCCACCAAGAAACTAACTTGGCAGAAACATCGCTTAAGTGAAGTCTCGCGCGAAATACGTGGTTTTGATGGATACATTCCGCAAGCTGTCCTTCCCAAATCCATCCACGACCCAGCTTATCGCGGTCACCGCCTTCGTTGAATAAAATGTCGCCAGGGAGAAGGTGCAATTCTTCGATGACGGATTGAGGAGCCTCTATCTCTTTCATTTCTGTTAGGTCCAGGTAACCTCGCTGCACGTTTGCAACACGGAGATAAGAGACAAGTCGCGCAGTCGGGTCTTTCCGCTTCTTATCTACCGTGATTCCCCCCTTGAGTGCAGCAATCGCATCAAGCCGTGCCCACACCCACCCCTCAGGCAATTCCGGCAGATTAGCCGTATCCGGCCCGGCAGGTTCCTTGTATTTCTTCTTCCACGAATCATCTTTCGGCTTAATCCCCTTCACCTTCATCTTCGCTAACTCTTCAGCCTCCCACTTCGCGCGGCGTTCGGCAAGGATGCGCTTGAGGAGTTGGTCGGAGGGCTCGACGTCGGGGTGTTCCTTGCGCCATTGTTCGGTGAGCTGACCTTCCACGGCAGCCTTGAGGACAGCGGCCTTGTAGCGCTTGAGGTTGGCCTGTATCCGCTTGAGTGCTGTCACTGCCTCGTCAAGACGGGAAAATTGTTTTTCAATTTCAGCGACGATGTTCTTTTGGTCTTCTTTTGGGGCAAGCGGAATTTGCAGATCAGCTAGCTTGCTGCCGTTCACGTTCGGTTGCCCGATCCCGGCTTGCCTCTCTGATATCTGTCGCCAGTATGAATGCGACTTAAAAAAGTAGGCAATGTACTTTGGCTCAATGTCGCGTTGAAGTCGCACCCGGATAAGGTATGAGGCGAAAACCGCCTCTGGGACATTCCCTCTAATGAGGTAGCTTTTCCCTACGGTTGCGCCGGTCCTGGCAAAAACAATATCACCCTCATGCAGAAGGTACTTCTCTTTTTCCTTTGTTGAAATATCACATGAAGGAACCGTTGTCCATTCAACAGCATCATCCTGTATATCCGTAATTCGCAAAAAGCGCGGACCCGTCTCCGTGCCTTTTGCCTTCGCTGTGTATCCATATTGGATTTGTGAAGCGATATCCTTGAGCTTCACGACTTGCCACTTTTTCAGGGAACATTCAGAGTGCATTGCGCTGTCAGTACCTCATTTATCAATTAGCCGGCAAAAGGGTTTTGTATTCGGTATACGATCAAATAACTTTACCGAAATATTATTTAGTTAACATGTTGATTTTGTTAGTTGGCATACATATCCAACATCAGCCATTTCCTGTTCAATGGCTTTAGAATCAAATAACCATCAAATAAGAATCAGGCCCAGAACGGGATATACGTTGCGTGCTTTCTGGAGCGGTTTTCCGGGTCAGCCGGCTTGACCAGCCCCTCCTCCAGCGTTTCCCCAATAATCCTTGAGGCTATTGCAGCATTCTGGTCACTTATGGAGAAACGTTTCCGCAATGAAGCGTTGGTCATCTGCTGGTTGGAGACATACTGAAGGGCAGCATGCTGATAGCAGGCCCGGATCCGGTCTTTTTTGCTCATTTCGGCAAGGGATTTCAGGGCAAACAGAATGATTTTCGTATGGTTTTCGGTAACCATGAAGTCGGGTGCCGGCAACTGGAATAGTTCTACGTAAAAGACCACCTTGTCTATGCCGCTGCCGCGCTCTTCACAGATGTTGAGCCGCCGCATGAATGCGGCTAGTGCATCATTACGGGATTGTGGTGGTGCGTCGATGAATCGGAGCGTATCTATGAGAGGAGTACCCGGATTTGTTAATTCAATACGATCGGAGAAGAGTTCTATCATAGGGCCGGTTCCGGTGACACGAAAGTCCTGGTGTATAATCGTGTTCGCCACCAGTTCCCGGATGGCCTTTTCAGGGTACATTGGCTGCTCCGTGCGAAGCGCCTTGCCAATGTGCTCATTGTGCGGCAATTGCGCGTTTACAAAAGAAATTAAACCGTCAAATCCGTTTGCGTAACCCTTGCGTCCCATTTGCTCACGGAGCGTTTCGACACGATTAGCACCTTTATAAACAATGACTCTCACGGCCTTGCGTTTTATCCCTTCGAACGCATCAAGGTCTTTCGCGAAGAGAATGGCTCCTAGATTAGTAATGTGAAATTTACTGCCGCTTGTAGGTATGATCATTTTTTCGGCTGTCAATCGCTCCAGAATGCCGGAACGATTATCAGGTAGTGGTTGGCCGGTAAGATCAAAATAAGCCGGATAATCGAGGAGCGACAAGACCTGATCAGAGGTCACCGACCGTACTGCAAGCTCCTTCTCGAAATGAACTTTTGAAAAAAGCCCCCAAAGAGCTCTTTCCTTATCTGGGTGTTCCTTTAGCTTCTTTTTATAACTACCGACGCGGATGTATTCATTGTCACCAAAACGGACCGGTATATGGGATGCCGGGGGAATTTCAAAGAGGACGAGATGCTTACCTTCCGACTCCAGTTCATGAATCCTGAAATCTATGCGGGGAGTCAAAAGTCGTGAAAGCCAGTTCTCAAGTTCTTCATTGCCTATTTTGTCAGGCCGGGGCCGGAACGATGTGCCGACGATCCTGTGCGTTCTATCCTCAACCCCCCAGACAATGTAACCGGCCGGCTTCCCATGGAGTGCAGCGGAATTGGAGATGGCAGAAAGGTATTCGCCTATCTCATCCGGATTATTGTTATTTACCTTAAATTCAACCCACTCAACCTCGTCAGGCAAAGCAACGAGTGTTCGGATCAAATCTTTCAATTCATCTGCACTCAAGGTGCTACCTCCCACAAAGCAAACAACCCCATACCAATCGCCAAGTTGTGAATAGCGTTACTCACGCCGCCAACACCTCATTCAATTCCTCCAGCATCCCCCACAACGCCTCCCCAAACAACTGATAAACCTTCCCTATCCCGCCGTTCTCCTTGAACGGGGTAAACTCGAAATCAGCCCGCCCGATCTCCAGGCTTGAAGTAACATGGTCGCGTATCCGCTCCAGCCACCAGCGCTGTTCATCGCTGAAGGTCTTGCCGCTTGCCTCCTGCCGGGCAACCCAAGTGCTGAAGCGCTCATGGACATGCTCCTCGAACGGCTCCAGGACCGGTTCCTGGTGCAGGGCAAAACGGACCAGCGAGACGATGTCGGTCCAGAGGCGTCTGCTGCCCGCCCCCTTCACCTTGGACTGTTCCAGGGCGGCGTAGGCATCCCACAAACGGTCGATGCGCCATAGGTAGGGCGGTTTCTCGATCATCTCGGCCAGTCCCTTGATCTCTTCATACTTCAACCGTTGCCGGTAGGGGCGGCTGTAGAGTATCTGCAGAGCGGTAATCTCGTCCTTGTGCTCTTCGATGAACTGCTCGAAGGAATGCACCAGCCCCTTGGCCTTGTCCAAGGCCTCGGCGTCGAAACTGGCCTCGATGACCTCGTCGGCACTGACGGTGTCGATAACCTGGTCGGCCCGGGCCTGCAACTCCAGTATCTTCTCCCGCAGTTTCGGATCGCAGAGCGGCTTGACCGCCTGTTGAATCAGTTTGACGCCCGCCTGTTTTACCTGCTCCACGGTTGGGTCGTCCGTAACGAAATCAGCCCTGGCCTGCGCGATCTGCCGCTCCGGGTCAATGGCGCTGATCAGGTCGCCGGTCAGCTCCTTGATTCCCTTGCCGTTGGTCAGCATCTCTATCTCCGCCTTTGCCGCCGGGTCCAGCTTTCTCTCCAGTCGCGCAAAACGCCCGGCGATGGAGGAGATCACCTCGCTCTCGGAGTTGCCCAGGGCCACGGCCTGGAGCAGCTTTTCCAGTGAGACGGTCGGCTTCTTCTCCAGTGGACGGGAGTCGGTCTTGTCCTCATCGCAAACGCCGACCGCATCGACAATGACAAAGTGGGTCTTGGCAGCCGCATCGGGGGTGACCGCCTGCAGGTCGGTATAGCTGATGATCCGCGCGCCTCGCCCCTTCATCTGCTCGAAAAAGGAACGGGAACGGATCATGCGCATGAAAAAGACAATCTCCAGCGGCTTTATGTCGGTGCCGGTGGCAATCATGTCCACGGTAACGGCGATGCGCGGCATGGGGCTGGTGCGGAACTCAGCAATCAGATCCTCCGGTTTCTTGCCGGTGGTGCGGTAGGTGATCTTCTGGCAGAAGTCGTTCCCCTTGCCGAACTCTTCGCGCACGATCTTGACGATGTCCTCGGCGTGGGAGTCATCCTTGGCAAAAATGAGGGTCTTGGGCACCCAGCTGCGGCCGGGGAAAATCTCGGTCAGCACCTTATCGCGGAAGGTCTTGACCACGGTGCGGATCTGGTCCACCGCCACCACGTCCCGGTCAAGCTGATTGCCCTCGTAGGACAAATCTTCGTCCAGTCTCTCCCAACGCACAGCCCGTGTCTCCCGCTCGCGGCGATCCACGTAATGCCCAGCCTCTACTATGGAGCCCCCTTGGGTAATCCTGGTGCGAATGCGGTAAACGTCATAGTTGACGTTGACCCCGTCGGCCACAGCTTGTTCATGGGGGTATTCCATCACCAAGTTCTGGTTGAAGAAGCCGAAGGTCTGCTTGCTGGGGGTGGCGGTCAGTCCCACCAGAAAGCCGTCGAAGTACTCCAGCACCTGA